>Ga0181532_10000597_pt1 | contig 36840 bp, 35 predicted proteins | sample PEATcosm2014_Bin_33_FD_119768 | JGI IMG/M metagenome (GOLD analysis project Ga0181532, IMG submission 119768) | Peatland microbial communities from MTU Mesocosm Facility, Houghton, MI, USA - PEATcosm2014_Bin11_30_metaG | ecosystem: Environmental > Terrestrial > Soil > Wetlands > Peat | place...
GGTGGGGCAGGCGCTTTCGCCTGCCAACCTCTTTAGATCTGCCTATTTGGGCTTTGATTGTCCAGGTGGCGCAGGCTCTCAGCCGCAGCGGGTGGGGCAGGCGCTTTCGCCTGCCAACCTCATCAGATCTGCCCATTTGGGCTTTGATTGTCCAAGTAGCCGTGGCGCAAGCTTCAGCTTGCTGCGGCGGACTTCAGGTCGCCGGGCGCGATGGTCGAAAGATTGCGGCACACTCGGATTTAATGCCCCGGAGGTGGCGGAGGCGGGGGTGGCGGACCCGGCGGCGGCTTCTTGCCGGGGGTGTCGCAGGATTCGGCAGTGGGACATCCTCCGCCGGTACTGGTCGGGCTGCCTACCCGGTGGTACAGGACTTCATACACGGCCTGCTCCGCGGCTCGCAGGGCGCTTCGGACCACGTTGCTCCTGTCGATGTTCGCCATGGCCAGCGGCTGGTTCCGGAAGACGCGTATGGATTCGCCCTCGTTCAAAATGCGCTCCGGGCCCGGCTTGAGCAGATGCTGCACGGAAACTTGCCCCTCTTCGACGCTAACCAGCGTGGTATCGTCCTCATCCTCCACGGCCACGTCAAACACAGTGCCACGTACGGAAATGACGGCGGTGGGGGTGCGGACGCGGTTGTAGTTGGGCTGTCCGCCGAGCTTCTGGATGTGGACCTTCACGCGGCCCAGCAGCACATCCAGCAGGTCCCGCCAGGAGCCGGGATTCTCGCGGAAGATGGCGCGCGCGTTCGGGAAAACTTCGAAAGTACTGCCATCGGAAACCTGAAAGACCGCAAAACCGTCTGGACCGGTTACGATGATCTGGTGCGGCTGCACGAAATCGCCGACATTCAGCACCCAGGGGGAGTTATCGCGCAGTACGGATACCTGGCCGGTGAGGGTGATTACCTTCGCCATGCCGTTCTGGCCATAGCTTGGGGCACAGATGCACGAAGCCGCCAACAGCAGCCAAAGCGCCGTCCTTCCCCCGCTACGCGAACACATGAAACAACCTTCGCTCCAGTGGCACCTTCCTTACTGAACCGTGCTCTGAAGCCTTAGTCTAGCACCAAAGATGCAGGGCAAATTATGCACCGCCACTAAAGTTAAACACAAATTCCATCGATTCAACTCGTTGGAATAGGCAGGCGGCCCAGGATAGGTTAGAATAGGACTCAGTTGTGTGTCACAAAGAAACAGCTTCGCGCTGGCGCTATCTTTTGGGAATACCGCTGGCCGCTGGCATGTTGGCGGCGCAGACCGCTCCCGTTGAGTGGCGGCGGGTAGGCAACCCGGCGATGGAAGCCGGTCTGGCCGCGCCAGCCAGCGGACCCGTGCAGGCGGTGTGGTACTCGGCGGACGGGTCCCGGCTGTATGCCCGCACGCGCGCTGGCCGGGTGTTCGAGACCGCCGATTTCGAGAGTTGGTCGCCCGCCCAGGGAGTTCTTGAACCCGCCGAGATTCCGGCGCCGGCGGTGGATCGCATGCCCGAGCCCCGCGCGACGCTCGCGATTTCGATGGCCGCGCCCGGCCGCATCTACGCTCTGGGCCGTCAGCTCTATCGGTCGGACGACGGTGGGCACTCCTGGTCGAACCTCACCGCATTCCACAGCCAATCGATTATAGGCTCAATCCAGCGGAGCGTGGCGGTATCTCCAGGCGACCCGGAACAACTCGTAGTGGCAAACGATTTCGGCGTCTGGCGCTCCATGGATGGGGGACTGTCTTGGGCTGGGCTGAATTTGGAACTGCCGAACTTTCCCGCCAGCCGTATTCTGGCAACCGCCGGAGGCAGCCACGGTGTGCGCATCCTGGCACGCGATCTGGGCGCGCTGGAGTGGTTGCCCGGCGCCGAAGCGTGGCGGCCGGCGGACGATCCGCGGGTTGCCGCCCAGATGGATGCCGAGGCCGCGGGCTTGCGCCGCGCATCCGCTGCGCTCGGGACGGAAATCACGGCTGTGGCGTTGGCGGCCGAGACCGTTTATGCGGGTGCGGCGGATGGCCGCATCTGGGTTTCACTCGATGGCGGCCGGAGTTGGACTTCCTCGCCGAGGCCGGGCTCGAACGGGCCCGTCGAAGGGCTTTTCGCGGATCCCGGCGAGCCGCGCGTGGCACTTGCGGCGGTGGGTGGTTCGGGTCCGCATCTGCTGCGCACGACCGACAGCGGCGGATTCTGGGACGATTTGACCTCCAACCTGCCGGATTCTCCGGCACACGGCGTGACGGCGGCGCGCACCGCCGGCGCGATTTATGTAGCCACGGACAAGGGCGTTTTTTACGCCAGCGCCGACCTGGAGAACGCCGGGCCGGCCACCGTGACCTGGATTCCAATCGGCAAAAATCTTCCCGGCGCGGCGGCCAGTGACGTCAAGCTGGATGCCAACGGATACCAGCTTTATGCGGCTTTAGAGGGCTATGGGGTTTACGCCACGGCGGCGCCGCACCGTCTGCGCACGGTGCACCTGGTGAATGCAGCCGACTTCAGCCCGCGCGCGGCGGCGCCGGGGTCGCTGATCAGCGTAGTCGGCGGGCGCGTCAGCTCGGCCAATGCGGGAGCGTTGAACTTTCCTGTGTTGGCCGCTTCCGACGCGGAGTCGCAGATTCAAGTGCCCTTTGAAGCCTCGCCCACCAATGTCTCGCTAGCCTTACAGACCGGGAAGGGCAGCTTCACCTTGGGACTGCCGGTGTTGGCAGTTTCGCCGGCCATCTTCGTGAACCACGACGGTTCGCCGATGCTTCTGGATGGGGATAGCGGCCTCATGTTGGATGGCCACACTAGCGCGCATTCTAACGGGCGCATACAGATTCTGGCCACGGGGCTAGGCAAAGTACGGCCGGACTGGCCCACCGGGATGCCCGCGCCTCTGGAGAATCCGCCGACGGTGACTGCTACAGTGAAGGCTTGGCTGGACCGCGTACCGGTGCAGGTGACACGAGCTGCGCTGGCGCCGGGCTACGTCGGATTTTATTTGATCGAGGTGCAGTTGCCTGCCATCGTCAATGCGGGACCCGCCGAGTTGTACATTACCGCGGACGGGCAGGAAAGCAACCGCGTGCAAGTAGTGCTGGAGCCGTAGCGGGGCAGGCGCTTCCGCCTGCCAACAAAAAGGGCCCCACAACCGGGGGCCCCTCGCTTCAAAATTTAATTGGGACAGTTTCTAGACCCTGCTGACGTTCTCGGCCTGCAGGCCCTTAGGCCCCTGCTTGACCTCGAATTCTACCTCCGCGCCTTCATCCAGGGTGCGATACCCGTTGGCCTGGATCGCCGAAAAGTGTACGAACACGTCATCGCCGCTGTTCCTCTGGATAAATCCATAGCCTTTGGCGGCGTTAAACCATTTCACGATACCTTTTTCTTTCACTACGCATTCTCCTGTTTCATTGTTCGCCTCGGTCCCAAAAAAGAAAAAGCTACGAGCCGGGCTCGCAGCTTGGTAACTCTCGGTGGCGCGGGACAAACAACCATTTCGAAAACTTGCAGTTGGTATTGTGACAGATGGAAATGGTGCGGTCAAGCCCAATTTCGGATAAAATCTTGCATTGGAATCAGATGCGGGATGCGGCAGCGAGCGGCGAGGGGGAAATCCTGGAAGGAATCCGGCGCCGGGCGGCCGTCGAGCGGCGGGGAGGCCTGGTGCTGGGGATCGGCGACGATTGCGCCATTTTTCGCCAGCGCGGGGCGCGCGAAGACCTGCTTCTTACCACCGACCTCCTGGTGGAAGATGTGCATTTCCGCCATGATACACACCCGCCGGAAGCGGTCGGCCACCGCGCGTTGGCGCGCGGCTTGAGCGACATCGCCGCGATGGGAGGCACGCCGCGCATCTGCCTGCTTTCGCTCGCGGCAGGCGAGCGCGCGGATGCGCGGTGGATCGCACGGTTGTACGACGGGCTGTTGCGCTTGGCGCGGCGGACCGGTACGATTCTGGCCGGCGGCGACCTCGCACGCGCCGAGAAGACGGCGTGCGACATCGTGGTCGTGGGCGCCGTGCCAAGGGGCCGCGCGCTGCGGCGGGATCGGGCTCGGGCGGGCGATGCGATCTATGTCTCGGGTCGGCTGGGTGGGTCCGCCTTGGGCCTGGAAAAAGGAGCGGGCCGCGCTTGGGTCCGCCATCTGCATCCGGAGCCGAGATTGCGGCTGGGCGTCTTTCTGCGGGAGCATGTGCGGGCCTCCGCTGCCATGGATTTAAGCGACGGGCTTTCGCTCGATTTGCGCCGTATGGCGCTGGCTTCCGGCCTGGAGGCGGCCATCGAGCCGCCGCCGCGATTTCCGGGCGCCAGCCTGGAGCAGGCTCTACACGGCGGCGAAGATTACGAACTCCTGTTCACGGCGCGGCCGCGGGCAAAAGTACCCGCGCGATTCGGCGGCGTTCCGCTCACGCGCATCGGCGCCATGCGCCAGGGCCAGGCGGGCGCGGTGTATCTGTCGGACCGGCCGCTCGCGGCGCTAGGCTACGATCACTTCCGGGACAGTCGATGAGCATACCCGATCCGGCTTCAGTGCTCGAATTGATCGATGCGTTCCGCCGCTCGAAGACCATGTTCACAACGGTATCGCTAGGGATATTTGAAGCGTTACATGAAGATCCGGCGGACGCGCCCCGGCTGGCCGCGCGCCTTCAGCTCAACCGCGACGCGCTCGAACGCCTGCTGGATGCCTGCGTCGGGTTGGGGCTGCTGCGCAAGCAGGACGGCGCTTACGCGAACCAGCCGGTCGCCGACACTTACCTGTGCGATCGCAGCGCGTTTTCGCTGACCGGATACGTGCTGTATTCCGACGAGGCGTTGTTTCCGATGTGGGCGCACCTGGAGGACGCGCTGCGCGAAGGCTCGCATCGCTGGACCCAGACTTTCGGCTGGCAGGGCTCGCTGTTCGATCACTTCTTCAAGACCCCGGAGCGGCGCCGCAGCTTTCTACGCGGCATGCACGGCTTCGGGCAGTTGAGCTCACCGGCAGTCGTGGCGGCCTTCGACCTGTCGCGTTTCCGGCGCCTGGTGGACCTCGGCGGCGCCACCGGGCACCTGGCCATGGCCGCCTGCGAGCGGTATCCGCAGCTTCACGCCACGGTGTTAGACCTTCCCCAGGTAATCGAAATGGCGCAGGAGTATGTAGCCGCCTCGGCGGCGCGGGAGCGCATCGAGCTGCTGGCCGGCGATTTCTTCGGCGACGAACTGCCGGCGGCCGATTTATATTGTGTGGGCCGCATCCTGCATGACTGGTCCGAGGAAAAGATCCGGCGATTGCTGCGCAAGATCCACGAGGCGCTGCCCGCAGGTGGCGGGCTTCTGATCGCGGAGAAGCTGTTGGACGAGGACAAGTCGGGACCCACGCCCGCGCACATGCAATCGCTGAACATGCTGGTTTGCACGGAGGGCAAGGAGCGCACGTTAAGCGAGTATGCGGCGCTGCTCCGGGACGCCGGCTTTGCGCGCGTGGAAGGCCGCCGCACCGGCGCACCGCTGGATGCGGTGCTGGGGCTAAAAGGCGAGGAAGGGCACAACCGCTCTCTGTGAACCCATGAAACTACGGTGGGGCAGGCGCTTCCGCCTGCCAACCGCTAATGGCGCGGAAGATCGATCCAGCCGCATACCTGGAGAGCCTGAAACAGATCGCTGGACTCTTCATGCTGCTGCCACCGCGCATTTAGCCCAGCGCAACGTCATGACGCCGTTCGGTCAGCAAGCGTTGTTGCGGTGACGCCCGATCTCGCGGTTAAGGGCATTGGACTGCTGTGTTACTGAGTTGGGGCAGCCAATAATCCGAGATTGGAAGCGGACATGAAGGAGCCGCCTGAAAGGCGGCTGCTGGCATGATTGCCCGCCCCACGCGAATAGCCCACAGTAGCTTTGGCAACACGGTAGTAGTGGCACGTCGAATTCATGCTTTACGCAAATCCTGGATCATCCTGGCCGAACATCATGAACACCGTCTTCGCATTGTTGCCCAGCCTCCCAACGATTGAAGGTGATCAGCGGTACGCAGCGGCCTGGATGGCGTATAGCTCCGAATACTGGCCGCCCTTGGCCATCAGTTCATCGTGCGTGCCGAACTCCACGAGCCGGGCTCCGTCGAGCACGACGATGAGATCCGCCATGCGGACCGTCGAGAAACGGTGGGACACGAGGATCGTGATGCGGCCGCTGTTGCTCTCGCCGGTGCCGTGCGCCGCCGCGGCGTAGCGCTCGAACAGCGCGTGTTCCGTCTCCGCGTCCAGCGCGGCGGTCGGTTCGTCGAGGACCAGCAGCAGCGGTTGCTCGCGCATGAAGCCACGCGCCAGCGCGAGCTTCTGCCACTGGCCGAACGATAGCTCGACCCCGGAGGGCCACGTGGCGCCGAGCTGCGTGTCGAGGCCCGATGTCAGCCGGGCGATCACATCGGCGGCACCGGCGCGATCGACAGCCGCGGCCACCGCGGGTTCGTCGTCCAGCCGCGGGACGTCGCCCAAGCCAACCGTGTGCCTCGCGCGGAATTCGAAGCGGAAGAAATCCTGGAACGCACCGGCCAAACGCGCCCGCCACTCAGCGGCCGGTACGCGCGCCAGCGGCTTGTCGTCCAGCAGGATCGTGCCGGATGTCGGCTCGTACATCTTGGCCAGCAGCTTGACCAGCGTCGTCTTGCCGGCACCGTTCTCGCCGACGATCGCGATCACCGCGCCCGCGGGCAGCGTCACCGACACATCGTCCAGCACCACGCGCGACCTGCCGGGATACGCAAACGACACGTGGTCGAGCCGGATGCCGCGGTGCAACGCGGTGGGAACCGGCAGATCGCCCGCTGCGGCGACGGAGGCGGCGTAGTCCTCCAGCCACGCGAGCCGCCGCGAGCCGTCCATCCAGAATCCACGCAGGAATCCAATCTCGCCGACGGTGGCGCCGATATACGCCGAGAGCCGCGCACCTGCGGCGAGCACCAGCAGCACCGAGCTGGCCGGCGCGCCGAGACCGGACGACACGAATACGACCGCGCCGACATATGCGAAGCCGAATATCGCCCACGCCAGCGTGTGCCACAGGGCTGAGCCCCATCGGGCGGCCGCCACCGGTCCGTACCAGCGTTCCCACGCCGCCCGTCGCTCTGTAACGAGGCGCTCTCCGATGCCGGTGACCCGCACTTCCTTCCCCGGCGGCGCGGTTGTGGCGATGGTGAACAAGTGACGCGCCAGCCGGTTGGATTGCGCGCCACGTTCCTGAGCCAATCTCTCGACCGCCGGCCGCCACGTCGACGTCAACACGGTGGGTACAGCGAACACCATCAGAAGAATAAGCGCCGGGTGAATCGACGCCAGCAGGGCCATCGTCACGCCCAGCCGCAGGATCCACCCCAGCGTGGAAAACAGCGACGCATACATGTGGTCGAGCACGAACACCTGATTGCGGAGCATGGATAGCCGGTCGAGATACTCCGGGCGTTCCTGATGCGCGATCGTCGCGACAGTCGCCTGCAGTTGCGCGACATGCGACTCGAGCGCAATCGTCACCTTGTCGCGGAAGCGGCGCTGCACGCGCGTGCTCACCGTGCGGAGAAACCACGTCGCGGCTGCGGAAACGCCGAGGCCAATCGCGGCGCCTTTCACCATGCCGGGCCGATGCTCCAGGACGCCTTTGCCGAGCAGCATCAGCCACAACGCGATCAGCGCATCGGGCAGCGCGGCGAGCTGCGACAGCCCGAAGGCCGCGACCATTAAGCGGGGCTCGTGACGATACCCCAACTTGCACAACCGCCACATCGACGACAGCGCGGGAGGCAGCGGGGCGATCGCCTCATCCACCCGATCCGCGCGGTCCCGATCAGGAGAGGACGTCATACGTCGCGCCCTCCTCCTCCGGGATGTTGAACCGCTGCGCCTGCAGATCGAACATCGTCCGATAGCGGCCGCCGAGCGCCATCAATTCGTCGTGCGTGCCGAGCTCGATGACCCGGCCGTGTTCGAGCACGCAGATACGATCGGCATGTCGCACCGTCGAAAAGCGATGCGAGATCAGGATGGTCGTGCAATGCCGCGTCGCGGCGAGCAGGCGATCGAAGATCTCCGCTTCCCCGCGCACGTCGAGCTGCGCGGTGGGCTCGTCGAGCAGCACGACGCCGGCGCCGAGCTTGACGGCTGCCAGCGCGCGGGCGAGCGCGATGCGCTGCCATTGGCCACCGGAAAGGTCGGTGCCGCCGCTGTACCCGCGGGCCAGCACCGTGTCCAGTGCGGCCAGATTCGTGGCGCCAGCCGACTCGAGCGCAGCACGCACAACATCGTCCGGCGCGCCTGCCGGCGCTACGTTGTCGCGCAGCGGCAGTTCCAGGCGCATGAAGTCCTGGAAAACGGCCGCGACGCGCGAGCGCCACGACGCGAGATTGAACTCGCGAATGTCGACGCCGTCGATCTCGATGGCCCCTGACTGCGGATCGTACAACCGGCACAGCAGCTTTGCGATGGTCGTCTTGCCGGCGCCGTTCTGTCCGACGATGGCGAGCGACGAGCCGGCGGGAATCGTGAGATCGAAGTGCTTCAGCACGGGTGCGCCAGTGCTAAGCGGAGCCGACGCGCCCGCTGGGTATGCGAACGTGATATCGCGGAGACGAATCTCGCGCGCAGGTGTTGCGTCTGCGGGCCGATCACCGGAGCGCAGCGCGCCGGCAAGACGCATCGACGGCTCAAGGCGCAGCACTGCGGCGACGGGGGCAGCCGCTCCGTCGAGCGCCCAACTGAAACCGCCGAACGCGATCATCGACACGCCGACGGCACTTTGCACGTAGACGACGGCTTCCCCGAGACTGATGCGGCCAGCGGCGGCGGAGCTCGCCAATAACCAGAACACCAGAACGTTCGCGGAGACGACGAGTAGCATACTCCAGATAACCGGACGCTCGCGCAGACGTGTGGCGGCGTACTGCAGCTCGTGCAGGCGCGTGCGTCTGGCGATGAAACGGTCGATCGTCCAGCCGGCGAGGCCGAACAGTCGCAGCTCCTTGCTCGCGGGTGGGTCCACCGCCAGGCGGTAGGCGTAATCAGCATCCCGCTGCGCGCCGCGGACTTCCTCGGTTTGGCGGTCCCACCAGATGGCGCTCTCGCGCAGCAGCCAGTGCGTGGCCAGCCAGGCGCTCGCGAGCACGATCGGCGCCCACCACGCGTATCGCGAGAGAATCACGGCGCACGCCACGCCACCGACCATCTCGACCATTCCGTTCGCGATGAAATCGAGGGAGATGGCGAGCGGCGGGCCGGTCATCCCAAGATCGAAGTCGCGAGCCACGGTGAGGTCGCTTGTGAGTGTGGGATCCTCGAGGTGCCCCATGCCGGGCTGGCGCACGCAGTCCTCGGTGAGCCGGTCGTAGAGCCAGGCGGCAGTGCGGTCGCCGAGATTGGCGCCGACCGCCTGGTGAATCGGGCTGAGCACCTGAAGCAGCACAAAGATCGCGCCGGCAAACGCGAGCGGACCGGCCAGAGGATTGCCGTGTTGCACCGCGCCAACCAGCACCCCCATCGCGATCGCGAACGCCGCCGGCAGTGTCCCTCTCAGCAGGAGGGCCGTCCACCAAGCGGCGGCGAGGCCAGGGTCCGCCTTCGGCAGGACGCCGAAGAACTTCCATTCCTTGCGCTCGGTCAACTGTGGGAGCACTATTGCATTCTGCCACAGAACCGGCGCGCGGCAGACTCCGCCGAGCTGAGCCGCCAGCCACCAAAGTGTATTACTATGCCTCTTTATCCATGAAACCACTCATAGCGATGCTGCTGGCCGCGGCATCCGCAACTCTGTATGCCCAAGCGCCCGGCGCCATCGCGCTGCGCGGCGCCCGCCTCGTCACCGTCAGTGGTCCGGTGCTGGAAAAAGGCACCGTGCTCCTGCGCAATGGCCTCATCGAGGCTGTCGGCGAGAATGTCGATTTGCCGAAAGATGCATGGGTCATCGAGGGCCAGGGAGTGACCGTGTATCCAGGCTTTATCGATGCCCTGAGCACGGTGGGTTTGCCCGAGACTTCCGCAACGCCAACGCAGGCCCGCACACCCGCGGCTGCCACGTTCGGCCCCCAAGGGCCCGTAGAGCCACTGGAGCAAGGGCCCCAATTCCGCCCCTTCACCACCACTTGGATTCGCGCAGCCGATCTGTTGAACCCGTCCGATAGCCGTATCGAGGTGACGCGCAGCGCGGGCTTCACATCGGTCGCCGCGTTCCCTTCGAGCGGCATCTTCGCGGGTGAAGGCGCGTTCCTCAATCTCTCCGGCGAGAAGCAGGGCCGCATGGTGGTAGCGTCGCCCGTCGGGCAGTATGCCACCTTGAGCTCACGCGGCTTCGGCACATATCCGGGTTCGCTCATGGGCGTGATCGCCTATATACGGCAGGTGTCGCTCGATGCCGATCATTACCAGCTGGAATTGCAGGCATACGCCAGCCATCCGGCCGGCCACAAGCGACCGAATTATGATCGCGCCGTGGAGGGCTTGCTGGAATCGCCGCGCCTGTTGCTGCCCGCCGACAATGCCGTGCAGATCGACCGCATGCTGCATTTCGCCGCGGAGCTGAAACGTCCGGTCGTATTGTACGGCGGCCACGCGGCGTATGCGGTCGCCGATAAAGTGGCGCAGTCCAAAACTCCGTTGCTCATCGATCTGAAGTGGCCCGAGCGCTCCAAAGACGCGGACCCGGACCAGCCGGACAGCATGCGCACGCTCGAATTGCGAGATCTCGCGCCGTCCGCGCCGGCCGCCCTGAAAAAAGCCGGGGCACGCTTCGCGTTCTACTCCGGCGGGACAGCCGCCAAAGACATTCGCAAGGCGGTGAAGCGCGCGATCGATGCGGGGCTTCCGGAAGCCGCCGCGGTGCGCGCGCTTACTCTCAGCGCCGCCGAAATCTACGGAGTAGCGGATCGTGTGGGATCCATCGAGCCCGGCAAAATTGCGAACCTGCTGGTCGTCAAGGGCAACTTGTTCGATGAGAAGACCAAGATCGAATACGTGTTCATCGATGGCGTCAAATATGAGCCCGTGCCGGAAGCGCCTCCGGGCGAAAGAGGCGGGCGTACGGAGCCGGGAGGTCTGCAATGAAACGCATCGCACTATTCCTGCTGGCAGTGCCCCTGATGGCCGGACCCGCCACCGTGATCCAGAATGCCACGGTCCTCACGGTCACGAAGGGGACTTTCCACGGCTCGATATTGATCCGCGACGGCAAGATCGTGGAGGCCGGCGAGAAGGTGCTAACGCCCGAAGGCGCGCGCGTCATCGACGCCAGCGGCCAATACGTGATGCCCGGCATCATCGACTGCCACTCGCACATCGCGGCCGACAGTATCAATGAAGGCGCCGTCGCCGTGTCGTCTATGGTGGGCATCGAGGATGTGCTGAACCCGGAGGATCCGGATATCTATCGCGCGCTGGCCGGCGGCGTGACGACGGCGAACATCCTGCACGGCAGTGCGAATCCCATCGGCGGCAAATGCATGGTGCTGAAGATGCGCTGGGGCAAAGACGCCCAAGGCATGATCTTCCAGGGCGCTCCGCCCAGCATCAAGTTCGCATTGGGCGAGAACGTCAAGCGCGCCGGCTCGCCCGGCGGCGGTTTCGGAGCTACGGCCGGCCTGCGTTATCCCGCCACACGCATGGGCGTGGAGGATGTCATCCGCGAAGCGTTTACCCGCGCGCGCGCCTATCAGAAAGAGTGGAGCGATTACCAGGCCAAGGTGGACCGCCACGAGTCCGCCGTTCCACCCCGCCGCGATCTGCAACTGGAGCCTTTGGTGGAGGTGCTGGAAGGCAAGCGCTACGTGCATGCGCACTGTTATCGCGCGGATGAAATCCTGATGCTATTGCGCGTGGCGGACGATTTCGGGTTCAAGATCCGCACGCTGCAACACGGCTTGGAAGCTTATAAAGTGTCTAAAGAGATCGCCGCGCGTGGCACAGGAGTATCCACTTTCAGCGACTGGTGGGCCTACAAGGCGGAGGCTTACGACGCCATCCCCTATAACGCTGCGATGCTGGTCCGTGCCGGCGTGCTGACGTCGGTGAATTCCGACTCCGCCGAACTGATGCGGCATCTGAACACCGAGGCGGCTAAGGCTATGAAATACGGCGGCCTCAACGAAACGGAAGCGCTATCGTTGGTGACAATCAATCCCGCCAAGCAGATGGGCATCGACCAGCGCGTGGGATCGATCGAGCCCGGCAAAGACGCCGACCTGACCATTTTCGACAAGCACCCGCTTTCCAATTACGCCAAAGTCACGAAGGTATTCATCGATGGCGATCTCTACTTCGACCGCGACAAAGACCTGGAAGAGCGTCCCGGCAAGGAGATCCGGAAGAAAGCGCTGCAAGACAAGCTGAAGGCGCAGGAAAAGAAAGAGAGAAAGAAGCCGGAACAATCGGAGAAGAAGGACGAAGACCCAGGGAGGCAGCAATGAGACAGATCGCCCTTTGCCTGGCTTCTCTTCTGATACTGGCGCCTTTGTATGCCGCCGCGGGCGATACCGTTCTGCTCCGCGGCGCCACCGTGCATCCGGTCTCCGGCCCAGAAATCTCGAACGGCTCGGTCCTGGTGCGCGACGGCAAGATCGTCGAAGTCGGAGAACACGTTGCCCTACCCCACGGCGTGCGCGTGATCGAACTGAAGGGTCTGCACGTCTATCCCGGCATGATCGACTCCGCCACCGAGATCGGGCTTTCGGAAATCAGCGCGATACGCGAGATGAACGATGTCAGCGATATCGGCTTCTTCAATCCGCAGTTGCGCGCGATCACCGCGGTGAATCCGTCCAGCGAACATATTCCGGTGACCCGCGCCAACGGCATCACCAGCGTGATCACCCTTCCAGGCGGAGGGATCGTCTCGGGCCAGGCAGTACTGATGCACCTGAACGGGTGGACTAACGAGGAGATGGTCGTGCGTGCGCCAGCCGCCATACGTATGGAGTTTCCGCACGTGCAGGTTTCGCGTTTCAATTTTCCCGAGGCGCGCAACCGGACTACCTATGCGGAAGCCAAGAAGAAGGTAGACCAGCAGCTACAGGAGTTGAATGACTTCATGGAATCGGCCGAGCGTTACCGCCAGGCTAAAGCGGCCGGCGGCCCAGGCTTCGAGCCTGACCTAAAACTCGAAGCCATGCTGCCTGTGCTCGACGGCAAGGTGCCCATGCTGATTCGCGCGGAAAAGGAAAAGACCATCCGGGAGGCCATCGCATTTGCGGACAAGTACAAGTTGCACATGATCCTGGAGCAGGGCGCGGAAGCCTGGAAGGTGGCCGCCGAGTTGAAGGCTCACAGTATTCCGGTGGTGCTGCCGCCTACATTGCGCCTGCCGGATGAAGAAGACGATCCTTATGATAAGGCGTTCAGTATACCGGGCGAGTTATGGAAGGCGGGTGTCAAGTTCGCTTTCGCGACATTCGGACCGGGCGCGGAGCAGAATCCGCGTAACCTGCCCTATGAAGCAGCCGCGGCCGTGGGCTTCGGCCTGCCCTACGAAGAAGCACTGAAGGCCGTGACGCTGAATGCGGCGCAGATCTGGGGCGCCGGCGACGAGCTGGGCTCCATCGAAAAAGGTAAATGGGCGGACTTGATAGTCACTGACGGCGATCCGCTGGAGACCCGCACCGAAGTGAAGGAGGTGTTTATCAAAGGCGTATCGGTCGATCTGGATAACAAGCACCACCGGCTCTACGAGAAGTATCTCACCCGCTAAATGCGCCACGGAGCCGCGATCGTCAGGGAGCGGTTCTGCTGTCGCAAACAATAGTCACAGGCCCATCGTTCACCAAATGTACCTGCATAAGCGCCTGAAATTCACCGGTCTCCACCGGAACCCCGGTCTTACGCCATTCGCTCAAAAAGTACTCATACAGCCGCATGGCCTCCCGCGGACCGGCGGCTAAGTCGAAGCTGGGCCGGCGGCCCTTCCGGCAATCGCCGTACAGCGTAAACTGAGACACCAGCAACAGACTGCCGCCGGCCTCCCTTATGCTCCGATTCATCTTGCCGACATCGTCGGAGAAGATCCGTAAACCCAAAACCTTGTCGACCAGGTAGTCCGCGTCGCTTTCGGAATCTGTCTTGGCGATTCCCAGCAGCACCAGCAAGCCCGGCCCGATAGCGCCGGTTACTTGACCTTGCACTTCGACGCGCGCTTGTTTGACCCGCTGGATCACGATTCGCATGACTGAAACTCTAAGGGTGCGACCTGATATTATAGCGTTTACCTAATTGGATCTTTCGCACCTATGATATAGTATCCGAGGGAGAAACCAATGCCAAGAGGCAAATCAAACGCGCCCGATAAAACGACTCTACAAATGGCTCTCGTGGGTTATGAACTTGAGAGGCAGCGGCTTGAAGGGAAGATAAAAGACATCCAGTCGCAACTGGGTGACGGAAAGCCGGCCGGCGGCGGGGCAGCCGCTAAGAACGAGGCCGCGCCGAAGAGACGGAAGCTAAGTGCCGCTGCGCGCAAGCGTATTGCGGCGGCCCAAAAGAAGCGCTGGGCCGAACACCGCAAGAAGATGGCCGCCGGAGGCTAGTGGGGTCGCACAATTAAGCGATAGGTTGGTTACAAGAGTGTAGGGTGGGTCTTTTGACCCGCGCCGAGCGCGCCCGCCCACACTCTGGCTGCACGGTATTGTGCGGCCCTCAAAGGGGCTAGTCGATTCGGAATAGTGGGGCGGGCGCTTTCGCCCCCGTTCGATCCCAGCCGAAGCGTTGGACTAATTCGCAAACCGGACCCATCCCCGTGATCGTTCCCCGCTCGAAGAAGCAGGCGCGCCGCGCCAGAGCTTCCGCGAAGCCTGCGTCATGGGTCACCAGTATCTTGGCTTGAGGCAGGCTGCGCAAGAGCTGGATCAGCGAGGATTGACCGGGTGGATCGAGATAGGTGGTCGGTTCATCCAGGATGAGTATCTCCGGCTGCATCGCCAGGATGCCGGCGATGGCCACCCGCTTTTTTTCCCCGGCGCTGAGATGGTAAGGCGCCTTGTGGGCGGCATCCAGCATGCCAGTAACTTCCAGCGCGGCATGCGCGCGCTGGCGCGCCTGCTCGGGTGGCATGCCTCCGTTGAGCGGTCCGAATGCCACGTCTTCCAGGACTGTCGGCATAAAGAGCTGGGTTTCCGAATCCTGAAAGACCAGGCCGATCTTGCGCCGGATTTGCGGTAGGTTCTGCTTGCTCAGGCGCATGCCGCAGACTTCAATTTCGCCTTGGCCCATCAGCAGTCCATTAAGATGCAGGACGAACGTCGTCTTCCCGGAGCCGTTAGCTCCCAGCAACGCGACTGTCTCTCCGGGGAATAACCGGAAGTCGACGCCATTTAGCGCAGGCGTGCCGTCGTCATAGTGGAAATGCAGGCCGCGGACTTCGATGAGCGGCGTCATAGGACCGCGCGCTCCACCGCTACGCGTATGCCGGCCGCGAGGCCGCTCGCCGCGAACACGAACAAGGCATCCTGCCAGCGGAACTGGCTCCCGCTCAGCAGGTGAAACCGGCCTTCAAACCCGCGCGCCAGCATCGCCTGGTGGATACTTTCCGCACGCGCATACGAACGCGCGAACAGGACCGCGAGCGCGCCTGCTGCGGAACGGAAGCGCGCGCCGTGCGCCACCATGCCGCGCACCGAAGCGCCCCGCGCGATGGAGGCGGCGCGCATGTGCTGGGCTTCTTCCGATATGACGAACAGATAGCGGTACAAGAACTGCGCCACCATAAGCAGAAACCGTGGCACTCCCAAGCTCTCCAGGCCCCGCAGCAATTGCGGCATGGGAGTGGTCGAGATGACCAATAACACCGCCAGCGCCGAGAGATAACTCTTGAAGAGCAGTGCTCCGGCCCGCGCGGCATCTCCCGCCGTCAAGCTGATGCCCGCGAATACCAGGCTGAAAGGCAACACCACGCCCGAGCGTGCCAGCGCCGCCGCCAACGGTAAACGCGCCCATATCAGGGCCGCTATCAGTAAGACGAAGTAAGCCGCACCCAGCCGCAGGAACGGCGTTCGGCCGGTGGCGACCAGCACCAGGAAAATCAGCAGGGCAAGAGTCTTGGCGCGCGGGTCGCGGCGATGCAACGGGCTATCGCCGCGGCTCCAGCGCTCCAACACGACATGATGCAAATTAGGCGCTCCTGTGCCGGGCTACCAACCGGCCGAACAACAGGCAGGCGCCGAAGATCAGCGCCAGGCCGGTCAAGCCGCCCACGGCTTTGCGCAGCCACGCCGATTCGAGGAAGCCCGCTTCATAAGATGCCAGCGGAGAATGCAACAGCGCGCGCGCGTGGGATGCCAGCCCGATATCCTGTGCCAGCCGCCATATCCCGTCGGGATGCGTGGACGCGAACAACACGCCGACTACCGCTAGAAAGACCGCTCCAGCCGCCACGACGCCCAGCGCACGGGATCCGCCGTGCTCCGAGGTACGCACGAAGTTGGGATTCATAGCTTCGAGCGCGGTAATGACCGCTACCGTGATGGCGCCTTCCAGCGCCGCGGATACCGCGAAGAGCGCCAGCGAGATTCCCAGCACCGAGCCGGGCATCCGCACACCCGAGATCAACAGTTCCGAAAGCGCCAGCACGGCGCTGGCCAGCACCGAACACGCGCCGCCCAGAAAGATGGCGAGCCTGCGCCGGCGCCCGCTACCCCACAAATGAAAGGGCAGCCAGGCAGCCAGCACGCCCAGCAGCGCCATATTCACGATGTTGGGACCCAGCGCCAGAATGCCGCCGTCCTGAAACACCAGCGCCTGGATGGCCAGGATCGCGGTCATCACTACAGTGGCGGCCGCCGGCCCCAGCGTGTAGCACAACAGAGCGCCGCCCACCAGGTGGCCGCTGGTGCCTACGCCCACCGGGAAGTTGATCATCTGCGCGGCGAAGACGAACGCGCCCATCACTCCCAACAGCGGCGCCTGCGACTCTTCGAATCCGCGCTGCGCCCGGCGCGCGACGTAGACCACCGCGGGCGCGGCCGCCGCGTCCAGCGTGGCCCATACCGGAGTAGCCAGGAATCCATCGGGAATATGCACGTTTCTCGTCTTTTACGGTAGCACGAAGGATAGAAACGTGCCACGCGGGGCGCCGCTTTAGCAGGGCCGCGGCGGCACTCCTGCCGGCGCAAGCGAGCCTTGCGGGCCTCTGGAGTGCAGCGGCGAACTTCAGTTCGGCGTTGGCAGGCGAAAGCGCCACCGCACTGTTCAAACTGTGCCACCAAGGCATCCTCGGGAAAACGCAGAAAGTCGGTTGGCGAGCGATGCTCGCCTCCGCCACGAAAATCAGTCGAGCATCTTGTAATCCACCAGCTCCACCCCTGCCTCAGCCAGTGCCGCGCGGGTCGCTGGGTCCACCAAGGCTTCCAACTCGCGCTGCCGGCTCTCTTTCAATCGGGTGCGGGCGTTCCGCAGATCTTCTCCACAATATCCTGGGTGGCACATAAACTCAGTGATCCCCTCCGGCAATTCGCGGATCAACCGCACCAACTCGGCGGTGCGAAATCGACCGGTGATCTGGAACCCCGCGAAATGGTCCGTCGCACGGCAGCCATGCCGCGCCAGCACGCGGTGGAACTGGCCGCGCAGCACCCCAAGCCCGCCGCTGGCAGCCCGTTTCAGCCAAGGCACGCCCCCGCGCAACGTGGTGATCGGCAGATCGAACGGCCGGCGTACCCAGCGGATCTGGAACTCTTCCGCAATGCGCGCCACGGCATCCAGTACGGGCGGCGCCAGATGCGTGTGCTTGTGCGTGTCCAGATGCGTAGGTTCCAAACCAGCCGCCAGGATTTTGCGAACCTGCGCCGCCAACTCGTCATACACCCGGATGCGCCGCGTGGCCAGCGCCCGCACCAACTGTGGCGCCGATGCCGGGAGCGCCGCATATGGCGGCAACAGCGACCGTCCCCCGATCAGCACCAAATGGCAGCCGGCATCCAGCGTGGGGCTCTCTTTTGCAAGCCGCACGGCATCTTCAAACGCACCGCCATTGGCCATCAAGGTGGTCGCCGTCAGGATGCCGTGCCGGTGAGCCGCAACGATGCCACGGTTGACGTCCGGCGTAAAGCCGAAATCGTCGCCGTTCACGACTAGTCGCTTGCGGGAGATCAAAAAATCGCCAGCTTGATGCGCAGGAACTTTTTGGGATTGGCCCGCATGTCCTTGGCCAGCCCCTGAAACTCGTGCATGGCTCCATTCATGGCGTCATACAACTGAGGATTCACCATCAACTGCCCTACCGTGCCCTGGCCCGAGTTGATCTTGTCGATAGTGGAATCCAGCTTGGCGGTCAGCTCGTTGAACTGTTTGTAAAGCGCGTCGTCCTTCAGCAGCTTGCCGGCGGTGCCCTTGCCGGCGTTGAGGTCCTGCGTAAGCTTACGCATCTCGTCCAGCGTCTGCCGCGCTTCATCGTAAACCTGGGGATCTTTCAGCAGCTTGCCCGCGGTGCCCTGCCCCTGCTGCAAATCGGCCAGCATGGCGTCGATGCGCTTGATCGGCGCGCGAATCTCCTCGTACAGATTGTCGTCATAGAGCAGCTTGCTTATGGTGCCCCTGCCGTTGCGCACATCGGCGAGCAGTTGCTGGCCCTCTGCGGCGATCCCGTTCAGCCTGGCGAACAGTTCTTCGTCCTTGAGCAGCTTGCCGATGTTGCCTTTGCCGGCATCGATATCCGCCAGCATGCCGTTGAGCCGCTTGGCGATATCCTGCAACGTTTCGATCAGGTTGGCGCTCTGTGCCATCAGCTCCGGGATGTCCTGCGTCTGCAAGCTGCGCAACTCGCCTCCCGGCTTCACCGGCGTGGCGCTCTGCCCCTTGGTGATGTCGATGAATTTATTGCCCAGCAGGTTCGCAGCGCTGATGGCGGCAGTGGAGTCCTCCGGAATCTCCTTCATGAACTTCCCCTGGATCGCCAGTTCAAACTCCACGGCCCGCTTGGGGTCTTTGGAGGTCGCCAACTTAATCTCCTGGACCGCGCCCACCAAAATGCCGTTGAGCCGCACCGGGGTGCTCTCGGTCATACCCGCGGCATCCGCCATGTAGGTGCGCACGGTTTCATTGAGCTCGAAGATGCTACGGCTTCCGGTCAGCAGGAAGATGAGCACCGCCAGAACCACCATGGCGGCGAATGCCACGATTCCTACCTTCAACTCAGACCAGCGGACTTTGCTGCGCTCGGCCATGCTCTATCCCCGTTGTCTCACAAACTTCCCCGTTGTTTCACAAACTTCGAAATGTACGGATCCTTGGAGGCCTCCAGTTCATCCTGGGGACCTTCGAAGATCAAGCGGCCTTCGGAAAGAACCATGAAGGTGGTTCGCGATGCGCCACCTCCGTCATGATTGCCGGCCAGCTCCAAACTGCCATTCTCCGGATTGTACCGGAATTTCGCGACCAGGTTGCCGTCCTGATACCGGTAGGTCACGATCAGCGTAGTCGTATGGTTCAGATCGCGCTCTTTCACGATCAGGGAGATGATCGTCTGCGCGGTGATGGGATCCAAACCGGCGGTAGGCGAATCATAGAGCAGCAAGGGAGGCTCCGTGACCACCGCGCGGGCGATGGCCGCGCGCCGCCGCATACCGCCGGAAAGCTCGCTGGGAAACTTCTGCAGAGTGCCCTCGAGTTCCACGAATCGCAGTGCCTGTTCCACCCGCGGCAGAACATCCCCCTTAGGGCAGTGTATGGAGGGCTGGTAGAGCAGCGGGTAGCTCACATTCTCCTCGATATTCAGGGAGTCGAACAGCGCGCTCTCCTGGAACAGCATGCCGATCTTGCTGCGGATCTCGAACAACTCGCGCTCGGACATCCGGCTGATGTCCTGCCCGAAGACGTAGACCGTTCCGGAATCCGGCCGTTGCAGGCCGAGCGCCGTCTTCAGCAGCACTGTTTTGCCGCTCCCGGTGGCCCCCATGATGACGCGCGATTCACCCTTGCAGGCCCGGAAAGACACGTCGGCCAACGCCGGCACGTCGTCGAAAGAGACGCTTACGTGGGCGAATTCGAGGACCGCGTTTTGGGTGTCCGACGGCATCACGTCATGCCTTGTCCGACAAAGATCTTGCCCAGGAAAAAGTCCAACACCAGGATCAGGACAGAGGCGGCCACCATGGCCTGCGTGGTGGCGCGTCCAACCCCCTGGGTGCCCCCGGTCGTGCGCAGGCCGTAATAGCAGCCCACCAGCGAAATGATGAATGCAAAAGCGAAGGGCTTCAGCAGCCCTTGCGTGATATCGTTCCACTCCAGCGCACGCCATACGCTGGACCAATACATCCGGCTCGGCAGATCCAGGAAGAATTTGGAGACGAACCAGCCGCCGAACATGCCGATGAAATCGGAAAGGATGGTGAGCAACGGCAACATGATCGCAGTGGCTACCATGCGGGGCGTGACCAGCTTCTGGGTGGGATCGGTGCCCAAGGCGCGCATGGCATCGATCTGCTCGGTGACTTTCATGGAGCCGAGCTCGCTGGCCATGCCGGATGAGTTTCGCCCGGCCATCATCAAGGCCGTCAAAACCGGGCCCAGCTCGCGGACCAGAGAAATCGAAACCAGCGTGCCGGTTTGGTCGACTTGGCCATACTGCGCAAGAGCGCGGGACATCTGCAACGCCATCACCGCGCCGGCGAAGAGGCCGGTCAGGATCACGATGGGCATGCTGCCCACGCCGATCAGGTCCATTTGCAATATGATGTCGTCGCCATAATGCGGCCGCGCCGCCAGGTTGCGCAGGGCGCGCCCCGTCAGCAGAAAGAAATCCTGAATCGCGATGAACGGTTCCTTTAGGATGTCGAGCAAGCCGCCAAATCCCCGATCTTCGATGCTACCATACCATTTCGGCAATGAAAGGAATTACCGCCATCGCGGGAATTAAAGTCGGTCACGCGTCGAATTTCGATGCGCTGACCGGTTGCACGGCGATCCTGTGCGAGGGCGGCGCGGCCGGTGGCGTAGACATACGCGGCTCCGCCAGCGAAGCGTCCTCCACCGAGACCCTGCAGCCGGGCCATATCACCGAGCACGTACACGGCATCGTTCTCTCCGGCGGAAGCGCCTTTGGACTGGAGACCGCTTCGGGAGTGCGGCGCTACCTGGAGCAACACGGCGTGGGTTTTCGAACGGGGCCGGCCGTGGTGCCCATCGTGCCTTGCGCCGTTATCTTCGACCTGGGTATCGGCAAAGCCGGCGTGCGGCCCACGCGGGAAATGGGCGAGAGCGCGGCGGCCGCGGCCACCGCCGATCCAGTGAAAGAAGGTGCCGTGGGCGCCGGCACGGGGGCCACCGTGGGCAAGATTTTCGGCATGCGCCAGGCGATGAAGTCAGGCATCGGCTCCGGACTGGTAGAGCTGAACGGTGGACTGCTGGTGGCGGCGCTGGTGGTGGTGAATGCGGTCGGCGACGTGCGCGATCCGGCCACGGGCAAGCTGATCGCGGGCGCCCGCCGCGCTCCGGACAGCCGCGAACTGGCGGACACGGAAGCCCGGATGAAGGCGGGCGGGTTGCGCGGCGGCTTCGAGCGTCGCAACACCACGCTGGCCGTGGTAGCCACGAACGCGCGCCTCTCGAAGGTCCAGGCCACCAAACTGGCCCAACTGGCAGGTCTGGGAATGGCGCGGACCATCTACCCGGTGAACACCATGTTCGATGGCGACCTGGTGTTTGCGCTCTCGATCGGCGAGGCGCAGGCCGACTTGAACACGTTAGGCGTAGCGGCGGCTGAAGCCGTCGCGCAAGCGGTGGTGCGGGCGGTCCAGAACGCGCCTGCCATGGGCGGGCTGCCAGGTTTGGCGGGGTGATTGTGACGCAGGCACTCCTGCCTGCCGCGCCGGCACTTTTGCCGGCGTAGGCGAGCGAGCAAAGGTTCGACGCCGGTGCTGGCCTCCGACGAGGCCCGCGAGCTGCCGCGCGGCATGGGTATTTCGACGCCGATCGGGCTGCGCGATCGCGCGATCGTTGCGGCCATGACGTACACCTTCGCGCGGGTGGGCGCGGTCGTGGCGCTCAAGGTCGAGGATTACTACCCGCGAAAAAAGCGCCGGTAACTGCGCCTCCACGAAAAAAACGGTAAGCTCAACGAAATGCCCCGTCACCACAACCTGGGAGAATATCTCGACGCGTACATTCAGGCCGCAGGCATCGGGCGTGATCGCAAGGGGCAGCTGTTCCGCGCGGCAAGTTGCAAGACAAAGGAACTGGCGGACGGTCCCATGTCGCGGGTGGATGTGTGGCACATGATCCGGCGCCGGGCCTCTGACGCCGGCATTGAGACGGCGGTAGGCTGCCACACCTTCCGCACCACGGGCATAACCGATGACCTGACGAATGGCGACCGTATCGAAGTCGCGCGACGCATGGCCGGGACTCAAACGCGAAAACGACGGGCCTTTGTGACCGGCGCAACGATGACGTGAGCCTTGATGAGGTGGAGCGGATCGGGATTTGAAATAGGAGTAGGAGGTCTTCTTTTGTGCTGCTCTATTCAGTCATTGCGTTCGTAATTTCCATACTTCTGATGTGGTACGCGATAAGCGCCGCCGTCACAAATCCCGTTTTAAGGCCACACATCATTCGAACTCAAGGCCGGATGGGACTCTTTAACATTGCCCGGCTTTTCACAACCGTTCTCGCCGCCGCTGGTGTTTGGTATTCGGCTGGCTGGGTTGCTGGCGTTCTAACGTATGTGGCAACAGAAGTCATTCGGTGGGTGCTTCTCAAGACCTATACCAAAGTTTCGGTGCGAATGCTGACGACTGAACTGCTGCGATGGCAACAAGAAACACTGTCACTGCTCGACCCAGATGAGGCTTTGACAACTGCGCGGGATGCCGCCAGCGACACTGTCAATGCATGGATACGGGGCGAGGAGTAATTCCTACCGCGCCTGGCTTTGCACCGCTCACGGCCACCAAACGAAGGCGAACACCACCGATGTCAGAATATAAATAATCGAGGGCACACCTTTAATGAAGTCGTGGCGCGCTTTCCCATGCTCTGGGATCGTGCTCTCACCGAGCAACCCGAAACTCGGGACGGCCCAACTTGACGTACAATAAGACGCTACGGGAAATGAGCCACCCAATCCTGCGGCCAATCCACGTAGAGATCGTGCACCCAAAGAAAAACACCCTTCGGTCACTCTCCCCGTCCGATCAACTTACACGTTCAACGACACAGTTAAATTTCAGGATGGGCCTTTGCGAGTTGTATCCGCCTTTCAATCTGGGCTGTGGTTTCTCCATAATTGCTAGCCAGCAGCTTGCGCAGGCTGTCCTCGGGCAATGCCGCCGACACCTCCATAATATGCCCCTCGCGCACATTCACCAGAAACATGATGAAGTTTCCGGGCATACCCTTGATCCGTCCAACGATCAGACTTCCTTTTTGGGGTTCCATGTCTTTTTGTTCCATGTTAAGCAGAATATCAGTTTCGCGTTTTGTTCGCTACTACCTATGCGGCCAAAACAGCCCCGCCGCGTTGAATGTGGCGGGGCTGCCGGATCTAGCGGTTTATGCGCTTCGGCCAGATCACTTTGAGAAGAGCGGCGATTGCCGTAACCAGGAATGCCAGTTCATGCACCATCGCCGGAGTGAGCACACACATGTGCAACCTCCCTTTTTAGTTGTTGATGATGCGTGCTGGCTAAGTACGCGTAGCGGGCTTCCGAGGCCCCGCCTGGCGGCATAGCAGAAAAGCGTTGCCGTTTCGCCTTGAGGAACATCGGCCTTTCAGCCGAACAGACTCCATAATAACATATTTCTTGAGCGCATTCCACACAAGCTCAGCGCGTGGGCGTTCAGACCCCTACGCAGCTTCCCTTCAGTTTCGCTAGCAAGGGAGACAGCGGCCCGCTCACCGCGGCTCCACCGCTTCTGCCCGTTGCACTCTCCGGGAGGCGACCGGAGTGTCTGGCAGGATGAGTCGTACGACCATCGGGTGCGGAATCGCAAAGAGTTGGAGCGCATCATCGTGATATCGAAGAAAACCCCGTGTCGGCCGGGCAGTTCCGTGGATCTGTGGCCATTCTCCAGTGCGGGATGGCAGGCGAAACCGCCTGCCCCACCCCACTGTTCAACAGTGCCACCAACGCACTCTTTCTCTTCAGGAAAATGTAGCAAGGCGAGCGCAGCTCGCTACATGTCGATTACTTGACCGGACCTTCCGCCGAAGTCCGATGAAACGTCGGGTATGCCGGCTTCTTATATACCGGCAGCGGGTTCTTCTCCAGATCGGCCAGCAACAACTGCACGGCGGTCTCGAGTTGGGGATCATGGCCTTGACGCACCGCCTGCGGATCGAACTCCACTTCCACATCCGGCGCGATGCCATGGTTTTCCACTTCCCATTGATTGTTGGGAGTCCAGAATCCGCGGCTAGGCGCGGTGACCACACCGCCGTCCATCAACGATTCAAACGGACCGAAGAAGCCGACCAATCCGCCCCAGGTGCGCTTGCCGACCAGCGTTCCGATCTTCGCCTGCCGGAAGTGCCACGGCATGGCGTCGCCGCCGGACCCCGCGTATTCATTGATGATCATCACCTTTGGCCCGCGAATCAGGCTGACCGGCGTGGTGGTATCTTCACCATCGCGCGTGGTCCGGTAATTCATCAGGGTACGGCGCAAATAGTCCAGGATGTAATCCGTGTTGGTGCCGCCACCGTTGAAGCGCTCGTCCACGATGGCGCCTTCTTTGCCGGCCTGTGAGAAGAAATAGCGATTGAAGTAACTGTAGCCGTCAAACGCCGTATCCGGCAGATAGATGTATGCGAGACGACCGTTGCTGAGCTGATTTACTTTGCGCCGATTGTCTTCGATCCACGCCAGATTCCGCAGGCCCCGCTCGTTCGCCACTGGCACCACCGTCACTTCTCGCGAGCCGGCCGCGCTGGGGTTTGGACCTACCCGCAGGATGACCGACTTATCCGCCGTGGCTTCAAAGAAGCTGTACACGTTATCGGTTCCGCGTACTTCGCGGCCGCCTACCGCCAACAGATACTCGCCCTCGGAAACATTGACGCCGGGCTGCGTGAGCGGCGCGCGAAGCTGCGGGTTCCAGGCTTCGCCATCGTAGATGCGGGCGAAGCGGTAGCGCCCGTTCTCGATTTTGTAGTCCGCGCCCAGCAAGCCCACGGGAACATGCTTGATCTCCGGACGCTCGCCTCCCCGCACAAACAGATGCCCCACTGACAGTTCGCCCATGGTTTCTTCAAACAGGTAATTGAGATCCGTGCGCGACGCGATGCCCGCCAGATAGACCTCGTACTCCTTTTCGGTGGCGGCGAGATCCAGACCGTGAAAACCGGGATCGTAGAAGAAATCGCGCTCCAGGCGAAATGCCTCGTGATAGATCTGTTTCCACTCCGCGATTGGATCGACGCGTACTTCCATGGCCGAAAGGTTCAGCGCCTTGGCGCCCGCCACCGTACCAGGCGGACCTGCTGGCGCGGGCGGCGCGCCCGGAACCGGCGCCGGCGGAACCGGGGCGATGGTCCAAGCTTGCGGCGGAGGCGTGCTGGCGCCCGGTTGCGGTGGGGTGGGCATACGATACAACATCTTTTCGCCGTTGGCGGAAACATGAAAGGCCAAAATGCCTTCGACCAGCTTGTCGGTTTTGCGGGTCTTTAGCTCAAAGCGGTAAGCGGTCAGGTTGTTGCCACCGGCCGGCGATTCCACAACCGGCGCCTCGTTCAGGAACAGGACACCTTCTTTGCCCGGCAACAGATCCTGGTAATTGCGAGGTGGAATCGGCAGCGCCAGGATACGCTGGCCTATTTTTTCAAAATCCACCTTCACCACAACCTTGTCTTCCTTCTTGGCCGAATCCTTGGTCGAATCGGACTTAGCGGCCTCGGCTTTTTCCTCTTTCTCGTCGTCGCTTTCGGGCGCCAGCGGCGAAGGCAAATCCCGGCTTAATACGACCACGTAGGCGCTGCTGGTCACCGGACGGCTGAGACTGAGCATGGAAGTATCCAGGGTGGGGCCGGCATCCGTGCTGGCGAGCAGATACAGGTATTTCCCGCCTTTGTCGAAAACGGGCGAGAAGGAATCGCTCATCCCATCCGTGACGCGGTGAGACTCGCCAGTGGAAATCGAATACAGGAAAACGGAGCGCATGTGACTGAGCTCCTGTTGGGTGTAGGCCAACCATTGGCTATCCGGGGACCATGCCGCGCGGAAGATCTGTTGCGGCCCCGTGAACCGGTCGTGGAACACGCGCACCGGCTTCTTGCTCTCCAGATCCACGTACCCCAGGTTCAGCCGTTTGTCGGCGTATGCAATCTTCTTGCTGTCCGGCGACCAGGTGGGAAAGTAATAGAACGACGGGGGACTTCCTAAATCGATCTTGAGCACTTCGCCCATGCCATTCTGATCCCGGATATGCAACGCATACTCGCCGGATTCGTCCGACAAATACGCGATCTTCTTGCCGTCCGGTGACCACGCCGGCATGCGTTCGTGGGCACCCGGCGTGTTGGTGAGATCGCGGATATCGCCTTTTTCGGCGGGCACCGTGACAATCTCGCCGCGAGCCTCGAACACGGCGCGAGCGCCGGTTGGGGACAGATCCGCATTCTCAATGCGGGCCGCCACTTTCACGAAGTGCGGACGCACCTCCGGCAGGTCGCCTGTGACTTGAATATCCACCTTACGTGCATGGCCGGTCTTTAGATCGTACAAATGAATGGCGCCGAATTGCTCATAGACTATGGCACCGGGTCCAAGGCTGGCGTATTTGAAATCCAGGCCGTCGTTCTTGAGGATTTGCGTGACGGCCTTTGACTCGGTGTCGTACGCAAACAGCGAGAACGGGCCGTTGCGGTCGGAGAGAAAGAACACGCGCCTGTCGACCCACATAGGGTTGAAGTCGTTGGAGTTCTCACGCGGGATTTTCTCGACGCTCGAATCGGAGAGTTGCGCGATCCAGATGGGTGAGGTGCGGCCGCCTCGATACCGCTTCCAAGCCGCAAAAGCGTGATCGAGGGGAACGTAGGCGAGCCGGCTTCCATCCGGCGAATACGCTCCTTCGACCGCAATCGGCAAAGGCAACTCCGCGGGGAATCCCCCTTCGTGCGAAATGGTGAAGAGACGGTTGTAAAAGCCGCCGTTGCGTGCGGAGGCAAACAAGACATCCTTACCGTCGCGCGTCCATCCCACCACAATGTCGCTTGCCGGATGATAGGTGAGCCGGCGCGGCGTGCCGCCAGTGGCGGGCATGATGTACACGTCGACGTTGCCGTCATATTCACCCGAGAAGGCGATCTCTCTGCCATCCGGCGAAAAAGCCGGATTCGACTCGATGCCGGCTCCCGTGGTGAGCCGCGTGGCAACTCCGCCTGAGCGCGGCACGATCCACAAATCGCCCGCAAACGCGAAGGCGATCTGCGTAGCGCTGAGGGTAGGGTGCTGCAACAATAGCGGCGGCGCGGTCTCGGAGCGGCAAATACCCAGGGCGAGTACTGCGAACAATACGATGCTGCTTACTTTTCGACTTCTGCGGATAATCTCGAGAACTGTCATTTTGGACTCTCGCTTTGACCCGGCACTGCGCGTTCGGCAACTGCCCATGTCGGATTCCATCGACGGACGATGCAAGATTTCCATCTGGGAACCCGGTTTCCAGCAATTGTACACCCGGCCGTTTTTATTGGCGCGGTCTCGCATATTACGCCGCGTGCGAGCTGTGAGGCGAAGTCCCGCTACAGGCGGGCTGAAGCTCGGCGGTTGGCAGGCGAAAGCGCCTGCCCCACCTGGCCCAGGAAATGCAGAACTCCAGGTCTGGCTGAAAGCCGGCTGTCCCTTACACTGCATGGTTTCCTGATTCAGATGGGCGACCGTCTCAGCGAGCATCCGAACCGCCAGGCTATTCGTCCATCTCTGGGTTGTTAATCTGCTCGAAGAATTCGATGAGCAGGCGCAGGTCTCTGTCTTTATAGCGCCCCGCGACGCCGGAGAGCTGTTCGCCCTTCGACCTGTACACACCCTCGAGCTTGCGCAGGCTTTCCAGAATCAGATGCACGATGCAACTGCGCCGGTCGGCCGGATTCGGCTCCCGTTTGACGTAGCCGTCCTTTTCCAGCCGGTCCAACACCACCGTCATGCCGCCCGTGGTGACGCACGCCCAACGCGCCAAGTCGCGAGGCGTCGACGGCCCATGCAACTGCAGAAGATGGAGGAGCTGCAAGTCGCGCAGGTTGATTCCCACATCGTCGGCGACCTTCTGGTTGAACAGAATCGCGGAGGCGATCGATTGGCGCACGGAGCGCGCCAGCCGTTCGGTCAACTCCTTGCGATTGGATCTTGACATCGCCAACAGCATAGCATAGTTTTAGAGTAGCTTTGTAAATAAGTATTCAACAAATGGAGGAAGATCCATGAGCAGCGCCGTGAAGGCCTACAAGGGCGTCGGGATGGAAGGCTCGATCGCGAAGTGGTACACGAAGAACACCGGCAAGTCGATGAACGATTTCAAGTCCGAAGCGCGCCGCGTCGCCGCGCTGCTGGCCCCAGGCGCAAAGGTCCTGGAAGTGGCGCCGGGGCCGGGTTACTTTGCGATCGAGCTGGCAAAAATGGGCGGCTACCAAATCGCCGGACTGGACCTCAGCAAGACGTTCGTCGAAATCGCGCAACGCAACGCGGCGCGGGCCGGTGCGCGCATCGAATTCCGCCTGGGCAGCGCATCGGATATGCCTTTCGAGAGCAGCCAGTTCGACTTCCTCTTCTGCCGCGCCGCGTTCAAAAACTTTTCGGAGCCCGTGCGCGCCCTGCAGGAGATGCATCGCGTGCTCAAGACTGGCGCAAGCGCCTTGATCGTCGATCTCCGCCACGACGCGTCGCTCGAATCGATCAACGAGGAGGTAGCGCGCATGGGCCTCGGGTTTTTCAGCGCATCGTTCACACGGTTGGCCTCCCGCTTCATGCTCCTCAGGCGCGCCTATACGAAAGGGGATTTCGAGCGATTTCTCGCGCAAACGCTGTTTCGTTCCGTTCGGATCGACGCCAGCGGAATCGGAATGGATATCTGGCTGCATAAGTGATCGCGAGCTGAAGTTCGCAGTTGGCAGGCGGAAGCGCCTGCCCCACCAACGGGATCGGAATGGACATCTGGCCGCATAAGTGATCGCGAGTGGAAGTTCGCGGTTGGCAGGCGGAAGAGCCTTCCCCACCCCACTGTTCAACAGTGCCAACGAGGAAGGCTTTCTCTTATGGAAAATCAGGAACCCGGGGCGCCGGCCGGGCCCGGGTGATAGGCGATGCAGTCGATCTCCACCTTCAACCCCGGCATAGCGAACTGGCACGCCACCGTGGTACGGGCGGGCTTCTGCGCGCCGAAGAACTCGGTATAGACCTCGTTCATGGCGGCGAAGTCGTTGCCATTCGCCAGGAATACGGAGCACTTCACCACGTCGCCGAGGCTCGCGCCGCAGCCTTCCAGAATGCGGCGGATGTTGGTCAGCACCAGGCGGGTCTCCTCGCGGATATCGCCAAGCTGCACCTGGTTGGTGGCCGGATCCACCGGCACTTGTCCCGACACAAAAATGAAATCGCCCGCGCGCACCGCCGGAGAATAAGGGCCGCGCGGCGCGGGTACGCCCGGCGGGCTCAAACGTTCGATCATGTCAATGCCCTTCCGCTTCCAGGAACCGCTCGGCTTCCATGGCGGCCATGCAACCCGCGCCTGAAGCGGTAATGGCCTGCCGGTAGACGCGGTCCTGAACGTCTCCAGCATGGAACACGCCCGGAATATTGGTTCGCGCGCCGCCTTTGGAGAGGATGTAACCGTCGGCGTCCGTGTCGATCTGTCCTTTAAACACAGCCGTATTGGGGATGTGTCCAATGGCTACGAAAAAGCCATCCACTTCCTGCTCCCACATCGCTCCGGTTGCCAGGTTCTTCAATCGCACTCCGGTGACCAGGTGCTGGCTCGCGTCAAAAATGTCTTCTACCACGGTGTTCGGAAGAAACTTGATCTTGGGATTTTTCTGCGCGCGATCGAGCATGATCTTGGATGCGCGGAACTGGTCGCGCCGGTGGACCAGGGCCACTTCGGATCCGAAGCGCGTCAGGAAGTTGGCCTCTTCCATGGCCGAATCACCGCCGCCCACCACCATGATCTTCTTTCCCCGATAGAAAAAGCCGTCGCAAGTGGCGCACGAGCTGACGCCGTGACCGATGAGCCTTTGCTCGGAATCCAGGCCCAGCCAGCGCGCCGACGCGCCCGAGGCGACGATCAGCGTGCGCGTTTCGAGCCACTCATGCTCCACGCTGATGCGAAACGGGCGCCGCGAAAGGTCCGTGTCGACTACGTCGCCATGGACGTATTCCGCGCCAAAATTCTGCGCCTGCTTTTTGATATTCTCGACGAGCTCGGGGCCGTTGATGCCTTCAGGAAAGCCCGGAAAATTCTCGACCAAGGTGGTCATGGACAACTGCCCGCCGGCGTGTTTTCCCATCACCACCAGCGGCTTTAGATTGGCGCGCGCGGCATACACTGCCGCCGTGTTCCCGGCGCAGCCAGAGCCTATGATTATGACATCTCGCATGTAGGTTTTAGATTCTACAATGTAGCACGGAGATGCGGGAAGGCGGCCTTTGGCCGCCGGGCTCGCTTTGCTCGCCGGGGTCGGGGGGCAGGGGTCGGGGTCGGGGTTTTGTTTCCTAGGCGGCCTGTCTTTCCTGAACGATCGAAGCCCATGTAGTTGGATTTAAAGAAGGGGCTGGGGCTAGGGGCGCGCTTTGTGCGCGGGGGGCAGGGGTGGGCGGCAGGGGGCGGGGTGTGGAGTTGTGTTTTCGGGCTGCTTCGGAGACAGTTATCGCTTGTCCATTGTGACTGGCGGTGCGGTTGTCAAAGAGCAGGGGGTCGGATTGCTAACGCGTGTCAGGCGCGATGGGGGATGAGAAGCCCGGGTGGGCCTCGCCCGCCGACATCGCGTAATCGGGATGCGGGGCGGCATGTTCGGCTTGTACGGCTTTCGCGGTTTGCGCTTGTTGCCGCTGGCGGGCCTGGCGCTCCTTTTGGGCCTTCTTCAATTCGTGCAGGGCGGAGGTGAAGGATCGCTCCAGGCGCACACGATACGTGGAAGCGTAGTTCAGCATGACAAGCGCCTCTTTGAAATCGAGTGCGGCTTCGAAGATCTGGCGCTCGGCTCTGGCAATGCGGGCGAGCAACCATTGATCGGTGGCCATCTGTTCCAGATGGAGCCGCTCGGTGCGGGTTTGAGGCTGCCACTCGGCTGAGAGCTCGTCCCAGAGCTGTTTGTATTCCTCGGGGTCTTCGCCGGGGATGAGAGTGCTACGGGCACGCAAGCCGTAGGTGAGCGCGTTGAGGCGCACGGCGGCCTTGCCCTCGGGAGTTATTGGACCAGTAGATTGCTGCGCATTCTGCTGGTTTGCTTCTTGCTGCTTTTGCGAAATTATCATGTGAGATTTTCCTTTGGGGTATGGGTTACGCACCCTTATTCCGGTTCCATGCTATACGGCAAGATGCCGAGGAACGGCCTAGCGAGGAGGGCGGCGGGGCCGTAAGTCGTTTAATTGATGCGGCGTGGCCTTATTTTCGAAAGTTGTGACCGAAAAACCGGCCGGATTAGCAGCGGGTCCGATTTACCGGCCGCTTCCGCTGACCAAGGAGCTCATCGATCCGATATTGTCGTGGATATTATGAGCGGCGCCTCCGCCTGAGCGTCGATGCGGGGGGCCGCATAGTATCGGAAGTATCGAACGAATTGACTTTCCTTGACACCCCCGCCGCCGCACGTGTATTCTTGGTACCGACGAAGGAGGGTCGATGTCCACGAAGACGCTAGAGAACCGCTCGTATTTCATTGCACTCATGGCCGTGTTATGCGCCCCGGCATATGCCACAGTCCAGATTACATCTGTTACGCCATCCGTTAAGTCGCCGCAAGTGCTCGGCACACCAATCACCTGGACAGTAGGCGCGACAGACTCGAACCCCGGTCCGCTGACTTTCCAGTTCAACGTGGCTCTCTCCAGCGGGTCTTATGCCATGGCGCGGGACTTCAACGTGGGTACGCTCCAATCCGGCACATGGACGTCACAGGCATTCGCCTGGGTGCCCACCGGTATCGAAGGCACATATCGGATCCAGGTCGTCATCAAGGATTTCACATCGGGGGAGACAACCTCGAAAACCGTCTCGTATCAGGTAAATCCCCTAGTGACTGGCAGCACGCCCGTGGTCGTTGCGACCGCCAATCCGCTGGTGGCCTTGTTCAGCGCGCCATCCTGCGCAACGGGCAGCAGCATGGCGGTCCGCTTTCAACCGGCATCCCGAACCACGCCTGCGGTTACGACCAACTTTGTGAAGTGCCATCCCCCCGCTACCATGACGTTTGAAATCGCCGGCATGTACCCCAGTGCGGACTACTCGCTGGTTTCTGAGATAGAGACCGGAGGGACCGTTACGCGCGGCACGCCAGTAACTTTCGCGACCGGCGCTCTGCCCAGGAGTATTCCTTTTCCCAGTTATACGGTGAATATCCCGGCCGGTGCACAGACTGACACGGCCGACTGGGTGATGCTTCAGAATGTTCTGCCGACTGCATTGAGGGCTTACCCCGTCGTGGCGACCGACTTGTCGGGCAACATTATCTGGTATTACAACCCCGGCCAGAGCATTTTTCTCACGCGTCCCCTGCAGAACGGCACCATGCTTACTTTGCAAAGCGGCCGCGCTTGGAACCCTCTTACGACTGAATTTCAACTCCTGGAACAGATTGATTTGGCAGGCAACATCGTCAAGCAGACCAACATAGGCGTGATCGAGCAGGAACTGGTCGCCATGGGAGCAACCGACGCTCAGGCGTGCAACACCATCGCGAGTCCAGCGCCGGTCGGGTCGGCCTGCATCGACATTTTTCATCACGATGCCATCCAGACTTTGCCGAATGGCGATACCGCGGTTTTGGTTGCTGTCGAAAAAATCTTCCCGCCTGGAACGCAGGGCGACACGACCGGTCTTCCGGTGGACGTCGTCGGGGATATGATTATCGTCCTGGACAGCAACTGGCAAGTGGTCTGGTATTTTGACACGTTTGAACACGCCGGCGGCGCGCCGCAACTCGATATCAACCGGCCGGCCGTCTTAGGGGAAACCTGCACTGCTCCCCTATTTACCGGCTGCCCGCAACTATTCCTGTTATCCTCCGGCATTTCCCCTGTAGCGACGGACTGGCTGCACGCGAACAGCCTCTATTACTGGCCGCAGTCGGGAGACATCGTCTTCTCCTCGCGGAACCAGGACTGGGTCATGAAGGTCGACTATAACAACGGCGTTCAGAGTGGCGGATTGGGTACGGGAAATATTCTGTGGCGCATGGGTCCGTGCGGAGACTTCACCATCGACAGTACCGGGAGTTGGCCGTGGTTCTCGCATCAGCACGACGTCGGTATCCAAAACAGCGGCGCCGGGCCCTTGACGGTGTTTGACAACGGTAATACGCGGTATTCCGAGCCGGGAGCGTCAACCGGATGTATTCAGGGTGTGGGCGGCGGCAACAGCCGTGGTATGTCCCTCACCGTCGACGAGAGCACTATGACCGTTACGCCGGTGCTGAGCGTGGATCTGGGAGTCCAGTCGCAAGGGGATGGAAGCGCCCAACTGCTGTCCGACGGAAATTACGCATTCCTGGCGGCCGACGTGCCGCTTGGACAGACGTCCACCTTCGTCAGCTACCCCATCGAAATCTACCCTACGGCCGGCACGACCACTGGGACGCAAGTCCTGAACATCCAGGCTCCCAAGACCTACCGCATCTGGCGGATGCCCAGCCTCTACCAACCTCCCATTACCTAGGTGGGGCGGGCGCTTCCGCCTGCCAACCCCAATTGCCGGGTAGGTCTCAGGTCCTCATGGCGTGGGCCAGCCAAATGCGGTCTGTGGATTGCTTCGCTCGTCACGCGCCGTGCTGCAGGACCTTATGCCGGCTCACTGAGTCGCCGTCGGTGCTTTTCAATTTGCGAAAAACGATGGTCGACAGGACGGTTAATCCGCCCAGGACGAAGAACGCCTGGTGGATGCCGCGAATCATTTGCGGTGCGTTCGAATGAAAGCGATCGGGTATGAAGAACGCAGTGGCCAGCGATGCCGTCGCGACGCCGAAACTGATGGACATCTGCTGCATGGTGCTGGCGATGGAACTTGCGCTGCTGGCCTGCTCCTCGGTGACGTCGGCATAGACGAGTGTGTTCATGCTGGTATATTGCAGCGAGCTGAAGAACCCGAAACAGAACGCCAGCGCTACCATAAGCCAGACCGGCGTGCCCACCCCGATAGTAGCGAAAAGGGCAATGAGCAGGCCGAGGATCGCCGTGTTCGAAACCAAAACGGCACGGTAACCAAAGCGGGCCAGAATCGCCGGCATCGCCGGCTTCAGGCTCATGGCGGCGATCGCTTGCGGCGTCATCAGCAAGCCGGACTGTATGGGAGTGAACCCCAGACCAACCTGGTAAAGCAGCGGCAGTATGAATGGGATTCCGCCGATGCCAAGGCGCGTGAAAAAGCTGCCGCTCACTGCCGCGCGGAATGTGCGAATACGAAACAGGCTCAGGCGCAGCAATGGAAACGCGCTCTTCGTCGCATGCAATCCATAGCCTGCGAGCAGCAGGAGGGAAATCGCCAGCAGCCCGAGGATTTCGCGCGCGCTCAACGTATGTTCGCCGAATACCTCCAGCACATACGACAGCAGCGCGATGCCGGAGCCAAATAGGACGAGGCCGACAATATCTAGCGGATCGGACTTTTCGCGGTAGTCCGGCAGATGCAGATAGACCAGGCACAAACCGATGAGGCCGATCGGAAGGTTCACGAAAAAGATGACTCTCCAATGAAAATATCCGACGATCAGGCCGCCGGCGATCGGTCCGAGCATGGGGCCAATCAGACCTGGAATGGCGACGAAGCTCATGGCGCGGACGAGTTCGGATTTAGCAAATGTCCGTACCATGGTGAGCCGCCCCACCGGCACCATCATGGCTCCTCCGCAGCCTTGCAGGACGCGGCACGCGACCAACAAATGGATGTTGCTCGATATACCGCAGAGAAACGAGCCCAATGTGAACAGGCCGATCGCGGACGCGAACACGCGGCGCGTTCCAAATCGGTCCGCCATCCAGCCGCTGATCGGAATGAAGACCGCGAGGCTCAAGGTGTAGCTGGATAGCACCGCCTTCATGCTAAGCGGGACGACATGGAGCGCCTTCGCGATGGCGGGTACGGCGGTGTTCAAAATGGTGGTGTCGAGCGACTCCATGAAGAACGCCACCGCCACAAGCCACGGCAACAGTCGCTTGCTGTACACGCCCGGTTCCATTCAATCAGGCTAGCAGGCTCCGCGCCGATCATCCGGGCCGGCATCCGCGACGCAGGTGGATTCTTCAGCCGAAGGGCTCCGTGAAGCCATCGTGGCGGCTGCTGCTGTCGGCGGCTACCCGGGCATCTGCTGGAAGATTATGGTGATTATATACTTGGCAAAACTGGGTAGCAGCCCCACTGGTACGCTCGTGCGCAAAAACCATTTGCTTTCTATTGATCCGTGCAATATACTTGCTGCCGGCATCTGGCCTGCCGAAAGGGGCATCACATGTTCTTCACGAAACTCTGGCTGCTGGGTGGAATATCGCTGTCAATTGCGGTGGCGCAACCACTTACCATCGTCAACTCAGATTTTTCTGCTGTCCCCGTGCAGTGCAGTAACGGTATTGCCGCTCAGTCGTACATGGGGGGGACTTGCACGAGTGGGGGCAATGAACAGCAGGATTTTAACGGAGCGGTCGGTATCGGTTGGACGTTTGAGTCGCTTCCGGGAGATGCTAACCCAAGCGCCCATGATTCAGACGGGATGACTGATCCCAACACCATATTTGATCCACCTTCGTTCACGGGGTTGCCCTTTAGCCAGGCCGCTTTTCTTCAGGGGGCCAACACCGCTGTAGCGCAAACGATTACCGGCTTCGTTCCTGGCGAGCTTTACACGTTAAGATTTTACCTCGGTTCGCGTTACGCCAGCGGCAGTTTTGATGGCAACCAGACGGTGCTAGCGGCCCTTGATGATAAGCCGATTGGCCTCTGGAAGTTGGTCAGCTTTACCCCATTCAATCTCCGGACGGCGATTTTCAAGGTGGCGTCTGGTGGACCGCACATCCTGGTGTTTCGGGGTATGGCCCAAGGCGACCACACCGCCTTCTTCTCAGGAGTGAGTATCGAGGCCGTTAAGTAAGGCGGGGCTGCGTTGGCCTGTCAATTGGCCTCAGTGTTTCTTCGCTTGCTTCTTCTTCCCGTGCGCGCGTTGCCATTCGGCTTCGCGCTTCAGGACTTCCTCTTTGGAGACGGTGAAAATCTTGCGGCCGGCGTTGCCCATGCGCTCGGCATCCGTGTTGCCGGGTACGGGTGGGGCGGTAGGGTTTCATTTTATCGTCCCGCCATTCGAAAGCAAAACGAATAGCCGATACCGACAAAGTGATCTACGGCAGCCGCGGAAAGCCCGACTCCCACATGAAAATCGAGTTGTTGCTGCGGCCGGATCTTATAAGCCGTCCCGAAGTGCAGAAGGTGGCGCGGTCCTCCGGCTTGCGGAAAATCGCCTGCGTATTCGGCGAACGCGTCCCAAGCCTTGGTCAACTGGCGATCCATAAGAAGAGTGGACTCGCCGACAACCCTGTGGGAGCCGTTTTGGGTCGGCACATAGATCGACAGCATGCCTGCCGCGGTCCAGTTTGCAGAGACCTTGCGCGACCAGGGCAGTTGGAAGGATGGTAAGCGTCCGATGAACCCCTCTTCCCAATGGGCCGGCCGGGGCTGCATAGTTGTTTCATGGGCGAAACCACCGGTGCGAAGGCAGCTTCCAAAAATGATGACTGGCAGGAACGAATAGCCGA
>Ga0181532_10000599_pt1 | contig 36793 bp, 26 predicted proteins | sample PEATcosm2014_Bin_33_FD_119768 | JGI IMG/M metagenome (GOLD analysis project Ga0181532, IMG submission 119768) | Peatland microbial communities from MTU Mesocosm Facility, Houghton, MI, USA - PEATcosm2014_Bin11_30_metaG | ecosystem: Environmental > Terrestrial > Soil > Wetlands > Peat | place...
GAGAACCGCCCCTGAAGCGCGCTCTCAGAATCGCCTCCCGCTCGGCTAAAGACCTCTTCTGAGATAAGAAGGAACGCCCAAATGACCAGTACCGCTTTAAGGGAAGCCCTGCGGGGATCGCCGAATGCCATACTCCAAGCCGAGAGGAAGCATACCGTAGGGAGGAGAGTGCAAACCCCGACAATCCTCACACTGTCCCAAGATGTCAGCCAATCCGGGAGCCAGGCCAGAACCAGCGCGCTGACAAGGGACAGGGTAGCTAAGAGCAGAACGAGCCGGATTGGCAGTCGCCCCCTTACTACTGTCAAGTGTCGCGTGTTATACCAAGTCATGGTCGATTGAAGAACATATCCGGTTCATCTGCGCACTCTTTTTGGTTCAACTGAAATGCTGTGCACCCCGCTCTCGCTTTGCCGAGATTTTTGCGTCTAGCGGATTGCGCACACCACGGAGCGCGCGAGGTTACGAAAACACAACGCTTGAAAGACGGGCCCCAATCCCTGACCGCGAATCATCTTAGCGGGGTTGCGCCAATTTGGACTTGCAGAAAGTTTCTAGTATCGCTGGCGGAATACCTGTATTGGGATACCAAGCTTGTTCGCGTATCTCGGGCTTACGGAGTTAGCCGAATAGAAGATCGTGAGTCGGTGACCGCCCGTTGGTTGAAAAACGCCACACTCCAAGTGCCTGGATCGCAACCAATAACAAATAAGCGGGATTCAAAAGAAGGTACCGCCGCCAGAGCCGTCGTGGCTCCGATAATAGACGGAAGAGCCATTCGAGACCGGCATATTGCATCCAATCTGGAGCCTGGGGCGCGATTCCAGCCAAGAACGGAAACGCAGCGCCTACGGCGAGAATCGGCATCTGCAAGTGACCACGGAATTCGTAAGCGAAAGCTTCTTGGCGAGGGCAGCCCAGCCCAACAAACACGATGGCTGCTCCTGAAGTTCGTATCCGAGTGGCCAGCTTCATCATCTCCTCGGGGCGCAGACGACGGAACCGGGAAGGATTCATCCCGGCGATGATCAGCTCAGGGAACTTCACTTCGAGGTTTCGCCGAAGCGAAGTGAGAACCTCTGCGGTGCTGCCGTAAAAATACACCGGGAGACCCTCTCTAGCAGCGCGGGCGCAAACCTCTAGTGTCAACTTCGGACCATAGACGCGATCCCGAAGGCCGGCCTGATAAAGCCAATTCAATACCCACCTGACGGGCTGGCCGTCGGGCACCAACAGATCGAAATGGTTGAGGCGGAATTTCTGTTCACGGTCTAAAACGCCCGTCATCAACCCGTGAACAGCCAGAGCGGACACGGCGGCGCCCCTTCGTTCACGAGCGCAGCGGGCAACGATATCGACCGCGCTTTCGTAATCGGCAATGTTCATCAAGATCCCGAGGACATTTCGCTTGCCAGTGTTGAGCATTTGTCGCTCCAGCGTTCCAGATTGAGTTCGTAAATTTCCCTGAGGATGCGAGGTACGTCGTATTCCAGCTTCCAGCTCGGATAGTGCTCCTGGAAATGCGTCAGATCGCTGATCCACCAGATGTGATCGCCGGAGCGGTTTTCTTCGACGTACCTGGGTCGGAGTTCTTTGCCGGTGATGTTTTCACAGAGCGCGATAGCTTCGAGCATGGAGCAGTTGCTGGTTTGTCCACCGCCGATGTTGTAGACCTCTCCGACGCGAGGGTTGTCGAAGAATTTATGAAAGGCGCGAATGAGATCGTGGCTGTGGATGTTGTCGCGAACCTGCTTTTTTTTGTATCCAAAGATGAAGTATGTAGTGTCTGTAACGGCGCACTTCATCAGGTACGCGAGAAATCCGTGGAGTTGAGTGCCAGAGTGGTTCGGCCCCGTGAGACAACCACCGCGAAAACAAGCAGTTTTCATGCCGAAGTAGCGTCCGTATTCCTGGACGAGAAGATCCGCTGCGAGCTTCGAGACCCCAAAGAGACTGTGCATCGTGTGATCGATCGACATGGATTCGGGAATGCCTCTCGCATAGTAAGGATGGGAAGAATCCAAACCCCATCGTGTCTCGAGTTCGACGAGAGGGAGTCGATTCGGAGTATCGCCATACACTTTGTTCGTGGACATAAAGATGAAGACAGCCTCGGGAGCAAATTGGCGCATGGCTTCGAGCAGGATGGAAGTGCCGTTGGCATTCACCGTAAAGTCGATCGGAGGATTTGTCGCTGCCCAGTCGTGAGAAGGTTGTGCTGCGGCGTGAATAATCAAGGAAATGTCATGCCCGTAATGCGCGAAAATGTTTGAGATAGCCTCAGAGTTGCGGATGTCGACGTCTCGATGGACGTAACCAGGGACTTGGGTGTGAAGACGATCGCGAATCCAATTCGTGGAAGCTTCTGGGCCAAAGAAATCGGCGCGCATACCATTGTCGATTCCCACGACGTCCAATCCTAAGTTGGCGAAGTATACGACTGCTTCGGAGCCGACGAGCCCGGCAGAGCCGGTAATAATTGCAACACTCATGTGTGGGCCTCTCTGATTGGTTTTTGTTTTGTGCGATGGACGAGTCGGCGTGACTACAGCTCAGTTTCTAGCGCAGGCGAGGTGCGTCGCTCCGTATCTGCATCGGACGGATGTAACTTCTTTCGGCAGTGTAGGAGGTTTTCCTTACCGTCTGCGTGGTTCTTGCCGATGGCTGCGAGTCGAGAAGAACGCATCCGAGCTCATTCGACCCTCGCCGCTAAATCCTCGGCATCTCCGGCAGCGAAATGGAGGCCGGTGCGATAGTCGTCGATAACTTCCTGCACGTCCCCATAGCGTGCTGGTAGATTTCCATCAGCATTGGATAATTTTTCTCGGCAGTGTACTTGTTCTCGTAGTCGCGTCGAGCTTCTTCGCCCATGGACCGCATTTGCTCCGGATGATTCCAGGCCCATTCGATTTTGGCGGCCAGGTCCGCGGCATCTCCGGCTGTGAAGTGCAAGCCTGTGCGACCATTCTCCACAATTTCTTGCATCGCTCCCAATCGAGAGCAGATGACCGGAACGCCACAGGCAAAACTTTCTGCGATCGTCATGGGGAAATTCTCGAACCACTCGCTGGGAAACACCAGAAAACGTGCTCCATGCATGGCTGCCAAAGCTTTGTCGCGAGGTACTTGACCTTGAAAGCCAACGGAGGCTAGATCACCTTCGGCGGCTTCCTTTCGGAGTTGCTCGAGCTGAGGACCACCGCCGAGGACGACCAAAGGGATGCGTAGCGTGCGGAGTTGCCTCCAGGCATCCAGCAGGGTACTCACCCGCTTTTCCGGGGAAAGCCGCCCCACAAACAGAGCATAATCGCCTTGACCCCTCGCATGCACACCGGGATCGGGATAGACAAAATTGGGCTTTACGAATATCTTCTCCGCCGGCAGCCCAGCCCTTTGGAATCGGGTCCGGGCAAACTCGGTGAGTGCTATGTAACAATCCACTTCTCGAGTCCACGTTTGCCGTTGGCGATGCACTGTCAACATCAGAGCCACAGTTACCGTGGCGGGGAGCGAGTCGTGATAGCAGCGGTGGGCTATTCCCCGCCACAGACTGTGGTCCACGCACTCTTCGCAGATGTGGCCATCTCGAAAAAAGGTCGACGGCGGGCAGTAGAGTCTATAGTTGTGCAATGTCTGAACTACCGGCACCTTGGCTTCCCGACAAGCGGAATATATCGATGGTGACACCATAACGAAGGTGTTGTGAACATGTACCAAATCCGGCTTCTCTTGTTCGAGCAGTCTCTCAAACTGTTGCCGTGTGTCTGCGGACCAAACCGCTCTTCCTGCCAACTGGAACCGCCGGAGACCCGGATAGGCGTCAACCTCAAAGTTGCTCCGGCGATATTCGATCACTCTATGCCCGGCATTTTCCAGTAATTTACACTCTTGTTCAAAGACAACATCCTCACCGCCCGGTTGTTGATATGAATTATGTACAAGGACAATCTTCATCTGAAACCGGCTCCTTTCCGTAGTGCTTCGTGATTGTGTCAAGAAAGTTCATTTCAAACTGCGGCAGCAGGTAAGCTTCAGACTTTCTTTGTTTATAGCTATTCGACTTGGCGAGTGACCGACTGCCAGGCGCACCATAGATTCTTCGTCATAGCTCGCCGTCCGCATTCAAGAGGGATACCAAACTCGTGACGTCAGTCCGACTTCTAAAGTGGTTCGGGGGCGACTCGGAAGGGAGTCCGCTCTCGGAGGCCGGCTGGGGCGATCAGCCCCAGCGTGATTCGCCTGTCCGCAATGTTACTCCGGTCATGTCACGAGGCGCGGCGCACTGTTTCGTTAACGTGGCACCGCAGCGGATTTGCAGCAGGCTTTTCAGCCAGGACCATTAGGTTTCCGAACAGCCAGAGCATTCGTTTTGAGACTCTTATGTAGAGTCTCCGCAAAACACGATGCACCGGGTTAAATTCAGTCAGCTTCCACTCAGATACTGAGCAGACATGACGTTGCAGTGAAACTACTTCAAGCCCTGCTTCGGCCAAAAGCAATCGCAACTGCCCAACACCAAAACTCTTTTCGACGGTCCCCCTAAAATAGTCCCGAACCTCTGAAAGTCGGCGGTACGGATTGTATGCATAGGGCTCATATAGAAAAACCCTGCCGCCAGGCTTCAATACACGCGCTGCTTGCGCAAGCGCTCCAGCAGCATCGGGCATGTGGTGCAAACTTTCGTTAAAGATTACGAATGAAACGCACTCATTTCCCAGTTGGAGATTTTGTGCGTCGGACACCAAATACTTCGGCGCTGGACGGCCGAAATGAGCACAACGGTCGCGAGAGATTTCTAGCGCTACTTCGTTAATATCGTTAGCGATGATCTTGTAACCGCGAGTCGTCAAATACTCGGATTCCCCGCAGGTGTTCGCTCCGACGTCGAGAATCCAGTCTTGGGTTCCCGCAAGAGCCTTCTCTAAAAGGGCGACCTTTTCTGCATAACCAGGGTCGTGGTGAACCTTTTCCATAACATCCGTTGCCAGATAGCGTTCCCGAAGGCTGCTGATTTTGGCGCGCTCGTATTGATGTTCCTGCTGTGAAGTAACGCTCATGACGGGCTCCTGACGGAGGGATGTAAGAGATCCAGTATTCTGCTTGTGCCGGGATCAATACCATTACAAGTCCCGACACCGGAAACAGGTCTGATTCAAAGATGCCGACGGGGGGCCGAGGACAAACAGCTAGAGCACACGTCAGATGAACCGTTTGTCAGTCGCGAAAACGTTCAATAGGACTCCGAGCATTTCTGAGAGATCGAACTCTCATCATTGCAAGCCTCGCACCGGCGGTATTGCCTGGCTGTACATCGCAGAGATCAGGTCACCTTTCTTATCCCACATGAGACTCTCGCGCACGCGCTTCCAGCCTGACTTCCCGAGCCGCTCACGAACGATAGGATCGCCGGCAAGCTGGCTCATCGCCCTTGCCAAGTCCGCAATAACCTGCTCGGGTGAAGTGGCAAGAACCTTGATGCCTGTTTCTTCGGTCACTTGAAGTGCCGGGCCGCCGACGTCGAGGCAAATCACGGGAAGACCGAGAGCCATTGCCTCCGCACAGACATAGCTGCCCGAATCATGAAGGCTTGGATTCATCAGCACGTCACATGCTGCCATCTTTTTCAATACCTCGGTGCGAGGTAGGCTACCCAAGAATCGAACGCTGTCAGCAAGGCCCAACTTCCGACTCAACGCTTCCAGCTTCTTTCTCTCCGGTCCATCGCCGATGAGCCAGTATTCGCTTGCTGGAAACCGCTTCTTAATACGTGCAAAGGCTCGTACTCCGAGCTCAAAACCCTTCCAATGGAGGAATCTTCCTACGCTAACCACCCGAAATCGGCTACCCCGATAACCGATGGAATCAGGGAACTCGCAGATTTCGTCCGGGGCCACAGCGACTTGGGAGAGCACGGAAACGCTCCGGCAGCCCAAACGCTTGAGTTTCTCGGCGGTCTGCTCAGTGCTGGCCAGCGCTACGATCGATCGTCGTGCTGCTAGCCGGACGAAAGGATCGAGCTGGCCGAGGCTCCGCGCCAGATTGCGGAGAACCTCATATATTTTTCCTCGCGAACTGAATGACCACCAGAAGCCGCGCGGAGCTGATTCACCGCCTCCTACCGGACCGAGGACGAACGGCACGGGGAGCATGGCCAGAAAGCTTGGCATCCAGTAATTAACAAACGTGACATGGTGAACCAGTTCAAAAACCACATGCCGATGCAATCTTCTGACGACAAAGTATACGCCGAGCTGCCACAGGTAGTAGTAAGGACGCACATTATATCCGTACCTTTTCCAGCAGCGCGCCCATGCTGGCAAATCGAAATAAACGAAGTGTATGCCCGGAATGGGATCTTTGGCCAGCGCTGCTTCAATCGGCTGGCGATTGTTTGCCCGCGTGACGACCCAAACCTCGTTGAATCTCGCAATTTGACGAACCCAGTTCCAGCCCACCGCCGGTTCTGAACTTTTGCCCGGCTCGCATGCATAAGCTGAAACAAGTACTCGCACTGTCGGCGACACCTTTACGCCACGACGCTCGCGGCGAGAGGCCTGACGCGGAGCATCCGAGATTCAACCAGGAAAGATGCTCCGCCCGCAAAAAGCAATGTGATTCCCAACATTAGTCTGCCAATGCCGGCTTCAGGATCTCGAGCCCGCAGACGAATCCCATCTTTGTTACATGCTTGATCAACATCTCGGTGCCGGTGTGATCCGCGACCCGGCCGGACATTGGAGCGGAAGCACAGGTTTTCGGACAGCAATCGAGGCGTTCGCATCACTTTCGTAGCCCGCGACTCGCTAGAGCGAATGCTACAACCAGAGCTGCGAGATTGGATAAGGCCATGGCCGACAAAGCGCCACGTAGCCCATACATCCTAGTCGCCGGAATACCAATTACGACGGCAACTCCACTGCACGCGCAATAAATGGCCATTATGGAAGCTGAGGAGCGAAGAGCCCGTAACACAATCGTGGGCACAACGGCGACATTCCAGGGAAGCGACGCCGCGGCTACTAAGGGCATCTGAGAAGATATTTCTGTATAGCGAACCCCATAAACTGAGTGCATTAGCGGTCTGCTCAACAAAATTGCGACTGCCCAGTACGCGATGGCTGCCACTGTGGAGAGCCCCATCATCTTCCAAGCAAAACCGGTGAGAGCGGTTACCCCCTTCTCGTGATAGGCCCGAGAAGCGTAGGGCAGAATGAATAAGGATAGAGCGGAGAATCCTTGCACCAATGGTAAGTTAAAGCTGAGCAAAACCTTCAGTACCCCCGCCGTTGCCACCCCTGAGAAAATGGTGAGGAGCGGATAATAAATTTCTGAAGAGACCCAGCTCAGGACTAAGCCCACCAACATCCAGCGGCCATATTGCCAATGCTGGTGGAATACAATCGCGCGACTCGGACTGCTCATCCTGCGTTTCCAAACCGGTTTCAAGCGCCGTAACAGAAGGGCGCTACTCGTCAAAGCAGCTAGGCCCATGACAAGAAAAGCGGAGAATGGCGACAGTAAGTTAAGGTTATAAACCAGAGCAAGAGCGACGAAAAGTACGGCGCAATAGACGGCTGCTCCTTTGACCGCCTGTTGCGGCGACATCTGGACATAACACGCGCCGCGTGCAAGCCACAACAGCAGGATACAAGGAACCGCAAGGGTCACGCCCGCGAGCGCCCCGGGCAGGCCGTCCGGCCGCGACAACAAATGCGTTAGGCAGGCAGCTACACCGAAAGTAACAAAAATCGCGAGCGCCAACACCGAGTGGATCCATAGCAGAACGCCCAGATACCCGCGCTGCAAATCAGCATAATCCGAAGGGCCGAAAACCCGTTGTGGCTCCAGAAGCAGAGCCTGCGAAAAAAGTGATAGCAACATGAACGCCGAAAACACAAGGGTATAGCTGCCGTATTCTCCCGGTGACAACCAACGCGCGAGAAGAATGCCGATCACAAAATTTGAAGCCGCAATCAACGCCTGATCCAGGACGCTCAGAGAACCTCTGGTTGCCCAAAACATCCAACGCGAAACACGATTCAAGCTAATCACTGGTTGCAAGGTCTGGCTAGTCATTGGGTGTCAGGCGTCTTGCGCTGGCGCAAGATCTCTTCTTTTGGCTATTTGCTCGTACTGTTAAGGAGTTGCAGACCCGTCACCATTCGAAGGAGAGGCTCCCATTCCATGAACCTAGGAACTCAGATATCAGCTCGGTCTTGAACTAGCCAGCGAGCGTTACGGCGTTGGTAACGCTTCGCCAGGAACTCGAGAACTGCCTGAGCGGATTCCGCGGTGACGCGTTCGACGGGAGCGGTGGCGTCTATGAGCCGACTGTTAAATACTTCGGTTTGGTACTGGGAGTACAATCGCCTTTGTCGATGCAGTTCTTCCGGCGATACTTCTTGCTTGCGAGAAAGAATGACTTCTTCTGGGGCATCCAGAACCAGTACCAAATCGGGCTGGGGCATCAGCGAGCGCAACGCGCGCGCAAGCCACAAAGGTTTCCCATGGCGGTAGCGCTTAGCATCAATCAGCAGATCATCAAAATAGCGGTCGAACACGACCAACCCAGACCTAGCTAGGATCGGCCGGATGAGAAGGCAATAGCCCAGCCAATAATCTAGGAAGAAAACAAAAAGCATTGCGATTGACCGCCAGGAAGGATGCGGAGGTAGGCTGTGGGGTCGCGTCGTGTCACGACTAATCTTTCGCCGCCCGACCAGCATTGGGCGCCAGTGAAAGATGCGATGTCGCCGGAAGGCAGGACCCACCGCTTGAACCAGATGCTGGATAAGAGTGCTCTTACCGGCCCCGTCCGGTCCCATGATGGTTACGAAAACACCCGTAGATTGCATCCATCTGCGAGCTCGCCTAACGCCATCGGAAAGCACATAAGCTGTTAACTTCCACGGATTCCGCAAGAGACTCGTCTTCCAGGTCTGACCCTTGAGTTTTCCTAAGAATGCATCTATGCGCCCATTCGCACAGGCATCTACAACACCTATTCTTAATTCACCCAAGAACAATTGGCCCGCTAACCACTCGGCCCTGGGTACGCCTAGCTGCTCAACGAGAGCTTTTAGCCGCAATGCTTGCCTCGGAGGTACAGTGCCTTTCCACGTCTTCTTCGCCAGAAGGTAGGTAAACTCCGATTCGGGAGCGGGAATCCAGAACAAACCGTTCCTACGGCGCCCGTATACGAGGGATTCGCCCGAGGGTACGATCAGTCCACCTCTCCGATGCTCAAGAATAAGATCGATGGCGACGGAGTTAACGGTCGTACCCTCAACCCAAAAGAAAACGAAATAGTAAGCATCCACGAAATAGTTAAAGACTTGCACAGCCGTGTATCCCTTTTCTTGCAGTGACAGGAACAGCAGCGGAAGTTTTCGGGCATCTTCAGGATGTACTGCTATGTCCAAATCGCTAGATAATTTCTGTGGCAGTTCCTCCCAGGAGTGAAGCACACAATAGCGGATCTGGTTCCTGTCGAGGGAAGTAAACAGAGTGATCAGAAGGTCCTCCGGGGACCGACTCAGCTGGGCGGTACACACTGGAGAATAGGTGGAATCGTCTCCGGATTTCACGGTCTTCGAAGACGCTTGGACACTCATCTATCGTTCTTCCCTTCAGCATCTGATCTAAGGCCAATCGGGAAATGAGCAGCTAGTTTATTCGCAAGAATCTCGACGTTTGGCTGAACGAAATAACTGGCGGGCCAGTTCGAATAGCCCGGCATTTCATGAATCGTCAATGTAGACACCAGTTCCGCCCAGTATTGCCGCTCCCACTCCCCCCCGGGCTCGCGATGAGTTCCCTGGAAGAGCACCGTTGGTCCCCTGAATGGTGGAGGGCTATAGCCGCGGTAAGCGATTGTGAGCATCTCGCTGATGTCTCTTGCTCGATCGTGATGCGGACGCAATCCTAGGCGGTTAAGACTCTGCCAGAAAACTCCATTAAGGTACCGAAAGTGAACCCTTGCACGGTGCCGAATGTACGCCGGTGCTTGTTTGAATCCCAATTCTTGCAGATTTTCAAGGTGGAACTTCAGCATATGCATTCGCCGGCCAGGTCGTGACCTTACGTGGTAGTCGTAATAACCTGTATGAGGTTCAAATAAAGCAAGCACTGCAATTTCCTCGCCCTGAGACATGAGTTCGTTGGCGATCGCATATGCCACCAATCCACCACCACAAAAGCCGCCAAGGTAATACGGACCGTGAGGATGCAATTCACGAATTTGTTTGGCAAGGCAAGCTGCGACGTGTTCCATCGTGCAATGGACAGGCAATTGGCTGGGCTCAAGCAGTATCGGGTCGATACCTAGCAGCGGCTGGTCAGGACCAAGGCACCGTGCTAAAGGCAGGAAGATAGGACCAGCGTTGTAGCCCAAGCAAAAGAAGGGTGGCCTGGAGCCTGCGGGCTGAATTGGAATCACCGGTGACCGCCACCGGAAAGCGCTTTCGTTGTTCAGCAAGGCAGCTTGTTGTTCAACGGTAGGCGCTCCGAAGATTGCGGCCATTGTCAGTTTTTGCGCGAACGCCTCCTCGATTCGTCGAAGCAGTTTGGCAACCAGCAGTGAATGTCCACCCAACTCAAAAAAGTTCTCCCTGATACCAATAGGGCGAACACTGAGTACGGATTCCCAAAGTTTCACTAGTTTAGATTCGATTTTGTTTCTGGGAGCGACTTGCTCTTTTTGGCTCACCTCCGGATACCCCGGTTTCGGCAGACTCTTTCGATCCACCTTGCCATTCGGAGTCAACGGTAGGGCTTCCAAGAATTCGAATTGGGATGGCAGCATGTAGTCGGGCAAGCTCCGCTTGAGAAACTCGCGCAGAACCTCTGCCCCAAGTGATCGCCCCTGGTGGACGGCCACGTACGCTACTAGCCGCTTGTCGCCTGGGATATCCTCCTGAGCCACGACTACACTCTGCTTGACGCCTGGGTATTTGTCTAAGACGGATTCTATTTCTCCCAGCTCGATCCGAAAGCCCCGCACTTTAACTTGGTTGTCGATTCGGCCTAGACATTCGAGCTCTCCGTTCGTACGGAAGCGCGCGAGATCGCCTGTCCTATACAAACGCGCCCCGCGTCCGCGCTCGCGAAAAGGATTGGGAATGAACTTTTCGGTGGTTAAGTCAGGGCGATCGAGATAGCCTCGCGCCACCCCGTCGCCGCCGATGTACAGCTCTCCGGGTACGCCCACGGGTACCAGCTGGAGCTGGCTGTCCAGCACGTAAACGTCAGTATTAGCGATAGGCCGGCCCACAGTAATTGGACCGTCACCCGCGGCAATCTGAGACGTAGTAGACCAAATAGTAGTCTCAGTGGGACCATACATGTTCCAAACTGAAGACGCTCTCTTCAGCAGTTCACCGGCCAGCTCGCGCGGCATGGCTTCACCACCGCAGAGGACTTTGAGATCCCTACTGCCTTCCCATCCGGCTTCCAGAAGAATGCGCCATGTAGCTGGTGTGGCCTGCAACACAGTGGCACCCGAGCTGGCCAGTTTCGACAGCAACAGATTTCCATCAGAGGAGACCTCACGCCGGACGATCTCGACTGACGCTCCAATGCTTAGGGGCAAATAAATCTCGAGACCGGCGATATCAAAGGACAATGTAGTGACCGCCAGCAGTCGATCCCCGTCTGTCATTCCAGGCTTGTGACTCATCGAGGTCAGGAAGTTAACTACCGCGCGATGCGGAATCTGGACCCCTTTGGGCTTCCCAGTGGACCCTGACGTGTAGATCACGTAGGCGAGGTCCACGGATTTCACTTTGCTGACTGGATTCTCGATGTTCTCCTTCTCAATTTCGTGCCAGTCAGTATCCAGACACACCACTCTTGCGCTACCTTTAGGCAGGCTCGTGACCAGTCGGTGTTGCGTGAGCAATACGGGTACCTTAGCCTCCTTCAGCATGAACGAGATACGTTCGGGTGGGTACGCGGGGTCTAGAGGGACGTAGGCACCACCCGCCTTGAGTATCCCTAGAAGCCCGACGACCATTTCCAGCGAACGTTCAACGCAGATTCCGACGAGCACATCCGGACCGACGCCAAGCTTCTGCAAATAGTGCGACAGCTGATTGGCTCGCGCATTTAGTTGGTTATAGGTCAGGCGCTGTTCCTCGAACACCACCGCAATGGAGTCTGGGGTTCGGCCCACCTTTGTCTCAAAAAGCTGATGAATACAGGAATCTTTAGGGTAGTCTTCATGCGTACTATTCCATTCCACCAGGAGCTGATGCCGTTCTGCCTCAGTTAGCAAAGGAAGTGTCGAAAGGCGCTGATCGGGATTGGCAACGATGCCTTGCAGCAACGTATGATAATGGCCTTGCATGCGGTGAATGGTGACAGCGTCAAACAGATCGGTGTTGTAGGTGAAGCGGGCGACGATGCCGTCTGGCGTGTCGTAGAGTTGGAGCAGCAAGTCGACCTTTGCCGCACCGTTGTCCACTTCGAGGTTGGCTATCTTCCATCCTAATCGGACGAGCGAGATTGAAGGTATAAACGAAAACAGCACGCGAACAAGAGGGTTGCGGCCTGAATCACTCTCACGCCGGAGCTCGCGAACGATCTGATCGAACGGCACATTCTGATGCTTGCAATCGCCGGGCGCGACATCTCTCACGCGAGACAACAACTCCCGGAAGCTGGGATCCCCCGCTGTGTCGGTACGAATTACCACCGTGTGAGCAAAAAGGCCGATCAAACCCTCGGTCCCAGTTCGCTCGCGACCAGCCAGAATCGAACCTACCGCGATGTCGTATTGTCCTGTATAGCGCGAGAGCAGCGTCTGGAAGGCAGCCAGGAGAGTCACAGCTGGTGTCACTCTTTCTCGCAAACTTAACCTCTTGAGTGATTCACTCAGACTCTTCGAAAGCACCTGGGAGTGACGCGCGCCGCGGAACTCCTGTACAGGCGGTCGCGGTCGTTCCGTCGGCAGGTCCATAACTGGAGCCGTACCAGCAAGTCGTTTCCGCCAATAAGCAATGTGCTGCTCGAGAACATCACCCTGAAACCAGTACTTCTGCCAGTGCGCATAATCGGTATACTCGATTGGTAAATCGGATAGGGGAGATGGCTCGCCGGCCGAGAACGCTTGGTAGAGTTCAACGAGTTCGCGCGCAAGGATATTCAGTGACCAGTCGTCAGCTACGATGTTATGTAGCGTTACAACCAGGACGTAATTGTCCCGGGATAATCGCAATAGGCGGGCTCTAACCAGGGGCCCTTTCGCCAGATCGAACGGGCGCCGCACTTCCTCTTTAGCTATCCGCAAGACTTCAGTGCTGGGCTGCTGGCCACGCGGCGTGTTTACTTCCGTAAGGGGTATTGTCGCGGCTTGGTGCTCGGCGATTCGTTGGATCGGAGTCCCATCCACCGCTGTAAAGCTTGTACGCAGCGCCGCGTGACGGCGAGTCACTTCGCTGAAGCTACGCTCTAGGGCGTTTCGGTTGAGTGGACCCGTCCGTTCAAGGATCAGGACCTCATTGCAAAGGGGAACGCCGACCGCAAGCTGCGTCTGCAACCAAACCTGTCGCTGTTCAAAAGATAGCGGTGGCGGCGCTCCATGCCCTCGCCGGACGATAGGCGGTCCCGAAGGTCCCTCCGAGTCCTCAACGTACCCATATCTTGAGAGCACAGGGCACTTCGGCTGGGAAATTCGCGCAATGTCTGGGATCAAGTAAAGTTCTTCATTCATACGATCGGTAGACACCTTTTTTCAGCAGAGGTTAGTTAAGGTCAGAAGGCTTCTGCCAGCGAAACCGGTTGACATCCTGCCTACGGGATGACTTCGCATGCGGCAGTTCGGTGCGAACTGTTCGGATTAATTCCAGTGTCAGACAGTTACCTTACGGGGAGCAAAATGTCACCCACTTGCAAACGCCGCTAGCAGGCCCACCGCTGCACGCCGGACGTGAACCTCATTGACGACCCAAGTTGGCGGAGAAGGTCTGGCAATTATGTGCGCGTAACCTGGTCACCGCCGATAGATAAATTCACAGGCTGGCATCACCGTCAAACTGAGAAGGATTCCATGAATTTGGGTCACTGAGCTTCTCAGCTAACCTTTGGTCTCTTGTTTTGTAAAAGTACAGCCAAGACGGCAATTTGCGCTCGTGCGGAGCAATCTGACTGATGACATTTTCTTTGTCCGGGCCGAAGCCGATGCTCTCTAACATGTCTATGCCCTCACGCCGGCACCTCCTCATAGCCCAGGCCAGCATCGGTGCCAGAATGGCTGTATTTCCATCGAGAGTCTGAAAATCGACCAGCCGCATTCGCCGTAACCCAAATCTTGGGCTGTCTTGTCGACGGAAAATACTGTATGCAGTAAGGTCAGACCCTTTGCTAGCGGTTACTATCCATGCTTTGTTCTGCCGGAGCGCATATTTGAAGTGCCATTCCAGCGCCTCTCGGTTGCGGACAGCCATTAGTATGTGCGAATTGACTTTTCTCAATGCTTCCCAAAAAATGTCGAAACGGCCATCCACATCGGCACAGAGTTCCAGCTCTACTCCATTCTCGTCTTGACGTATTTGTCTGCTCGCAAGTGAGTCTTTGACAAAGAGGCCTACGGACAGCACGTAACTCAATGGTTTAGCTAGAGCAAACGCCTTGGATGCCAGCCAACCCTCCAGAAAGCCTTGGTAATTTGTAATCCAGAATGCAGACCGATCCCAAGCACCCACAGGTACCGGTAAAGACTGAAATACGGCAAACGACTCAGAGGCCAGAGGTCCTACGGTAGCATTTAGGAAAAGATCCACAACTTTTTGAGAAAAATATTGTTCTAACAGCAAGAGAGAGTAGCTCCGATACCGTGCATCGGTGACCCAAGCACGAGCAACCGAAGCGAGGAGTCTTTGTCCTCCAAGTTCGTAAAAGAGCGGAATGTTGCCGAGGTATCCCACAATGGTTCGGTCCTCTCCTTCGAGCACCCATCCGATTGGCAAACTCTTGCGATACTCCTTGTAAGCCGGATTGTTGGACCATAGATGCTTCCACTCTTCATAGTTCTTCGCTTCGAGACCGTATTTAGACTCTAATGCGGCGATCTGAGGGTGATCTTCAAATGAGGCCTCCCGTATCTTAAGCGGTCCTCCGTGGCTCTGCTCGTTGTCCGCTAGAACAGAAGGCGAATCGGCGGTTGTTCGTTTTATGGTAGCCGGCACATGTTGCGAAGGTAGCAAGCTGTCCATATCCGCCCGTCCGGTAGAAGTTGGAAATGGCATGGCTCTCACCTCAGTCGAGCGAGCATTGCTGAATTTCTGTGGCGACAGGTATGAAACGACATTCTCATCGAGCTGTTCAGCGCGGCTAACAATTCCTTTCCTATCCAACCATTCGCGGCTCGTGCACTACCTGCGGTAGTTTCGAGATGTGCTGACACGGATCGGAAACAATGGCCTGCATCATTTTCTGCAAGTCTCGTAGCAACTGAGAAATCGTTGAGGTTGTGAAAAGGTCGGGGTTGTACTGAACGCGACCGATCATTCCATCTGCTTTGTTAATGAAGGCCAGATACAGATCCCACGGCGATCCGCCGCTTTCGGCATCCATTGAGGTGATGTGCCATCCTGTCGCCTCATCCGGCGATGTTGGCTGGAGAGAAATTGCGAGCGCACAAAGAGGATTATGGACTGAATCTGGCTTGTGCTGCAGCTCCTTTTCCAAAACCTCGATTGGAAGATCATCGTAAGAGATTGCCTCGGCTATTACCTTTTGGGCGCGGTGCAGCAGCTCGCGGAGCGAAGGGTCGTCTTGTAAGTCAATGCGAAGAGCAACGGGGTTTAGAAAATAGCCTAACAATGCTTGGAACTCCGATCGCTTCCGACCAGACGGGGAAGGCGTGCCGATGACGAGATCAACTTTCGACGTATAACAATAGATTAGGCCGGCGAAGCTCGCTAAGAGAGTCGTGAACAACGTAACTCCCTCGCGTCGGGTCAATTCCTTTAGCGAATCAGTTAGCGGCCGGCTCAATCCGAAGGATAGAATCGCACCGCGGTAGGTTCGGACGGCGGGTCTGGGACGCTCAGCTGGCCAGTGAAGGACGGGAAGCTTGCCAGAAAGCTGTTTTCGCCAATAAGTCAACTGCTTTGCAAGTTCCTCATCTCTTAACCACTGCCGTTGCCAGTAAGCATAGTCGGCGTACTGAAGGGAAAGCTGCGGAAGCGGTGATGGCTTGCCTGACGCGAAAGCCTCATACAACGCCGCTAGTTCGGAAGGAAACAACTGATAAACAGAAATCCCGTCTACAATACTCAGGTGCGCGACCACGGAGAGCCTGTAGTCCGCCTCTCCTGTCTTCATCAAGATCGCTCGAAGCAGCGGACCCCGGCTTAGATCGAACCTATGCCCGGTCTCCTCCGTGGCTAGACGCAGCACCTCTTCCTCCAGGGTTTCCTCCGGAAACCCCCGCAGGTCCACCACCGGTAGCCGCATCTCACGCACTGCGGGATGGATAACTTGGACCAAGTGGCCGTTCCGGACGTCGTAGCTTGTGCGCCAAATCTCATGTCGGCGAGTAATTTCAGTGAGGCTTTGCTCCAAAAGAGCTACCTCGAGCGGGCGCTTTATTCGAAGGGTAATACATTCATTGTAAAGGGGCGGAATGTTCGCCATACTGCCTTCTCTTAGCACGAGCTGTTCTTGAGACAAGGAGAGAAGGGCTGGCTCACCGGAGGGCCGAGGAGTGATCAGCCGCGAGGCTGCCACTGTTCGCGAAGCGCCCCCGCTCAGATATCTTTGCAGCAGTCTGAGCTTGGCTTCCGAGAGAGGCGTGCTGCCTTGCACTCGAAACATCTCACTCCTATTTGTCGGTTGTTGATTTTCCATTGTGCGTTGAGTGAGCGCCCGCACTGTCTATTGATTCGTCAAAGCGGATCGGCAAGTTCCTCAACCCGCGCAACCCTAGATTCGAACGCCAGACCAGTTGCTCGGATTCGAGTGTCCAGCTAGAAAACCGACGCAGCATCATCTCGAACGCAATCTGACCTTCGATTCTGGCCAGCGCCGCCCCGAAACAGAAGTGTGCCGCCCAACCGAACGCTAGATGCCGATTGTCGTCACGGGTGATCTCTAACCTATCGGGATTCGGAAATCTGGCCGGGTCGCGGTTTCCAGCGGCCATCACAGCAATCACCGCCTGTCGCTTTCCAATCCGCTTTCCACCGAGAATCGTATCTTCCGGAGCTAGGCGTGCCGTATGTTGGCTGGGGCTTTCATAGCGCAGAAGCTCCTCGACGGCGGAGGGAATTAGCGCGAGGTCAGAACGAAGTTTTTCGAGTTGGTCGGGATTTCGCAACAGAGAGAGGACGCCATTTCCAATCAGATTGGTGGTGGTCTCTTGGCCGCCCACCATAGTGACAATGCAGTTCGCGATGACTTCCTCGTCGGTCAGACGGTCGCCCTGAATTTCAGCATTCATCAGTGCGCTCACAAGGCCATCGCGAGGACAGAGACGCTGCTCATGTATTGCAGACTGGAAGTAGGCAGTCATTTCGATAACGCTCTTGAGAATTCGCGGGGCTCGATCGGGATTGTGCTGGAAATTGCCGAGCATCTCAGCGAAGTCTTGCGACCACGCCTTCAACTGTTGGTGGTCTTCCACAGGCACACCCAACATCTCAGCGGTAACGATGCACGGCAAAGGCTCAGCGAGGTCAGCGATGACGTTCATGTGACCTTTTGTCTGCACCTTATCCAGTAAGCTGTTAGTGATCTCGCGGATGTGCCCGCGCAGGACTTCGACGCGCCCTGGCGTGAATGCATAGGCCGCGAGACTGCGCAACCGTGTATGCGCCGGCGGGTCAAGGAAAAGCATCTGCTTGACCATGACCTGCGCGATGGGGTTCAGTGACGCGAGGCCTATACGGGTGAGCTGCTCCGGCGTGGGAGTGCGTTCGGCGGAGTAATGGTGAAGCACAGCAACTACGTCCTTGTAGCGGGTCACAACCCAAGCGTGCAGGAAAGGATCCCAGTGTACCGGGTCCTCCGTCCGGAGACGGTGGAACAATGGGTAGGGGTTGGCAAGAATCTCTGGCTTCAGCAAGTGGTAGAGGCTGAGAGTCGAATCGGACTTGCCGACGCCAGCGGTGGTCTGAGGTAGAAGAGTCACTCTGGATTTGACGTCGGAAATACTGGCGCCGACGTTACCTCAAGAATGCGCTGAACTTCATTTTCGCTCATGGCTTCGAGCTTGGCGAGAAGAGCCGTTTCGATTCTTGCTGAAAGCTCGGCTACCGTCGGGGCATCAAACAGACTACGCAAGCTGAGCTCGACATTGAATACATCGCGTACTTTGGCGATCAGTTGCGCGCCCAACAGAGAGTGGCCACCGAGCAAGAAGAAGTTGCCTTCCGCGCTGACCTGATCGAGGTGGAGCAGCCCCGCAAGGATTTCAGTCACGCGTTTTTCGGTGGATGACTGGGGCTCGACGAAGGAATTGTCACGCAACATATTCCCTGTGTTCGGCTCTGGTAAAGCAGCGCGGTCTATCTTACCGTTTGGGTTTAGTGCCAAAGAGTCCAGCTTCACAAATGTCGCTGGAACCATATAGTCTGGCAGGCGAGCAGCAATGAAATTACGCAGTTCCGTGTGTGTAGATTGAAGCTTCGCAGCTGGCACGAAATACGCAATTAGCCGCTTGTCACCCTGTTCGACCTCACGAGCCAACACAACGCTCGCTTTTACCGCCGGGTGTTGGTCCAAGACTCTCACAATTTCTGCTGGCTCGACCCGGAAGCCTCGAATCTTGACTTGGTCGTCAACCCGACCCAGGAATGCTATTTGTCCGTCCGGGAGGAAGCGTGCTAGGTCCCCCGTTCGATAAAGACGCGCGCCCGGCTCTGAACTAAAAGGATTCGGAACGAATCGTTCTGAAGTCAAGCCCGGCCGATTTCGGTATCCTCGTGCTAGGCTTGCACCTCCAATATAAATCTCGCCAGGTTCGCCGATCGGAACCTGCTGCATGCTTTCATTTAAGATATAGATCTCGGTGTTGGCGATCGGAAGACCAATTGTGGGTAGTCGATCCGGGTGCTCATCGGGAAGTACAGTTCCTGAAGTGGCCACAACGGTGCACTCCGTGGGGCCATAGTTATTTACCAATTGAAAGGGCAGCGTTCGTGGAGGGTAGTGGTGGAGGGTGTCAGCTCCGGTAAGCAGCACACGCAAAGCAGTCTTCGCAGGCCAATCAAGCCTAATCACGCGTTCGGCCAAAGGAGTAGGAAGGAAACCGATTGTTATCCCTCGCGAAACCAACCAATCGCGGACAGCTTCAGGCTCACTTAATGATAGGTCAGAAGGAAGGTGGACGCTCGCTCCCGCAGTCAGGTAGGGCCAAAGTTCCCAAATGGCAGCATCGAAAGACAAAGCCGATAGCTGACTTGCGCGGTCGTCCGAAGTTACTCTAAACGCGCGCTGGTGCCAAAACACGAGATTGAGCAGACTGCGTTGTGTGATCTCCACGCCTTTCGGCTGGCCAGTTGAACCTGAAGTGTAGATGACGTAAGCCAGATCTTCGCCCTTGGGTTTGGCAAGGCTCGGTTCAGAGATCGCAGGTGCAGCCAATCGCCCTTCCGTATCCACAGCAACGACCTTATGGGCTGCTACCGGCAGCTCGTCGACCATAGACTGTCCTGCCAATAAGATTGGGACCTGAGCATCTTCGATCACAAAAGCCAAGCGTCTTCGCGGGTGCGTAGGGTCCATCGGGAGATAAGCGCTACCCGCCTTGAGAATGGCCAGAGCTCCCACCACCATCGCCAGAGAGCGATTCAGGTAGAGCCCGACGATGGAATTGGGGCCAGCCCCGAGCGAGCGCAGAAAATGCGCCAACTGATTCGCGCGCTCATCAAGTTCCTTATATGTCAGCGACAATTCCCCATGCGTCACGGCTATCGCACTGGGCGCAGCAGCAGCCTGAGCGCTTACCAACTGCGGTACACAGGTAGCAGGGGGATAGGTAAGTTGCAAATCATGCCTGGGCGCTTCTAGCTTTTGATTAATCCCGCCCTGAAAAGATCTACCCAGTAATCGACCAGACATAAAGTTTCTCCTTTAGAACTACCATTTTAGTTATTGGTTGCGGTCGCGGTCGGCGGCTCTGCGCTGACGCGCCCGTTCAATAGCGATAACAACCGGCCGTTCGTGACGTAGGTGACGCCTTTGCGGTTGGAGACATGGTCGAGCATTTCACCCAGGTCGTCCCAGATTCCCAGTTCTTCAATCTCCCACGAGTGCCCGTACAGGTGCCAAATTCCGCCATGCTCCAAAACCTCGCGGAATAATTGTTTACCCAGTTCAACCCAGCATTTGAACCCGCGCAATGTCGTCATGAACCTCAACAGTCCTGGAGCATTGTGAGCTCTCGCTAAGTTCCGAATGTAGGCGGAATTGGAATGCGGATACGCTTGAACAGTGGTTGGCATTTCGAAAGGGCTGAAGTCAGCGCTCATCGAGAGCATCCGAACAGTGCGTGCCCCTTTGTATCCGGCATGCCGTACGTGCCGAATCACTTCTCCATCGTAGCGGCCGTTCGGGTAGCAAAACATAACCACACTCCGACCGATGATTTGTTCCAACATGTGCTTGCAGACTCCCACCTCGTGAGTCAATTGTCGAGCGGTCAAACTCGGGAGATTCTTGTGTGAAACAGTGTGGGCGCCAATTTCAAAGCCCTGATTGGAAAGCACGTGGATATCGGCGGTCGTAAGCGTCCTTCTGCCCTGATAGCCCGTCATCGGGAGATAAAAAGTCCCTGGAAGTCCTCGGGAGCATAGGAGATCAGCAACTCTTAGATCCTTGGGATCGCCGTCATCCCAACTTGTTGTCACAATGGCCGCGTTGCTCATGACTAGAAGCTGACTTTCAGTTCTACTCTCAACCAGTAAATCCGCTGTTCAATCCGAGGTTAGCTCTAATGGAGTTGTTCGATCAAAAGTCTTTGCCGATAACTGATCGCCCTGTAATTTTCCTCTTCAAGAAATTGGCAGACCGAGTTCAACAGATAAAGCATGAAAAATGTTCCTCCAGATTCAACATCAAAGGTTTGGTGTCTGCTGCTCTTCCCTAAGGAAGACGCTGTTAGCACCTCAAAGTGCGACTTGTCCCAGGTCGTGGGAGCTTCCCAATCTGCGGATTCCCAATCGAAGAGGAGCAATTCTCTGTCGCGAACGCGAGTATTCCACGGTGCAAAGTCGCCATGCATGATACTGAATGGCAGAACTTTGTCGCTTATAACCCTAGTCGCACGTACGAGAACCTCCCGACCCAATGCGTCCCACTTGGCCCCTAGTAAAGGGGCAACCTTCTCCCATTTTGCTGCTACTTTCTGAATGAGAGTCTTTCCCGGCTTTTCAATCCGATGAACATTCCACAGTAAGCGCAGGAATTCCTCGTGCATGCCATTGAGATAGGTAGGGCCAATGTCACCTTCCAAAGGCGATTGAAAGAGTACATAGGTGTCGTTCCAATCGCCGGCATAGAGCACGCGCGGGATATGCTTTCGAAGTGAGGGGAAATTCCACAATCGCTCCACCGTGGCTGCTTCATGGCGTACTCGTTCACTGGCCACGTCCGTGAGCGGAAGCTTCACGTAACCCAGGAGGTGGTGCGGCGTGTGACTTTGCTCACGATTCGTATTGTTGGGCGTTTGGGGGCGCATGACTTGGACTGTTAGCTTGCGCACGGACGCCCGTCTGCCTAACGACAGAGCAAATATCGGATGCCGTTCTCCTGTAACTTCATATACGAGAGTCTCTAACCGCAGAGGGCCTTTTGAAGCCAACAGAACACGAGGGCACAAGCAATCAACGTATCCCATTTTGGCCATTCTTATTACCATGCTCTTCAGCATTCGTGGAGCCCATCTATACGGCACGTAGATTTCAGTTCCTGCAAGCATGCCAGACGCACCCGCAACAGGAAGTAGCCACCGAGGTATGCGTTGTGAAGGCAGGGCAAGAAAATAGCGGAAATGATCATAGCCTGCGACACTCAAGTGGTGGACTAGGCTAGGGGAGGGCGATAGTGAGAACAACGGAGGCACGCCGACACTAGCAAGCTCTGGCACCTCGCGTTCGGCCCGGATTCTGTTTGCGGCGGGCCCGAGAAGCACGCGGAGTGCTCGAGCCAAGAGCGAGCTCGATTCGACATCTACGGTCTGACAGGGCTGCATTTTGTTCGTAACAATTTGGGCGCTACAATCTTGGGCACTGCATGCGGGGGACGAGATAACTGATAAGTAGCGACGCTTCTCGGTTTATCTACAGGATTCCTGCTTGGTCTGGATCATTACTGATCCTATCCTGAAAAGTTGGGATAGCAGACCAACCAAGGTTCGTTTGTGAGTTGTCGCTGTATCTCAGGACACTTTTGTCTACTCCGAATGGGATGCGCAAATGGAAGTGTTTTCGACTTGTCCTCAGTGCCTCGTACTTTTCGGTCGCGAGACTAAAATGAATCTCCCCGAAGTCCAGACAGCACTCTTCCTCGCAGTTCTGAGAACCCATCAGGCTCGCGGGGCAACCTGGTCTCGATCATTTTTTGTACTTGCCGCAAAATCACAAGTCGTTTCGTAGTCCTTCGCCGCCGTCTTTCGAATGATGCCGAACAGGCCTCTACCGTCGAAGCGAGGCGGATCGGGTTGGAGGGGCTCTGCATGACAGATGAGGAACTGATGGCCAGAAAACGCCCGTGTAATGGAATTGAAGCCCCAATTCAGATCAATGTCGTCGACGAGGAGAGCCCCTCCGGGCCGCAAAGCAGCCCAAGCCCGATTCAGCTCAAAGCGCACGTTGCGTTCCGTGTGCCTGCTATCATGTATGAAGAGATCGATCCTCCCGAGCTGGGAAAGTAGCCGCGGGAGGCGCTGCGCACTCGACCCTTTGATGTATGACCATCGATGACGAAGTCGGTCCAAAACCGCCACACCCACTTGCCCGACCAGTTCCGGTTTCATCACCGGCGGTGCGTCAATGCTCCACAGGTGGCCAGTGCCATTGCGCTCGAGTGCTTCGAGAATGAACCGCGTGGTAAATCCACGAGCAACTCCGGTCTCCACTACGTTGGTGGGTCGCAGGTGGCGAACCAAATGCCAAAGGGCTCGGACGAATCCAGGCTCCCCATCCCCCCAACCTCCGAAAGCGCCCCGGCCAATCCACTCCCTTTTGGCTTCAAATGGCCGCATCACCTCGGGCCACAAGGTCCGAAATTCAAATTCAGTATCACACGGCCACTTGATGCCGAGGATCTGGTGAAGTCGGGGGTCCCAATCGCGCTCCACCTCGTACGGGCATCGAGGTCTGCGGCGGTCTCTTCGTTCGTCAAATCGATCCCGTACCCTATCCCAAGCTGCGCGTGGGTCCGTTACAACCACGCGCGCAAGCCGCGATACACTCCTCATCACCCACAAAGCGGCCTCCCTTCCACCCGACTCCACTCTCTGTGATATCTGATTGTGCCAGCCACTCTCGTAGCGGGGCATGCAGATAGCAATATCAGGTGTAGGCCTCATCCGAAGGACGCGCTCAATCACTCTGAACAGCAAACGACCGCACATCACCAGGAATGGCAGCGGGTCATCGTGACTAAACCACGCAAATTCCTTCGCTCCGAGAAGTGACTGCCGCCACTCATGAATCGTTAACATACCTCGCCTAAAGTAGCCGAAACTGGCGGCGAGATCATGGAACTCTGCGATGAACGTGCGGCCCGCGATTGATCCGGATCTGGTGACCCGTCGTCCCGTAAGATCGAGATAGAGCGCTCTCGCGACATCCAAGCCCGCACTATCTTCGAACAGCCGGAACTGTGCCCCAATCCGTGGATTGAAATCGACTAGCTTATATTGCCCATCGCGTTTGTCGAACCGGTAATCAAGGTCCATTATTCCGGAATAGGAGATCGCCTGTAAGAACGCCTCTACCTGCTGTCGCAGCGGATCGTTTACCACGGCTTTACCCAACGTTGTGGGACCTGCAAACGGGGGATAAGACCGAAGCTTTCTTCCCGTAAACCCAATGCAGCAGTCCGATCGGACGTTGCGATAGCCGTGATAGAACCAATCCTCGCCGTAGGCAGGAGGAATATACTCCTGAAATATTAAGTGCGGATCGTGGTGCTTTTCGGTACTTCGATAGATTGCGTAGGCCTCCTCAGGAGTCCACGCGATCGACGTGGTGCGCTTACCGTCTTGCAGCAACCACGACTGAGCGGCCTTCAGAACGACCGGGAACGAAGCATGCTCGACATACTCGCGCACGTCGTCGATTGAACTCGGAAACACAGATTCCGGGCTTGCTACCTGCATTTTCTTACATAGCAGATACAATTCTCTTTTGTTAGCCAATGCGCGTGGCAGCATCGCCGGCTGTTGTGGAAGAATAAACCACTGCCGCAGAGTGTCAGCCTGTTCGGCAATGAGAATGGCCGCCATATCATCGGTTGGGATCACAATTGTGGGACGTTTCAGCCGTTCGCCGATAACGGCCATGCCCTCCAAAAGCCCCGGAGCATCCAGACCGCGAGTATCCCAAACGAACGCACCTTTCAGGTACCTGGAGACCGCAGCCGGCGTAAACCGATCCTCGACGATGCCGTATACCGGAACTCCTATCCTTCCCAAGCTGCGGATAATACCGACGGCGCCATGGTGAAGAAGATAATGTCCAACCTTCAATACCAAGACTGGCAGGGCCGCTTCCGATGCGGTCGGTGAACCTTGAAGGATCTCATGTAGCTCATGGGACAGCTCCATCGGTTTCAGTTTTCTTCACACATCGGGGCGCGACTGAGACCGGCGGAAAGGAGCAGAGCGAAACGACTCGCGCCGCCAACGATATGGCGGCACACGCGTCGAGCCGTATAATCGGCGCCGTGGAGGAATCGCATTGCTGGTCCAAACTGGTTGGCGCTTGCCAAGCCCGTGAAATAGAGTCCTGGTATGGAAGATTCGAAATTCGGTGAGAGTACCGGTGTCTGCTGCACGGAGCCGAGCTGCGACAGAACGTGCTCGCTGAGAAAAGGTAAAGACCCTAGGTCGAACCGGTAGCCGGTCGCAGCAATGACATGATTAGTCGTGATCTGTCGAAGGACACCGCCCGGCCCTTGCAGTTGCAACAATACTCTCTCGCCGCGCGTCTCCGCTTTCTGGACGAAATGACTGAGCATGATGGGAAACCGACCCACCACCCGATCCCTGAGCCACCATGCTCCCGCCGGCCCGAGTGCGTTCTGCACTCTGGCGATACGCAGTCGTCGCGGCAGATAGCAGAACAACATTGGAGCGTTCGAGTAAACCCACGGTCCGAGCCCGGGCCCAAGGTTCGACATCGGATGGCGTATCCGATCACCGAAGGATCGGCGACGTAAGTTGGGTGTACCGTTCCAGACGATCGAGGGTCTACGCACCAGCAGGCGCACTTCAGCCCCCGCCTCGTGCAGCAAGGCGGCGGTCTCAAGCGCCGATTGTCCGCCACCAAGCACTGTGACGTCACGTCCCTTGAACCCGCACAGTTCACGATGGCTACCACTGTGCGATAGCAGCTCTGGAGGCAATTGGGCCAGGGCCGCCGGGATGTATTCTGTGTTAGACATCCCGGTCGCGATCACTACTTTGCTGGCTTGGAGCGTCTCCCCGCTTGCCAGCCGCAACTCAAATGTGGCGGACGAGCCGCGGAGCGCTGTGACCATCACATTCTCGACCGTGGGGACCAGCCGTCGCTGAAAGGATAGACCATACTGCGTAAAGGCCTCGACTGATACCGGCGCACCGTATTGGGCATAAGGCAGCCCCTTCTCGGCGCAGTATTGCTTGAGAGTATAACCGTCCATTGGATCGAAGAGATTCGAAGCACATCCTTCGGATTTTAGGAACATCCCTTTCGGCATATGTTCCAGCCAGTGGTACATCGGCGTCCCGAAGATACGGAAGTTCACGCCCTGAGATCGCAGATGAGCCGCAACCGATAGACCGTATGGCCCCGCGCCGATAACTGCGACTGGTCGATTCTCCGGATAAACCATATTGGCTATCTAAGTTGTGACGCCAACCGAACAGCTGGCTTGGTACATCTTGCAGCTCAACCGTGCCGGATTCACTGGCACGTGTCCGGCGCACCGGAACTTGAAGGTATTCGACGAACTCAGGCAGCGCCCGAGCCTCTGAGAACAGCCGGAATGGTTAGGAGTAGAATTTGAAAATCCAGCCACAGAGACCATTTATCGATGTATTGCAGATCCAGCTCCATCCATTTTTCGAACGAGATCGAACTTCTGCCCCGAATCTGCCACAAGCACGTGATTCCAGGCTTCACGCTGAAGCGGCGGCGCTGCCAGTCTTTGTTGAAACCATCGTAATCGCGGACAGGCAGTGGGCGGGGACCTACAAGGCTCATGTCGCCTTTTAGCACATTAAAGAGTTGGGGCAATTCGTCGATGCTGGTTTTCCGGAGAATCCTCCCGATCGGGGTGATTCGGGGGTCATTTTTGATTTTAAAGACCGGGCCACTGACTTCATTTAGATGCTCGATCTCGCGCATTCGCCTTTCTGCATCCAACACCATCGTTCGAAACTTGTGTACGTTGAAGTGGCGTTTGTTCAAACCGAGTCTCTCCTGAGTAAATAGGACCGGCCCTGGCGAGGTAAGCTTGACCAGAACCGCCACGATTAGCAGAACAGGGAAAAGTAAAGTGATCAGGATTGAAGAGATCGTGAAATCCAAGATGCGCTTGGCAACGATTGGCCATCCTTCCACCGAACCTGTGGAGTGTGTGATAAGAGGATCGCCCTCCAGATCTTCCGCGGAAGAATGAGCAATTTTCAAATCGAAGAGATTGGTGAGCACGCGGACGGTGATGCCCTGTTCCTCACATGAAGCTACAATCTGTGATCCCTGGTCGTGCATAGAGCGAAATGGCAAAGCCAGTACAACCTCGTCCACCACACTTTTCCGCAGGAACTGAGGAAAGCCGCCAAAATCAGATGCCAGAGCGTAGCCGCTCCTCCGAAATTCCTCCAGGCCCTTCCAGTTCTGATCTACAAAACCAGCGATTCGGTAACCAAGTTCGGGGAGAGAAATGAGCCTCCGAGCAAACTCCAGCGCTCGACCGTTGGTCCCGACAATGACGATATCCCGCAAATTACGCCCACGTTTTCGCATGGCGGCAAGGAAGACCCGGAGCAGAAGTCGGCTGAGGACAGCCGAGCACGTGCTCAGCAGCCAGAATAGTGCCAGGAACACCGATGTGACTAACGTGACGTGGAAAACGATGGCGCCAAGTAGGATGACAAGGGTCCCCAGTGAGGTCGCCTTTATGACGTCGACAACCTCACCGCGACGATTAGAGAGCCTGCGAGAGACATAGAGTCCCGTCAGACTGAATATCAAATGCCAGGCAAACACAAGGAGCGCGAAGATGGCAAAGTTCTGAATCTTCACGCGCATGGAAAAAAATTCTGTAATGGTGACGACGCTGTTCTGCTGAAGCACAGACAGCGCCGCTACCATGAAAGCCAATATCATTAGCCCCAAATCAAAGAGCCTGAAGGCATTTAACAGCAGCCTGCGCCGGACATTATTCATTTTTATCGATCACCAGCAAGCGATGTTGGAATCGCGACCCTACCGAGTGGATTTTGGAGCGGGCTGAGCACAAGAAGGGACTTGCAGTCTGAGCGATGTGTTAGATGTAGTTTTTAGGCTCTAAAGCATGCGGTAGAGAGCTTCCGGAATCGGGAACGTACGATTGTTTAATATTGCCCCGAGTAGCTTGACCCTGGCGCCTTCAAAGGTTTCCTTGGCCATCCTAGCCGTCTCCCGTCGGGTGCAATTAGCCTCCACCACGAGGATGACGCCATCAGACATCTGGCCGAGCATGACGGCGTCAGAGTTGGAACCAAATGCAGGTGCGTCGATCAAGACATAGTCAAACACTTCTCGCAGTTCTGCTATCCGCGAGCACAATTGGGGCGAGGCAAACAGACCATGAGCCTCTGCGGTAGACGATCCAGACGGGAGCAGCCAAAGGTTACCAGCGATCCTCACAGTAAAGTCTATAATCGGAGCCGCCTTAACCGTTGCATCCATAAGTCCAGGGGAATTGGCGACCTCAAACAGCTGATGAAGTGAAGGCGCGCACAGATTTGCGTCCACCAGGCAAACCGACGTTGACCCCTGTGATGCCAGAACTTCACCTGCACGGGAACAGATCTCACCGGACCCGCGGCCTTGGATGCTTGAAAAGACCACCGCTCGTGGAGCATGGGAATTTGGAAACACGAATACATGCTGCACAAGCTTGAGGGTCTCCTCGTGGGCTTGCTTTCCGAGATCCAAGCGACGATGTCCATTGTAGTTGGGCAAAGAATCACTACGGGATCGATTGAACAACACGTCCTCTTTCCCAGCTCGGCGCAAGAGTTCGTAGTTTCTGCTCATCTTCCTATCCCACGGCGGGCCCAGGGTTCCCGTAGCACCGCGACCTGATCATGTTTTATGTTTCCAGCCACTAGCTTCACTCTGAAATTCTTCGGCATCCCGAAGCCGGTTTAGTCACAGCCACTTGCGTTTGAAGGAGTCAGCCCTCATTTCCGCTGAGTATCCCCATCGGGGTCCGGCGGCAAACAGTACGGCAAAGATGAGCAAGTGCGACAACGCTGATTAAATTAGTGTAGGCGGAACTCGACGGTGATTAACATCTCCACGGGAACAGGCTTGTCGTCGAGGTAGCTAGGCGCGTAATTCCATTTCCGCACCGAATCGAGCGCAGCGTCCTGCAGTGGCACCGGACCCGAAACCACCTTCATGGGGGTTACCTTTCCGGTTGTGTCGATCACCGCGTCGATAACGACATTGCCCTCAAGACCGATTCGCTTGGCCGCAAGCGGATAGTTCGGCCTGATTCTAAAGAGGAGCCGCGGCTCCTTCACGCGATCGCCCACGTGCAAGGGCGCAGTTTCCTCCGAGGTCAGCGGGGGCGGCAGAATATTCGAATTCGGGGGAAGAACTCCCTGGATCGCTTCGGCCGAGGCATCCGACGCTACACCAGTCAGGTCCGGCGGTTCGTCTCGACCAATCGTTGCGGCCGAGCGGAGCGTGGCAGTTGGTGGGGCAAGAATCAGATTCTTGTATGGCCAAGCTGGCTCTCTTGCCAGCGGCGTCTGCGAAGTGGGCTGAGAAGCAAAAGCAATCTCGCTTTGATTGCTTGTGGATCGCACGCGTTGCACAGTGCTCGCCGCTATTGAAGCTGGAGACGCGACCCGCATAGGGTCTGTCCCAATGGTCTCGTGGGGCTGTGCGCTGGTGCGATGCAAAGAGAAAACTCCTGCCGCGCTAACCACAATGAAAACAACCACGGCAACGGCCACAAGTATTGTTCTATGGCTTGCTTGCTCCAGTCGCAAACCTATCGGCGGTTCGGTTGATTGTGGGGCAGCTTCTGCAGCTGCTGCGATGAATTCGGTCGGAGAACTGCCGCTCCCGAAAGCATCGGGATGCGTAACGACTGCAGGTGCTTCGGAACAGGTAGCGAATGCAGCCTGAACTGAGGCCGGAGTCCACGCAAACCTGCAGGCGGGTATCGAAGCAGGCGTCGAGGCAACAGGTTCCTGCCCCGCTGGTTCTTTCTCCGTTGCAATAGCGGTTTCTCCTCTAGCTGTCGACTTGAACGCACCTTGCAGAGAGTGAACTGCCACGTGATCTAGGACATTTGTCGGATCTTTCATCGATCCTTGCATGGTCTTCAGTTTCCCCAGGTGCGCCTCGTCATGCCGCTCCGAGACAAATGGCTTCATTTCCAGATCGTTCGCCGCCTCTTGTACAAGGGGACCATCAATTTCCGGTCGTCCTAACGCATAGCCCAAAGTCAAGGCGCTAAAACACACGTTGTTTATCTTTCGCGGGACGCCCTCACTCCAGGCCGCAATCATCACACGGGCTTCGGGCGTAAACAGGCGATCGCCTTTGTAGCCGGCCGTCTGCAGCCGATGGTCGATGTACGCGCTCGTTTCTGCGCGGGTGAGAGGAACGAGCCTACTCTGGATAGAGATGCGTTGGCATAGCTGACGCAGTTCGGGACGCGCCAGCTTGTCTGCCAATTGCGGCTGGCCAGCAAGAACGATCTGCATTAGTTTCGAGCGTGGTGTTTCATAGTTGGAGAGCAGGCGAACGGTTTCCAGTGCCGAGTCTGTGAGATTATGGGCTTCGTCGATGAAAACTACGAAGTGCCTACCTGCTCTGGCCTCGCCGACCAGTACCTCCTTCAACTGCTCGTGCATGGAGGCGAGATCCTTGCCCTGGGTATCGATCTCTAGATCGGCGAGCAGGTAACGGAGTAGTTCGCGAGAGTCGCACAGTGTTTGGAACAAGAACGCCGTGCGGGCTGAACTCCGTAACCGCTCCAGAAGGCGAAATAGTAAGGTGGTCTTGCCCAACCCTGGCTCGGCGATGCATGTCAGAAATCCCCGTCCCATTTCAATGCCATAGTACAGCGAAGCGAGCGCCTCGCTATGCGTCCGACTGAGATACACATAGTGGGGATCCGGAGTGTCACTGAACGGTTGCTCTCGAAGTTTATAGAATTCAAGAAACATGGGTCGCGACGCCGTTCTTCCCGTTCTTTGGCATTGCGGCGAGCACCGGAATATTCAGGAACGAGCTTACTTCATCTGGAGTGCGGAACGTGGGATCTAGGTATTCCAAACTTAAGGCCAATCCCAAGCTTGTTAGGATCGCTAAAACCAAGCCAACAAGCACTGTCAAAGAGCGGTGATTCGAAGGCAGCAAAGGCACGGTTGCAGGCTCAGCAATGGCCACATTGATGATCCGCTTGCGGTCTAGCGCGTCGGATATACGCGCCTCTTCCTGTTTCCGGTGATAAAGCAGGTAGTTTCCCTCCGTCGCTTTAACAGTCCGGATCAGATCGTCTTGAACTACTTCCTTCTGCTCCAGCGACCGGGCATTCTCGCGATAGGACCGCACGGCTAGAGCAGTCGCTTCAGCGCGCGCCTGCAAGCCGGCGAGGTCAGCCCTTGCTTTCGCCAGTTCTTCCCTAACCCACTGGTAGGTTGGGTCTCGGTCGCTGGTCTCCTCATGCAGCTGCGATTTCTCCGCCGTAGCGAGGGCGGCGCGAGTCTGGGCAATCTCAGCTTCTACTTCCTGAACCGGTCTGTAGGTGGGTTCGAATTTCTCTAACAACTCGGTTCGCTTCAGTTCGAGCGTCAACAGATTGGACCGAAGCTGCGAGAGAAGGGGGGCATCGTCGGCGTTTCGAATTTGGGTGATCATGCGAGTCGGGATGGACGCAGCCTGCTCCTGAAGGACGAGAGTGCGATGTTGAGTCTCCGCGATGGCCGCCTGCGTCTGCCTTAGCGTTGCATCGAACTCGGCAAGCTTCTGCAGTGCAACCTCTTTCTCGAGCTGTGCGGAGACTACTGTGCCACCGTGAGTGAAATCGACTAAGCGAGCCTCTGCGTCGGCCAGTCCCTTGCGGTACTGCTGAGTTTCTTGTTGAAAGAAATCGAATGCCCCGGGCGGTCGGTGCACCTCCAGATGCTTTTCGAGGTAAAGATTGGACAGTACAGTGAGGACTCGAGCTGATAACTCTGGATCTGGCGATTCATACTTCACTGAGATAAGGTTGGTCTTCGTCACCACTTCCATCTTTAGCGCTTTCTCCAGCTTGAGAACCGCTCTCGCAATTCGCATCTCGTTTTCTGGGGCTTGGGCGCCTGCATGCGCAGTTATCGCTGCAAGAACTCTGGACCAGCCGGAATCCCTTTGATTTTCAAGCCCAGATGTCAGGACAATCTTTTCGAGCAAATCTCTGCTCTTGAGCAACTCTAGTTCAGAGTTTAGCTCTTCCTCAGTCACCCCGACGGCGAACTGCGGCAGAGTAGATGCTTCAGACGTTACAACGGGATCGGCGCGTTCCCGTTTAACAAGTATCTTTACACCCGCTTCATATCGGCGAGGCTGCTGGATTGCGACGAGGATCGCTCCTAAGAGGATGCCCGAGAAGGAGATAATCATCAATCGCCTCTGCCGAAACGCAATCGCAAGGAGATCCCGCAGTGTGGGTGAACGGACTCCGTTGCCACCGTGATCGCTGAGGTTGAGCTCTTCTTGCATGTTGCCTCCTCCCTTGGCTTGCTGACGACGTCGGTCAGAATACGGTCGGAGTAAAGCCAGTCGATACGGAAGTATAGGGGACCCACGGTTTGATCTTCGAGATAGCGTTTTGGGGTACGAAGAACATGTCTCCCGGCTGCAGGTGCACATCCTCTGTCAGATTTCCGGTTTGGAACATCTTTTTCACGTTGAGTACTTTGACCTCGGCCCAGTCGTTCGACACGCGACGAATCAGCAACACCTGTGAATGCTTTGAATTTCCTGTGAACCCGCCGGCGATGGCTATTGCCTCGGTCAGGGTTGTATCGCCACGCAAATCATATTTCCCGGGGTGTCCAATCTGCCCGCCTGCAATGAAGTAGGGTTTCTCGAAATCCTTAGGAACAACATTGATGACCGGGTCGTGCAATATTTTCGCGTATTCTGTTTGGAGCAACTCTCTCAATTCGGGCACGGTTTTTCCCGCGACGTACCGATCGCCTAGGCCCGTAAGCGTGATATATCCATCCGGTTGAACGGTAACGGTCTGGTTGAATTCAGGCGTGAAAGGAAAAGCCAAATCGAAAGTGTCGCCTCTGGAAAGCTGGTAATGAGGATTTCTATGTTGCAATTGCGGCCGGTCCATCGCTTTCTCGTTGCTCGACGTAGCCTCGGCGTTGGCTTGCCCCGGGACGGCGACCATTGGCGGCTCCTGCTTCTCCTGAGCGTCAGAAGTGCCCACCATCGTGGCCAAGAGGACCGCAATCCCAATCGAAGCTACGTAGCCTCTAACCATTCCTAACGGATACCTTTGTCCTATATTGTTCATCTCTACCTCCAACCTCGAATGCCACTGCTACGCCGCCGGCCCGTCCACGAAACAACCGGTCCAGCAGCAAGTCAGAGTTCTGGCCGCTCCGTCTCTGTGCTGCTGCAGTAGGCTTCGTTCACGGCCATCCGGACTTTTCTGGAAGGTGCCGTAGGTACATTCACAACAATGTCACACCAATGTCATTCGCCTGTAAGCGCGCAAACCATACTGTGAGATCCAACAAGTGGGTGCCATCGGTGAACGTGACCATTTCAATTTATGAATTCCGCGATTCGAGACCCCTCGTGTGTGTCGTCCGTGCCGTAAATGCCCGGCGACTTGCGGCTGAGTCGCTCGACCAAGAGCGCGTCGATTTCCACCGCAGCGGACTTACCGAGCATCTCCACGGAAAGGATCAGGCGATAAAGATTCTTTTTCCGTACCAGGATGCCTTGGATTCCCTCCAAGGGGCCACATTTGACCCTTACCCAGTCGCCGCGTCTCAACAAAGGATGGGGCTCGAGGCGAGAACCGCTTTCGACCGCGCGCCGGATTGCATCGATCTCCGCGGGCGGAATGGCGGCCGGCTGCCCGGCGTTCGACACGAGGGAATGTATGCCGGGTGTCGTCATGATGTCCATCCGACGCTCGAGACCGCCATTGAGAAAAACATAGCAAGGAAAGAGCGGCAAAAAAAGCAGCTTGGTTCGATCCTTCCACCTGCGAGCGACCGAATAGAGTGGGAGCAGGGTCTCGAATCCCTTATTGGTGAGAATGTGAGCCACCGTTTTCTCATGTTGGTGGCGCGTATAAAGCGCATACCAAGAGTGCGGGGGTTCCACGTGATCAATTGGACCGCAAAGCATATAGCTCCGCCCTGTGACTTACAGGAGGTAACTCCCTCCTGTTAGCCGAGAAGAAAGACTGAAACCAGTGCCGGGCGCTCGATCCTTATAACGCTTGTTCCTCAGCCCGAAATGATCTTCATGTTGCGTCGTGCCCGCTCGGATTTCCCTCGCAGGGGCTTCCGTTTTCTCGCAAGATGGCGTCCTTCGTCAAAACCGCAAAACCGCTACTTGCGGCTGCCGTAGCTTGCTCGACGCGAAGAACCCGTCCATCGACTTCCACGCGCACCATTTTTGTTGCGCCTGGCATCGCCACAAGAAAAATTTTGAGTGCCACGTCGGCACCAACCGGGGGACACCCAGGAGCAAAAACGAATGTGCCCGTTTCACTGACATCACGACTGGTGCCCTCACCCTGGCGCTGGTTGCCGTTTTCATCTTTCCAGCGGAACGAGACCGGCGCCTTTACGGGATAACGCATACTCTTTCGAGTCGGGTTGCCTGAGCTCCCCACCATAACCCTCCCTCCGACTCGCTAAAAACCTAGGAGGGTGGCGAAGGTACGACGTTCGGTATGGACGCACAAGAGAATGAATGTCACACAGCAAAAGGCGGGGCTTGAAGACAGAGTTCTAGCCACGGCAATTAGACTCATGTAGTGAAACTTCTGTACTAGAGACGCGTACTTAGAGACGCGCAAGGTATAAATATCTCCCCGCTAGAGACAAATGTCTCTGGCGAGGCTTCTTGCGAGCCACCCGAGCCTGGAACTCGGTCGCGAAAACTTCCGGCAGACGGAATACAATATGAGGCAAGATCCAAGACACTGCGGAGAGTTTTGGGAGGCCTGTCACTGCTCGCGAGCTCGTCCGTAGGTTGACGAGTTCGGACTGAAATGCTCTTCTCTAGCTCGACAATCGCGACCCTTTCCGCTGCAACTGCTAAAGAGTTCTTTGCCAATCGGACGACGGGTTGTGGGAACCCAAATTTTTTCCTCGACTTTCGGAGATCTGGCGCAGGTCTTTCTGGTTGTTCACGTAGAGGGCCAGTTCAAGCCGATTAGAGGTCCCCAGTTTGTTGAAAATCCGGAACAGGTAATTTCGCACGGTGTGCTCGCTCAGACTGAGCTGGTGAGAGATCGCGCGATTGGTTAATCCTTCGGCGACGAGACCAACGACGCCTTCTTCTCTCTTGGTTAGCAGCTTTGAACCGCCGACACTCACCATCGAAGGGGGAGCAGATTTGACCAGATGGTCGATCAGGCCCAGCAGTTGACTACTGTTAATCCACACTTGCCCCTGGTGTACGACATAGATGCACTTGCAGAGCGTCTCAAAAGGTTCATCTCTGCCGACAATGCCACGGGCGCCCGCTCGAAAAACCTCGGTAACCGTGGCGCTTACGCTGGCATCGATCAAAATGATCGTCTTTGTCTTGGAGCCGGAAACCCATAATTCTCGTGCCGCCTTGAAGCCCATCTTGGGCCCGTCTTTCAAGCCAGCGCTTATCACCGCGACGTCTGGTTGAAACTCTTTGACCGCCTTGTGGATTTCAAGCGAGTCGACAGCCAATGCAACCACTTCTATGGGGTAAGCATTTTGTCTAAACGCAGAAGCCATTAGTTGGCAAGCCATTCGACTTACGTCAGCAACGAGCGTGGTGATGGGTGGACCACTGCTGCGTAAGCGTGGCCGCTTGGGGGGCACGGATGATGAAGATCTTTTCGCCACTCGGATACTCCGACTTCGTCGCGGCGACCCTCGCTCCGTCCAATTCAAGCATTTGGCTTGGGAGGGGCAGTTCGTACAGCTATGTCGCCGGCGTCTTGGGGAGCCTACCCGAGGGACACTTGCCCCACCGCATCAACTACCCCCTCAGGTAGGAACTGGACTTTGATAGACTCGTCTACGTTCCCAGGTGAGCGCTGACGGTCGAAGGCATCACGTGACTGTTGAGGTGCGTGAACTCTAAATCCGCATGAGTCAAGCAGATGATCGTGGAACGCAGGCGAGTGCGACCAGGCTGAGATCTGCTGTGATCAGTCTTCGATCAGCCACGCGATCACTTCGCGGCCCCCCACTGACGTCAGTGAACGATGAATCTTTTTGCGCCATTCTTGAGACGTTCAGCAGCGAAAAAACAAAGTATGGCGAAATAGTTCTTTAGATGTCAAGTGCAAAACAAAATTGAAATTATCATTCCATTGAATAAGCGCTATTCCACTGTTCTCACCTCTTGCAAGATCAAGTCGAAATACATCTCCTTGCCCATCGCCGTGCTGCTATTTCCTTCAATGCTGACAGGACAAGTCGGGAGGAGATAACATCCGTAGCTGAAGGTTTGGCAAACCGCACGCTCGATTCCAAGCTGAACAGCGAACATACCTTAGGGAACTACTTGCTTCGGATTTTCGACAAATTGGGCCATCGAGCCGCGCGGAACTGGTTCCCTATGCCTTCAGCGGCGCTTGAGCGAGTCGCAGCTCCTGTGAATTCCAAAGCGTAGGCCGCTTAGGGAAATGGTCGTGTCTTTCATGACTCACACGAATAGTAATGTCGGATGGACTTTGAACGACATTCAGAGTAGATTCCGAGCAACCACGGGGAGTTCCACACTGAGGAGAAAAACATGAAAGATAAGATTTTCTGCGGCTTGGGGTATTCGTGTTTGCGGTTGCGATGACCCCTGCGCAAACGACACTCAGTTCGTCCGGCAACCCCTTTAGCAAAGTAGTAAGAGTCGCGCAGGAGAGATTGCGAAAGGTAGCCTTGCGGGGCTGTCCTTTTGTGATTGTTCCGTTAGCGCCCCGCTGATTGTCCACGGCGTCATTGATTGCTTCCCTTTGACAAGGTTTCTTAACGAGACTATGTGGATTCATCACACTGTTAGTTAGCTTCCGAACCCTATCGTGAGTGAAAAAAATCGGAGTGAGTGGGTATGAGCAAGATTTGGGACGCCCTCCGGGAAGCTCAACGGCTTAAGAAACAGCTTGCTGACAAACAAGGTCTACA
>Ga0181532_10000600_pt1 | contig 36698 bp, 29 predicted proteins | sample PEATcosm2014_Bin_33_FD_119768 | JGI IMG/M metagenome (GOLD analysis project Ga0181532, IMG submission 119768) | Peatland microbial communities from MTU Mesocosm Facility, Houghton, MI, USA - PEATcosm2014_Bin11_30_metaG | ecosystem: Environmental > Terrestrial > Soil > Wetlands > Peat | place...
AGACGACGGGGCACTCGACAGCGGGAATCCGGTAGAGATAGATGAAACCTATGTTGGCGGGTCGCGTCGCTATGGACGCAAGGGCCGTCCGGGAGTTGATACGCCCCACAAGGCCGCTGTGCTGGGAATGGCTCAGCGCAAGGGCCGCGTTGTCGCTGTCACCGTTCCGAACGTCCAACGCGCAACCGTCATGCCGCACATCGAAGAATTCGTGCTGCCAGAGTCCACGATCTACACGGACGAGTACGCGGTTTACAACCCGCTGGAGAAGTACGGATACGAGCACCATCGCATCCGGCACGCAGAGCGTATTTACGTGAGCGGGGATGTCCACACGCAGACCATTGAAGGATTCTGGTCGCTCGTAAAGCGCGGGATTGGTGGCGTATATCATTCCGTTTCCAAGAAGCACTTGCAGGGCTATCTCAACGAATACGCTTGGCGCTACAACCATCGCGACGACGCACGCGCCAAGTTTGAAACCCTACTTCTTCGGGCGGTTCTGTGACTTAGGTTTTTCAGGTGCAGCGGCCTTCTTTAGATCGCGTAGAAAGTCGCTGCGCTTGGGAATCGGTATCTCTTCCCCTTTAGGCGTAAGTTGCGTTTTGGATTTAGTCATGCGTCACTGCCTTTTCTGTGAACAGTCGGCCAACAGTCGAGAGCATATATGGCCGGACTGGCTCCTCGAACATCTTCGCCGCAGCAAGGGGAAAATCTTGATTAGCGGCAATTTTGATAAGCGCGTCATATCTGGAATACCTATAACTCCGGGACTGCGAACGAAGCAGGTTTGCAAGACCTGCAACCATGGGTGGATGAGCCAACTGGAAAGCGCCAGTAAGCCCTTGCTTGGCTTGATGCTTCACGATGTAGCAAGTCCTATCGACATACTTCAGCAAGATACTCTGTCGCGTTGGGCGGTGAAGACCGCAATGGTGATGGAATCCACCGCCAACGATATCTACCCGTTTTACACGAGGCAAGAGCGGGAGCAGTTACGACTTTCTTCCAAGATTCCGGACAATACTGCTATATGGCTTGCCCGGTACACCGGGAACAACGATCTCGCCTTCGCTGGTATGCACCTTTGGAATGACGAACCCGAACGCCCGGAAACGATTCATTGTTACGTCAACACCATCGTTTTCGGGTACGTTGCCATTCAGACTTTCACCGCACACCTCCCCGCAGGACACCCCACAATAAAAATCCCGGCCACCCCCGGCGTTCCGTGGGATAGCCTTCTTATTCGCGTGTGGCCTACTGGCACCAGGACCGTTCGCTGGCCGCCCAATATGACGTTTAGCGACACGGGCGGGATTATTGCCCTTGGCGACCTTGTTGAGCGATTTAAGCCGACTACCGCCGCGAGCATGTGATTTATGTTTACTCACGCCCCACCTCCGTTTCTGAAAGTGGAGCGTGCGACCTTGCCAAGAATCCCATTATACAGTCGTGGGATACTTGCCATTGCTAATTGCTAATCGCTAGTTGCTAGTTGCTTCTTACTGCTGCACCGCTTGAATTGCCTTGGGATGGACCTGCTGGTTCTGAATCTGCGAGGCGTCCCAGCCTCCGCCCAACGCTTTCACCAAGTAGACCTCAGTCACCATCTGCTGGCCCATCAACTGCGTCGCCAATCGCTGGTTGACGAGCAGTGTACTCTGCGCGGTAACCACATCGAGGTACGAGGTCACGCCGCCCACATAACGATTGTTGGCAATCTGCAGCGCGCGCTGCGAGTCCGACACCGCGGCGTTCTGATTGGTGCTGGCCTGCGACAACTCGGTCAGTCCAGTCAGCCCGTCCTCCACCTGCTGGAAGGCTTCCAGCACCGACTCGCGGTAATTCGCGACTGACTCGTCGTAGCTTTGACGCGTGTAGGCGAGATTGGCGCGATTGCGCCCGCCGTTGAAGACCGGCTCCAGCAAATCGCCGCCCAACGCCCAGATCGCATTCGGCGCGGAGATCAGGTTGGTGATATCAGTGCTCTGAAATCCGGCGCTCCCGGAAATCGTGAATTGCGGATAGAACGCAGACTTGGCAACTCCAATTTCCGCGTTCTGGTAAGCCATTTGCCGCTCGGCCGAGGCGATGTCCGGACGGCGCTCCAGCAGGTCGGAAGGCACGCCCAGCGGCACGGGCACGGGAGCTTCCGTCAGGGAACGCACCGGCACGCTGAAGGTCGCAGCCGGATTCCCGGTCAACACGGCGATGGCGTGTTCGTACTGTTCGCGCTGCTGCTTGACCAGGTAAAGCTGCGCCACGGTAGAGTCGAGTACCGTTTGCTGTTGCGCCACGTCAAGCCCCGAAGCAACGCCGCCATCATGGCGGCTCACCACTAGTTGCAGTCCCCTTTGCTGGATGTCGACCGAGTCCTGCACCACCTTGGTTTCCGCATCCAGCTCGCGCAGGCTGAAGTAGTCGGCTGCGAGCTCTGCGGTCAGCACCAGCTGCACGTTGTACATCTCGGCCGCGGTCGCCTGCAGCGTCGCATTCGATGCCTGCATACTGCGCCGTATCTTGCCGAAGAGGTCGGGCTCGTAGTTTACGAAGAAGGGGATGGTGTACGTGCTTTGCGTGAGCGCCCTACCGATGGTCACGACCTCCGGCCGGTCGCCCGCATAGCGCTGACGCGAGTAGCTGGGATCGACATTGCCCTGCGGAAAGAATCCTGCCGAGGTCACGCGAGCCAGCGAGCGAGCTTCCTCCAGACGATCTTTTGCGGCCAGCAGAGACTGGTTCGCCGCCAGGAGTTGCTGCTCGTAGCCGTTGAGTTCCGTGTCGCTGAAAACTTCCCACCACGGGCCTTTGGGCAGCGAATCTTTGGGCGCGGCCTCGCGCCACGGCGCAGGCGTTTTGTAGGCTTCGGGAGCGGGCGCCGGCGGACGATTGTAATTCGGTCCAACGGCGCAGCCGGCAAGAATTCCGCAGACGAGGGCGCACGCGGCAAGTTTTAACCGCTTCACGACGACTGGCCTCCCTGCTTTGGCTGCGCGACATTCACCTGCTGCCCGTCTTCGATGGAATCGGCGGGATTGACGATCACGCGATCGTTCACATCGATGCCACCGACAACTTCCAGCGTCGTGCCGTAATCCTTGCCGATGGAGATGGGCCGCAGCTGCACTTTGCCGTCGCTGCTGACCACGGCGACCTGCGCTCCTTCCTTGCGGAAGAGCATGGCGTTCACCGGAATGGTCACCTTGTTCACATCAATTTTCGGATTGAAGTGCACTTCGCCAAACGAACCGGGAAGCAACTTGCCGTCTTTGTTTGGCACATCCACTTCGGTGAGCAAGGTGCGGCTCGTGACATCGATGGCATCCGCAGTGCGGACGACCGTTCCCGTGAATTTCTGTCCGGGAAATTCCTGCAGCGTGACGACAGCGTTCATCCCGACCTTGATCGCCGGGGCGTAGGCCTGCGGAACCGAGACGTAGACGCGCAAGGGATCGGCTTTGGCGATGCTGAACATCGCCTGCGGACCGGAGCCTCCACCGTTGCCGGCGTTGATCAGCGCTCCGGGATCGACGGTGCGACGCGTGATTACACCCTCAAACGGCGCGTACACATGCTTGAAACCTTCCAGCTCTTCCAGTCGCTTCACATTGGCATCGGCCGCGGCAAGATTCGCGAGGGCCTGCTGATAGCCGCTGCTCTGCGTGTCGGCTTCTTCCTGCGATACTGAATCGGTCTTGCGCAACGCTTCATAGCGTGTGGCATTGATCTTGGCCAAGTCCCTCGCCGCCAGAACCTGCTCACGAGTAGCTTTGGCTTGCCGCAGTTCCTGGTCGACTTCGGGTGTGTCAATGTCCGCCAGCAAATCGCCCGGCTTCACCCGGCTGCCGATGTCCTTGTACCAGCGCAGCAGATAGCCATTCGTCCGCGCATAGATCGGAGACTCGACATACGCCTGCAGCGTGCCGGGCAGAATCAGGTCTTCGTTCGGCTTCTCGGCGATGGGATGGACGATCGAGACCGTCGGGATTGCATTCTGCTGCGTCTCGTCCGCCAGCACGTGGCTGTCATGAATGCGTGTCAGCATCGCCGCCCCACCGGCAACCAGCAGTCCCACGACCGCTACGCCGATGAACAACAGTGCCGTGCGCGGCGTGGCGGGCGGCAGCTTGGGTGGAGGCGTAATCTGCGCTGCAGCGTGGCCGCCATCGTCCTCGTAGTGATTTCCGCCGTCACCAGGATGGCCGCCGTCGCGGTCACCTGGTGCAAGACGCTGCCGATCTTCTGCCGACTCGGAATGTGTGTCCATCGTAGGGGTATTAGTCTCCAACTATTCTATGACTCCTGTTGTGCGCGCCGTTCGCGGCGGCCGTGAATAATCGCGAAGACGGACGGCACAAAGAACAACGTCGCTACCGTTGCAAACATCAGGCCGCCGATCACCGCGCGTCCCAGAGGAGCATTCTGCTCGCCGCCTTCGCCCAAGCCGAGCGACATCGGCAACATGCCGATGATCATGGCCAACGCCGTCATCAGCACCGGACGGATGCGCGTGTAACCCGCTTCCAGCGCGGATTGCACTGCCGGAACTCCGGTTCGCATGCGATCGCGCGCAAAAGAAATCATCAGGATTGAGTTCGCCGTCGCCACGCCCATGCACATGACCGCGCCGGTTAGCGAAGGCACGTTCAGCGTGGTGTGGGTGAGCAGCAAGATCCAGCAGATGCCCGCCAGTGCGCCCGGCAATGCGGTGATGATGATGAACGGATCGAGCCATGACTGGAAGTTCACCACGATCAGGAAGTAAACCAGCGCAATCGCCGCCAGCAGTCCAACGCCTAATCCGATAAACGAGCTCGCCATGGTGACCACCTGGCCGCGTACGACAATCTGCGTGCCCCGCGGCACCTGTTTGCGGAAAGGTTCCAATACCTTGTTCACATCGCGGCTCACGCCGCCGAGATCGCGACCCTGCGTGCTGGCGTAAACGTCAATCACCGGCACCACGTTGTAATGCGAAACCACCGCCGGCCGCACCACCGGCGACAATTGCACCAGGTTGCTCAGCACCTGCGGCGTCGGCACGCTGGGATTGTTGACCGGGGTGTTCATCAACTGCTGCAGCGAGGTCATGCGATATTGCGGCGACTGCACCGCAACCTGATAGCTGACTCCGTTGTTGGGATTCAGCCAGAAATTGGGCGCGGTCTGGAAGCTGCCGCTCAACGACACCAGCACGCTCTGCGCGACATCGCGCGCGTTCATGCCAACCTGCGTCACCCGATTGCGCTCGATATTCAGATGCAGCGTCGGCAAGTCGAGAAGCTGTTGCACGTGCACATCAGCAGTGCCCGGGATGCGCCGCAGCCGATTCGAGATTTCCTGCGCCATGAAGTAATTGGTATTCACGTCGGGGCCGATGAGTTGGATGTCGATGGGCGCCGGCAAGCCGAAATTTAAGATTTGGCTGACGATGTCGGCGGGCTGGAAGAAGAACTCCACCCCGGGAAATTCCCGCGGTAAGCCTGCGCGCAGCTTGCGAATGTAGTCCGCCGTCGGATGGTGGTGCTCCTGATTCAAGCCCACCAAAATTTCCGCGTCGCTGGTGCCGATCACACCGGAGTTGCTGTACGAAAGATTGATACCGGAGTTCGGCAATCCGATGTTGTCGAGAATCGTGACCAGTTCCTCTTTCGGAATCTGTTGCCGCAGATACTCTTCAACTTCATCGCAAAGGCGAGCCGTCTCTTCAACCCGCAATCCGGCGCGACCGCGAACGTGCAGCCGCATCTGTCCGGCGTCGACGCTGGGGAAGAAGTCCTCGCCGAGGAAGAACACTAGGCCCATGGAAAGGACGCAGAAGGCGAGGAAACAAACCGCGAACAGCTTGCTGTGCTCGAGCGTGATTTCCAGCAGCTGATAATACCCGGCGCGGAACTTGTCGAAGCCGCGCTCAAAGCTGCGCTGATAGCGTCCGAAGAACGTCTTGGCGCTCTCCTCGCGGTGCTCGTGGCCGCGCATGATGTACATCACCAGCGTGGGAATCAGGGTTCGCGAGAGGAAATACGACGCCAGCATCGCGAAGACCACGGCCTCGGCCAGCGGCACAAACAGGAAACGCGCCACGCCGGTGAGAAAGAACATCGGCACGAACACGATGCAGATCGACAGCGTCGAAACAAATGCGGGCACGGCGATCTGCGATGCGCCGTCCAGAATCGCCTGTTTCATCTCCTTGCCTTGGGCAAGGTTGCGCTCGATGTTCTCGATTTCCACCGTGGCATCGTCGACCAATATGCCGACCGCGAGCGCCAGACCTCCCAGCGTCATGATGTTGATGGTCTCGCCCAGCGCGCTTAGCAGCAGCACGGAGACAAAGATCGACAGGGGAATCGAAATCGAGATGACGATCGTCGGCCGCCAGTCGCCGAGGAAGATCAGGATCATGACGGCGGTCAGCGCGGCGGCGATCAGCGCCTCGCGCAACACGCCGTTAATCGAGGCGCGCACAAACAGCGACTGATCGAACAGCGCTCGGACCGTGACTCCCTGCGGCAACGACTGCAGCGCGACAGGCACCATGTTCTTGATCGCATTCACAATGGTGATCGTCGATCCCCGGCCGATCTTGTACATCGACATCAGCACGCCGTGCACACCATCCTGGCGCACGATGTTGGTCTGCGGCGAGAAGCCGTCGCGCACGTGCGCGATGTCGCGCATGTAGATGGTCGAGCCGTTAATGGTCTTGATCGGAATGTCATTCAGGTCGGCGATGGTGCGCGGCGCGCTGTTCATCTCCACCTGATATTCCAGCAAGCCGATCTTGGTGGTGCCCGACGGCGTGATGACGTTCTGGGTATTGATGGCGTTGACGATGTCGGTGGGCGAGAGGTTATTGGCCTGCAGCCGCGGCATGTCGAGATCGACCTGCACCTGGCGAATCTTGCCGCCGTAAGGGTAGGGAGTGGCTGCACCCTGTACCGTAGCCAGCTGGTTGCGCAGGAAGTTTTGGCCGAGGTCGAACAGCAGCTGGTCAGGCAGGGTTTTGCTGCTCAGGCCAAGCTGAACGATGGGCGTAGTCGACGCGGTGTACTGAATGACCAGCGGCGGTGTCGTACCGGGCGGCAGAGCGCGCACCGTGGTCTGCACAATCGCCGTCACCTGCGCCAGCGCGGTCTGAATGTTGGCGTCGGGCTGGAAGAAGATCTTGATGACCCCGACCCCGTTCAGCGATTGCGACTCGATGTGCTCGATGTTGTTGACCGTCACCGTCATGCCGCGCTCGGAGTTGGTGATGATGCGGTCGGCCATATCCTGCGGCGCGAAGCCGGTGTAGTTCCACACCACGCTGACGACGGGAATGTTGATGTCGGGAAAGATGTCGACGGGAGTTCGTACGACGGCCAGGGGCATCAGCAGGATGATGACCAACGCCATAACCACAAACGTATAAGGACGCCGAAGCGCTAAGGCAACAATCCACATCGAGCTTGTATCACTCCCGGAAACTCAGTAGGCGCACTATGGCGCGGCGCAATCGCAATAGAGGTGCGATAGACTATGATACGATACGTAGCGTATTAGATTCAACCAGCCGAGGGCCGAACCGCTAAAAGGGCATGACTATTTCTCGACAAAAGCTCGCTAAGCTGCACAACGGCAAACGGCCGCCGGGACGGCCACGCAGCGAGAACGCGCGCCAGGCCATTCTCCGCAGCACGCTGAAGCTGCTGCGCAAGAGCGGCTTTGAACAGCTTTCCATTGAGGCCATCGCCGCCGACGCGGGCGTGGGCAAAGCTACCGTCTATCGCTGGTGGCCGAGCAAGGGCGCACTGGTGGTTGACGCCTTCGCCTTAAGCACGGAAGACGAGCTGCACTTCCCGGACAGCGGATCGGTCTATCGCGATATGACCTTCCAGATGAACCGCTTTCTTGGAGTGTTGCGCTCGCCGCGCGGTTGCATCGTGCGCGCCATCCTGGGCGCAGGACAATCCGATCGCGAGTTGCTGGAGGAATTTCGCAAGCGCCTGTTGCGTCCCCGCCGGCAGGAAGCTTACGAGACCCTGCGGCGTGGCATCGAGCGCGGCGAGCTGCCGGAGAATCTTGATCTCGATCTCGTCCTCGACACGCTCTACGGCGCGATGTACATGCGCTTCCTGATTCGCCATGACGAGCTCAGCGAGAACTACATAGAAGAAGTTTGCCGCATGGTGCTGGAGGGGGCGGTGCGCGTTGCGTCCTCCGCGAGCCACAATGGCGCGAAGAAGAATGGCGCCGCGCTGAGTCGTTCTCGCAACTCTTCCTCACAGACTCGCAACCGATCCGCCATCGACCCGCAAGTTCGTTCCGTTGATAAATGAAGCTTGCTCCGACGCGAGAAACACCACCGCGGCGGCAACTTCTGCACTCTCGCCCGGACGCTTGACCTCGATGTGTGGCCGATTCCTCGCCAGAAATCCAGCGATCGCCTCGTCCAGGCTGACGCCCTGTTCGTCGGCCAGCTTCTGCAGCATCGAAGACAACAACGGTGTCATGATGAAGGCCGGCGAGACCGTGTTCACCAGAACCCCCTCGGTCGCGTAGGCCTTGGAAAGGCTCTTGGTCAAGTTATTCATCGCCACCTTGGACGCGTTGTAGTGCGGCATGAAGCCATCAGGCTGGGTGCCCGATTCGCTGGAGATGTTGATGATGCGTCCCCACTTCTGCTTTTGCATGTGAGGCAGAGCAGCGCGCGTGGCGCGAACCGCCGACATTACATTCAGGTTAAGAACTTCGAGCCAGTCGTCGTCGGTAAGATCATGGAAAGCGGCAAACGCGCCCACACCTCCGGCATTGTTCACCAGCACATGAACCGTGCCGAAGCGTTTTACCACTTCGTCAACCATGCGAATGTTGTCGGCAGCCTTGGACGCGTCGGCGGTAATGGCGACGACCTCGGCCTTGGTTGCGGCGCTGATCTCGCGCGCGGTTTTCTGTAATTCGTCGGCGCGACGGGCGGTGATAGCGACTCTTGCGACTTCGGCGGCGAAGGCCTCGGCGATGGCTCTGCCGATTCCCTGGCTGGCCGCGGTAACGACAACGACTTTGTTGCGAAGTCCCAAGTCCATGCTTCGAATCTCCTTGAGATGAGATTCAACTGGTACGCGGAAAGGTTCGGGAGCGCGGGTATCAGCGGCGCTGGTCGGCAACAGGCAGCTTGCGCGTGGCGATTATCGTGTGCACCGAAGACACGCCGGACGCGGTCAAGGCGAATCCCATCCGGCTGGAAATACCTGGCGAATGGGTTAGGCGATGCCTTTGGCGTTCAGTGCCGGACCATAACTCTTGTCGACGATCCGGATGTGGTGCTGCAGCCATCCCGAGACGAAATCGAAGATCTCCAGCGAGATACCGATTTTCCCCGTCTTGAGCTCCTGCATCACCTCAGCGACCTTGGCGGTGAATTTGCGATGCTCCTCTAGATGCTCCTGGAACCGTGCATAGTGGATTTTCTGCATCGCTGCTTCTTCCGCTGCGAAGTGACGTTGAGCGTAGAGGACCAACCGGTTCAGCACGTCATTCAAGACCTCCTGGCCGTGGCCCGCCGTCATGCCGTCATAAAGCTGGTTGAGGATGTCGATTAACTGCTGGTGATCGGTGTCGAACTGTTTGACATGGACGCTGTAGCTGGCGTCCCACTTGAATTGCGACATGGTCGTCTCCACCACTAATCATCGGCAGCCATGGCCGGGGCTTGAGGAACGGGGAAGTTCATCCATGCGCCAGTCGCACTGGCAGCGTCCCAGGTCTGGAAAAGCGCCAGACCCGGGGCACTTCGCACACACTTCGAAACTCGAAGCTTGAAACTGCTTACTGGATCTTGATCAGCTCCACGTCAAACACCAGCATGCCGAACGGTGGTTGTTTGCCGCCGTAGGCGAGGTTTTCGGGAATCCAGAAGCGCATCTTCTCGCCTTCAGTCATCAGTTGCATGCCTTCAGTCCAGCCGGGAATGACCTTGTTGAGCGGGAAGGTGGAGGGCGCGCCGCGCGCGACGGAGCTGTCGAACATTTTGCCGTCGGTGGTCCAGCCGGTGTACTGCACGGTGACCTTGTCGGCGCTGGTAGGATGGCGCGTGCCGGTGCCGGGCCGCAGCACTTGATAGACGAGGCCGCTGTGCGTGCGCTGCACGTCGGCAGGGGGCGCTTTGACATCGGCGGGCGCGCGCGTGGGCAGTTCGACCAGCGTGACATCGAAGACCAGCATGCCCTGCGGCTTGCCCTGCGCACCCTTATAGGCGAGCGATTGCGGGATCCACATGCGGAGGGTCTCGCCGACGGTCATCAGCTCGACGCCTTCAGCGAAGCCGGGGATGAGCCGCTTGGCCTGTATGGTGATGGGGCGGCCGCGCACGACCGAGCTGTCGAACATTTTGCCGTCGGTGGTCCAGCCGCTGTAGTCGATGGTGACGACTTCGTCTTTGCCGGGATGAATGTTGCCGGTGCCGGGCTTGATGACCTTGGTGGCGAGCCCGGATTTTGTGGTAGTGGCATCAGCCGGCGGAGCGGCGACGTCGGAGGGAACGGGAATCTGCGAGGCCGGTGTCTGCGCCGCAATCAGCGTAGACAGCATGACCGCGAGCGTCAGTACCAGGAAAATCCGAGTATGTAAGCGCATGCGTCCATTCTACGGGAGGGATCGATACCACTCAGTGACGGACGCGCCCACACATTCCAAAGTCGCGAATGTGCGGGGCACCCGGCTTGAGTGGTGCACCCACGCTTTTCCCAGGTTAGCCCAAAGGACGGGCGAACCTGGGGCACCGGCGCTCAGGATGACAGACGTAGGGGCCAGCGTTCTGACTCTTCGGGTCAGTCGACGCGGTGGAGGATGATCACGACCGGCTGCGCGGCGCCGGCATCGTGTTCGGTATAGGTGTAGGTCGTTCCGTCGGGCGAGATTTCCCACTCTTCGGTGTCAAGTACTTTTCCGTTTAAGCGGGTGGTGGCTGCGACGCTGCGCGGCCCGGTCATCTTTGCCGAAACCGTCATGCCGGGCGGTATGCGGGCCTTCTTCTGGATACTCTTTACCATCGAACTTCAGCGAATACTTCGTGCCATCCTCAGGTAGAAGCAGGCTGATGCCGTCGTCGCCATTGGCGGCGATGTCGACCTCCGTGAAGGTCATCTGCACCTCGGTGGATTCCCACTTGCCGGCAAAGCCGCTGGTACCCGCGATCCGTTTCATGTTGGCGACGCCGCTGAAGGGCTGGCCATTCGCCTGCGTGCCGGTGAAGGTGCGCCTCATGGACTGGCCGTCGGCGGAGAGCACCCACGTCTCGGTTCCGCTTGGTTTGTCCTTGGTCGTGTTGGTGAAGTACCACTCGGTCGGGCTGACGGCTTTCATAACCGTCTTGCCGAAGGGTGTGGGCTGCTGCGTGCCATCGGCCTTGACCGTCCAGGAGAACTCGCCGAAGGCGAATGTCCAGGTGTTCGGCCCGGCGGCGGCGACAGAGTCGATGGAGCCGGCGATGCGGCTCTTGGATTTGTCGATCTTCCACTTGCCCACGAAAGGATTATCGGCATAAAGGGCAGACGACAGGGCGAGGACAAATGCGGCGACGGCGAGGCGCTTGGAGAGCATAGCGGCTTCCTTCCGGCGTCGAGTATAACCCTGGACCGTCGGCGGACAGAGCCAAGTGAGGTCGCTCGGTGTATGCTTTCCCACGTCTGGAAACGTGCCAGACCCTTCGGCAAGGTCAGGGCGGGCTCTGGGGCACCCGGACTACGAGCTGGGGACAATTTCAGCTGACGTTAAGCGTAGTCCGGGGAGACAGCTGTTAACATGTTATGATTCGGAACTTACCAGTTCCATCGACGCGGCTGTCAGGGGCCGCAAGGGGCGATCGTTAGAGCGTGCCAAGCGAAAAACAGGTTCGGTGGTCGCAACTGCGGGTAGGCATCACGGTCCTGGTTGCGCTGATTACGCTGGCGGTCCTCATCCTTCTCATGACCGGGACGACCGGTCTGTTCACCATGAAAATCATATTGCGCGCGTATGTGGATGACGCCGGTGGTTTGCGCACGGGTGCGCCGGTGCGACTGGAGGGCGTCGACATTGGTAACGTGGTCGGCATTCGCGTGGTGCCCGATGCGCAAAGACGCGCGGCGCCGGTCGAGATCCTGATGAAAACCTCGACCAAGTACGAAGACAGCATGACCACGGGCTGTCAGGCTTCGCTGGCGACGGCCGGCGTGCTGGGCGAGGTGTACATCAACATCGATTGCCGCTCGGTGCGCGGAGGAGCTCCCCTGCAGAACAACGCCGAGCTGCAGACCCAGCAGGTGCCGCAGCTGGAAGACGTGGTACGGGCCAGCCAGGGCACGCTGCAGAACGTGAACGTGCTGGTCAAGCAGCTGAGCGACATCCTGGACTACATCCAGAGCGGCAAAGGATCGATCGGCAAGATCATCTACGACTCGTCGCTCTACGACCGCGCCAACGCCACCCTCAGTCAGCTGCAGAAGGTGGCCGACGAAATCAACTCGCCGCAGGGCTCGCTGGGCAAGATACTCAACAGTGATGAGCTCTACGTCAAAGTCAACACTGCGATCGACAACCTGAACAAGGTCATCGACGAAGCCAACAGCGGGCAGGGAACGATAGGCAAGTTCCTGAAAGATCCGTCGCTGTATAACAACGCCAACAAGATGGTCGCCAACGGCAATCAGCTGGTGGCCGACATCAACGCCGGCAAAGGCACGCTGGGCAAGCTGGCCAAAGACCAGGCGATGGCGAACAAGATCGACGATACTGTCACCCGTCTGGACAACATCACCACCGGCCTCGACAAGGGCGAAGGCACGGCGGGCAAGCTGCTGAAGGATCCGAAGCTGTACGACAATACCAACGACCTGCTGGTAGAGACGCGCGACCTGATCAAAGCCGTGCGCCAGAATCCCAAGAAATACCTCACGATTTATCTGAAGATCTTCTGATTAAGCCAGCTTAGTTCTTGTGATTGGGTAGTGCGGGCCTTCAGGCCCGCGTTACGACTGCCGGTAAGAGGGAGAGTCGGCTTTCAGCCGACGGCAGCCCTGTCGCCGGCTGAAGCCGGCTCCAACGCAGGAAAAGGAGCCGCGTAAGGCGGCGCTGAAGCGCCGCACTACCATGTTAGTTCCTAAACCGCTCTAGCCCAGGTTAGCGTCCAACCGAGGGACGCGAACCTGGGGCACCGCACGATTACCGGATGTTAATCAGAAACGCGGCTCTACCGCACCGTGGCCTTGCCGGTGGCGGACACCGGGACCTGCTCGACGATCTCAATGCCGAAGCCTTCGAGGCCGGGCACTTTGCGCGGATGATTGGTGAGGATGCGGATGCGCTTGAGGTTCAGGTCAGAGAGGATCTGCGCGCCGATGCCGATCTCGCGCTGCGTCTTGCGCTGGCTTTCGGGCAGCGTGGGCAGGCGCTGCTCGTGATGGAATTGGATGGTCATGCGCTCGCCCAGCCGTTCGACCGAGTAGCCCTTCGACGTTGAGTGAAGATAGATCAGCGCGCCGCGGCCTTCCTCGGCGATGCGGCGCAGGGCGCCGTCGAGGGCGTTGCGGCAATCGCACCAGCTGGCGCCAAAGACGTCGCCTACCAGGCAATGCGAATGCATGCGCACCAGGACCGGTTCGTCGCCGGCGTTCTCGACATCGCCCTTCACCAGCGCGATGTGCGAATCGCCGTTAATCTCCGACGCGTAGGCGATCATGCGGAACTCGCCGTAGGCGGTCGGCACAATGGCCTCAGCCAGCCGCTGCACGTAGCGCTCGTGCGCCATGCGATAGCGAATGACCTCGGCGACGGTGATCATCTTCAGATCGTGCTGGCGGCAGAACCCGGTGAGCTCAGGCACGCGCGCCATGGAGCCATCGTCGCTCATGATCTCGCAGATCACGCCGGCGGGAACCATGCCCGCCATGCGCGCCAGATCAACCGAGGCTTCAGTCTGCCCGGCGCGAACCAGCACTCCGCCCTTGCGCGCGCGCAGCGGGAAGACATGTCCGGGGCGCGCGAGATCGTTGGGGCGCGTCGCGGGATCGATGGCGACGTGAATGGTGTGCGCGCGATCGTAGGCCGAGATGCCGGTGGAGACGCCGTCTTTCGCGTCAACCGATTCGGTAAACGCGGTACCGAAGTTGGAAGTGTTCTCCGCCGACATCTGGCCGAGGCGCAGATACTCCAGGCGCTCCTCGGTCATGGCGAGGCAGACCAGACCGCGACCGTACTTGGCCATGAAGTTGATGGCGTCGGGCGTGATCTTTTCGGCGGCCATGGTCAGGTCGCCTTCGTTCTCGCGGTCTTCGTCGTCGACAACTACGATCATGCGGCCGGCGCGGATCTCGTCCAGCGCAGTCTCGACATCGCAGAATGGAGCTTGCGGGGGCATGGGATGTAAAGAAGATTCTAGCAGGGAAGGTGCGGATAGCCGCGAGCTTCGAGCCACGAGCAAAGAGCGCGGAGCTTGATTGCGGCACGCGCGACTGCTGCCCCTCGACTACGCACGAGCTAACGCAGCTCGTGCTTCGCACGGATGATACATCGAAAGGGCGTGGGCTAGAAGCTTAGAGCTAGAGGCTAAGAGCTAAGAGGAAAAGCGAATAGCGAAGGGCGATTTTCCTCACGCCCCCGGATTGAACATCCGAATCGCCCAGAAGGTCACCATCGACACCAGAGCTGCGGCAGGAATAGTTAGAATCCAGGCCCACACGATGCGCCGGGCAATTCCCCAACGCACCGCAGAGAGGCGATGCGTAGTTCCGACGCCGACAATCGCACCGGTAATCGTATGAGTAGTGCTGACCGGAATCCCCGCCAGCGCCGTTCCCCACAGCGTGATCGCTCCGGCCGCCTCGGCGCAGAATCCGCCGACCGGTTTCAGCTTGGTGATCTTCGATCCCATGGTGTGGACGATGCGCCAGCCACCGAAGTACGTGCCCAGCGCGATTGCGGTCTGCGCCGCCAGAATGATGGGCCAGTGCCAATGTCCCCAGTTGGCCTCAAAGTCGCGCTTGCTGAGCACGCCCGCGGTGTAGAGCGCGCCGGCTACGATGCCCATCGTCTTCTGCGCGTCGTTGCCGCCGTGTCCCAGGCTGTAGGCGGCGGCGGAGAACAGCTGCAGCTTGCGGAACAGGCGGTCAACCTGCTGCGGCGACTTGCGCTGGAAGATCCAGGAGATCGCCACCATGAAACCGAATCCCAGCACCAGGCCAAGGAAGGGAGCAACCACGATGAACACCAGCGTCTTGATCCAGCCGCTGGCAATGATCACCGCCGGCGCAGCGCGCCAGCCCCGCAGCAGAGCCGCGCGCGCCATAGCCGCTCCCGCGTAGCCGCCGATCAGCGCGTGCGACGACGAGGTTGGCAATCCCAACAGCCAGGTAAACACGTCCCAGACGATGGCGCCGAGCAGGCCGGCCATCACGACGTATTGCGTGACGATATCCACCTGGATCATGCCCGTGCCGATGGTTTTCGCTACAGCGGTGCCAAGCAAGAAGGCCGCGAGGAAGTTGAATACTGCGGCCCAAAGCACCGCCAGCTTAGGCGAGAGCACGCGGGTGGAGACGACGGTGGCAATGCTATTGGCGGAATCGTGAAAGCCGTTGAGGAAGTCGAAACCGAGGGCTAGAACGACGGTGCCGATCAGCAACAGCGATGCAGTGCTCAAGCACGCCCGTCCTGATCGGGATTGTGAACCGAATCCACCATCCGATGCCTCAAGCGTTCTTCACAACGACGGTCTCCAACACGTTGGCCACATCTTCGGCCTTGTCGCTGGCTTCTTCCAGAATCTCCAGCAGCTCTTTCAGCTTGATCAGAGTGATCGGGTCGGGACTGTGGTCGAACAGCCGCCCAATTGCCTCGCGGCTGACCTGATCGGCCTCGTTCTCCAGCCGGTTGATCTCGACACAATGCGGAAGCAGGTGCTGATTCTTGCCGAGCAGTGCCATCGCCTTCTTCAGCTCTTCTGCCTGCTGCAGGATGATGCTGGCCAGAACCTTGGCCGACGGCGACGGCTGCGTGATTTTGTAGTTCAGCAGACGATCGCTGGCCGCGAAGATAAAGTCCAGCAGATCGTCGAGCGAGGAAACCAGCAGATGGATGTCCTCGCGATCGAAGGGCGTGATGAAGGTCTGATTGAGCTTCACCAGCATGCGGTGAGTCATGTCGTCGCCGTGGTGCTCGATCTCCTTGATCCTCTCCACTTCGTCCGGCATTCGCTCGTAGTCGTAGTTGTTCAGCAGCTCCGCCAGAATCCTCGCGGCATCGACAACATTGCCGGCCATTTCCTCGAACATGTCAAAGAACTTGGTTTCACGCGGGATCAGGCGCATGCGAGGCTCCAACCGGATACGGTTGTCGGACGATGCATGGGAGATGCGATTAGGGCGCGGTGATTGTTACAAACTGATGAACACTAACTATCCCACGCGGCTGCAAGCAGGGTCAAACTGATCACAGGGCGATGTGATGTGCCCTCGCGGAGCGGCTAAGAGATTTGTCCCGAGCGGTTTCTTGAATCAGAAAAACTTAGGGCGGCCAATTAGGCCGCCGTTTGATGTTCTAGCTGACGGCTGAGAGCCGACGGCTGACAGCTTCGTTACGCCTGTGCCGGCCGTTCAGGAGCAACATTGGGCTGCTGTCCCGGAGCCGGCTTCAGCACCTGTTGCACATCGTCCTTCACCGGCGGAGGAGCATTCGGATTCACCTTGATAGGCAGCTCCTTGCCTTCGATGAGCAACTGGATATCGTTGCCGTCGATCACCTCGCGCACCAGCAGCGCCTGCGCAATCTTTTCCAGGATCGGCCGGTTGGTCTCCAGGATGTGCCGCGCCGAGTTGTAGCCATCGTCGACGAAGCGTCGTACCTCGCCGTCGATCTTCATCGCGGTTTCCTCGCTGAAGTCGCGATGCTGGCTGATTTCGCGGCCCAGGAAGATCTGCTCTTCCTTCTTGCCGAACGTGATCGGCCCCAGCGATGACATGCCAAATTCGCAGACCATCTTGCGCGCCAGGTCCGACGCCTGCTCGATATCATTACCCGCGCCCGTAGTCATCGTGTTCAGGAACAGCTCCTCGGCCACGCGTCCGCCCATCATGATGGCCAGCCGCGTCTCGAGATAATCGCGCGTGTAAGTGTGCTTGTCGTCGATGGGCAGCTGCATGGTCACGCCCAGCGCCATGCCGCGCGGAATGATCGTCACCTTGTGCAGCGGGTCGGCGTGCTCACGCATGGCCGCAACCAGCGCGTGCCCGGCCTCGTGATACGCGGTGACTTTTTTCTCTTCGTCCGAGAGCAGCATCGACTTGCGCTCAGCGCCCATCAGGACTTTGTCCTTGGCCTGCTCGAAGTCCCACATCAAGACCGTCTTGCGGTTCTGACGTGCGGCAACCAGCGCGGCCTCGTTCACCATGTTGGCAAGGTCGGCGCCGGAGAAGCCCGGAGTTCCGCGAGCCAGCACGCCCAAATCCACGTCGTCGTTGATGGGAATCTTGCGAGTGTGTACGCGCAGGATCTCTTCGCGACCGCGAACGTCGGGACGCGAGACCACCACGCGGCGATCAAAACGGCCCGGGCGCAGCAGCGCCGGATCGAGCACGTCGGGACGGTTCGTCGCGGCGATCAGGATGACGCCTTCGTTCGACTCGAAGCCGTCCATTTCGACCAGCAACTGGTTCAGCGTCTGCTCGCGCTCGTCGTGTCCACCGCCGAGACCCGCTCCGCGATGACGTCCGACCGCGTCGATTTCGTCGATGAAGATGATGCAGGGCGCATTCTTCTTGCCCTGCTCGAACAGATCGCGCACGCGGCTTGCGCCCACGCCGACGAACATCTCCACAAAGTCTGAACCCGAGATGCTGAAGAACGGCACATTGGCTTCCCCGGCTACAGCGCGCGCCAGCAACGTCTTGCCGGTTCCCGGAGGCCCGACCAGCAGCACGCCCTTGGGAATGCGTCCGCCCAGCTTCTGGAATTTCTGCGCCTCGCGCAGGAATTCGATGATCTCCTTCAGCTCTTCCTTGGCTTCATCCACGCCGGCAACGTCCTTGAACGTCACCTTCTTCTGCTGCATGGAGAGCAGGCGCGCGCGGCTCTTGCCGAACGACAGCGCCTTGTTGCCGCCCGTCTGCATCTGGCGGATCATGATGAACCACAGGGCACCCAGCAAGATGAACGGCGCCAGGTTGAGCAGCCACGTCGGCCAGCCTCCGCCCTGCGCGTCCTTCACCGTGATGTTGACGCCCTTGTCGCGCAGCTCCTTGTACATGTCGGGATAGCTGGTGGGCGCGATGGTGTGGAAGCTTGCCTTGTCGTTCTTGAACTTGCCGCGGACTTCCTGGCCAATGAGCGTCACTTCACTGACATTGTTCTGGTCCACGTTGGAGAGGAACTCTGAAAAACTGATGTCGCGTTCCTTGGCGCCCGAGTTCGCGCCCTTGACGACCTGCCACAGCAGCACGCCGGAAAGCACGATCACGAGCCAAAACACGACCGTTTTGACCGTTGAATTCACCGAAAACTCCTGTTGAAAGGGGCCGACACGACTCCGTGCCTAAAGACTTAGATGCTCCCCTCACCTGCCGGATTTACAAATTCCGACTCACTACCGATTGTAACCCGCCGCTAACCGAATCGGGACAATAGACTTGCACAAAAATGAGGCTGGCGAGGGCTCCAGCCGGATTTGGCACTTGGCCTTCAAAGCTATGGACGTGCCATCCGACGGCTGGTGAGGAAACATCGCAACCTGACCATCCCTGGTGGAGCGGCCATCCGTAGCGAATTCTGCGGAGGCTGCACGGAACGGCATCGCCTACGGGGTGTTCTCCCACACCACGCCGCAGCCGTCCGGCCCAGTCGCGCCCGGAACTGCCCCCGTACTCCGTCCTGCCGTAAAGATTGCCGTGCGCTGAGGTGGGGTGCTTACTCTCTAGTTGGTACGGCGTCGATCCTCACGCCGTCTCCGTCCCCGCTCCAGCCATACGCCTTCGCGACCGGAAATCCTCGCACCCACACGATCTCGTTCTCGCAAAGCGCCACTGGCCAAGTGGGACGCTCGTCGGCCGAAATTTTCTTCTCTGCGAACAGCCGCTTCAGCTTTTCCTCCGAGCCACTGTGCGCCGGCCAAAACCGATCCCCGGGACGCCAATTCCGAATCGTCAGTTCCGCTCCAATCAGATCGCGGCTCAACAGCTCTCCTGGCGGCACCTCGCAAGCGAACTGCTCCGGAACAATCGTCGCTCTCACCGTCATCCCCAACTCTTCGATCCGCGCCGCGCCCGGAATCGGCAGCAGAACCTCATATTCAGAAGCGCTGGCCTGCGAGCACGACCGTAGTTCCAGCCATTGCTTCGCATTCACCGCAATCAGGCCGCCGGGAAGCTCGGTTCGCGCCAGTTCCCCGAGCGCGCATCGCCGCAGCTTCTCGACGTGCCCGAAGTCCAGTGTTAAGCCGCGATCTTCGGCAAAGCACTTCAACAGCCGGCGCTGGAGCGCGAGCGGCAATCGTGCAAAATCTTCGATCTTGAGTCGATCCTGTTCGGCATTGGTGGAAGAGCGGGCCTTCAGGCCCACGTCAACGTGTTCCCTCTTATTAGTGTCATCCCGACCGAGGACTTTAGTCCGAGTGGAGGGACCTGCTTTCTCCGGGCGCCACTTTTCTGTGGGCTTTAGCTCCGGACTCCGCGCCCTCAGCTCTCCTTCGACCTCCTTCCGCCAATACTCTTCTTCTCCACGCGCAATCTCCGCCACATCGCTCAGCGCCTGCTGGATGTTCGGGTTGTACTCGCGCTCCAGCAGCGGCAGCAGCTCATGTCGCACACGATTGCGCAGGAAACGATGATCCAGATTGCTCGTGTCCTCGCGCCAGCTCTGGCCAATCGATTCTACGTACGCTTCCACCTCATCGCGCGTGACGCCCAAGAGCGGGCGCACGATGCGAGCCGTTCCGCGTAATGTGCCGCCGGCTGAAGCCGGCTCAGGATGAAAAGAGCGCATATCGGCACGAGTGAACTCGTGCCCTGACACGAATCCTTCTGGAAGGGGCGTAGCTTCGGCTGTGCCGTCAAACGCCTGAAGGCGGACGGTTCGGTCTTGAAGGGGCACGCCTTCAGGCGTGCCGTCAGCAACATTGTTGAATTGAGGGGCTTCAGCCCCGGCCCTTCCAACCACCGGATAGATCCCCGCCAGTCCCTTCGTTCCCGCACCGCGCAGAAACTTCAGCAGCACCGTCTCGGCCTGATCGTCGAGCGTGTGCGCCGTCGCGATTGCATCCAGCCGCTTCGCAGCAGCCAGTCGCGCAAACCACGCGTAGCGCAACTCGCGCCCTGCCGCCTCTACACTCAGTTTGTTGAGCACGGCATGGTCCCGCACGTCTGCAATGCCCGCGAAGAACTCCAACCCCGACTGCCTGGCCAGCTCGGCAACAAAAGCCTGGTCGGCATCCGACTCGGCGCCCCGCAGTCCATGATTGAAATGCGCGACCGCCAGCACGATGCCAAGTTCCTCCCGCAGTTCCAGCAGCAGGCGCAGCAGCGCGACCGAATCCGCCCCACCCGACACGGCGACAGCCACGCGATCGCCCGCGCGCATCAGCTTTTGCTCGCGAATAGATTGCAGGATTTTTTCGCGCACGGGGTTATTATCGCTCTTCGCCGGAACTGCTGGATGGTTTCTACAACCCGGGCCATCGGTGCAAGTATTGCCTCTGCGCAGGATTCGTGTCAGGGCACGAGTTTACTCGTGCCGATATGCGACCTCTTGATGCCAAGCCGGCTTCAGCCGGCGGCACGGTTTTTCTGCTGCGCATTGCTCGCCCTCTGCTTTATCTGTCCGCTAACGCTCAGCGCCTCCGACACCGAAGTCCCCTCCTGCCGCAAGGACCCGCGCGTGATCGCCGCCTGCTACACCGTTCACGGCCGGCTCAATAACTGGAACGGCAATCCCACACGTCGCATTTGGATCGTCGGCACCAAACGAATGCTGGGGCTTCGCGACGGAACAGAATTGCCGGTCGCGCTCCAGAAACCTCTGAGCGATTTCGATCACGAGGTCTACGGCGAGTTCGAATTCTGCCCCTTCACTCCGCAGAAATCCGGTGTGATGCAGGTGGGATGTTTAGCCGCGGTGAGCAACTATCAGGTCAAGCCAAGAGAACAACACTAACGAGATCCCTAGGTCTTCTCCGTGCCCTCAGTGTTCTCAGTGGTGAAAACCTACTTCGACAGCGCGCCCAGCGCCGCCCGAAAGATCGCGTCGAAGTTCTCCCGCCCGGCGGACTGCACCGCGCGCTCCACAGCCTTCTCCGCCATCGCGCGCTGATATCCCAGATTCGTCAGCGCCGAAATCACATCCTCTTCTTCCGCCGAATGGGTCACCACCGCCTGCGGCGCGCCGAAGCCTTCCAGCTTGTCGCGCAACTCCACGCACATGCGCTCGGCGGTCTTGCGCCCGATGCCGGGAATCTTGGTCAGCCGTGCGAAGTCGTTGCTGCGGATCGCGCCCACCATGTCGGCTGTCGCCATGCCGCTCAGCGTCTTGATCGCCAGCGACGGCCCGATGCCGCTCACCGTGATCAGCTTCTCGAACAGCTGCTTCTCTTCGGCGCGCAGAAATCCGTACAGCGCCAGCGCGTCCTCGCGCACATGCGTGTGGATGTGCAGCGCGACCTCCGCGCCAGTCGCTGGCAGCTCCGAAAATGTCGGGATGGTGATGACGACGTCGTAGCCGACACCGCCGGCCTCAACAATGGCCTGGTTGGGATGCTTCGAGATGAGACGGCCGCGCAAGTGTGCGATCACGCGCACATTGTATACGGGGCGAGAAAAACCGTTTCACCACAGAGGCACAGAGAACACTGAGGAATCAAGAAGGAAAAGGAGAGCGCCAACAAGGTGCGGGGTGCTCACTGACAACCGGCAACTGACAATTGCTTTACTGCCTTCTTCTGTGGTACACCGCAAACTCGAATCCCGGATTCGGAGGGAACAGCTCGCTGATCTTTCTTAGCCGGTCGGCCAGCGCATCCGGAGCCAGCAGCGGATAGTCGCGCTCACGCAGGTCCTGGTAATCGACGTCGAGAAACAGGGACAACATGTACACCGCGATCGCATCGGAGAAGGTCGCCAGCAGATATTCGTGCCGCGCCTTCTCGGCTTCGGGACCGTTCGTCGTCGCCACTTTGCGCAGCTCGTAGGCGTCCAATGAGGTCTCGCCGCGCGCCCGGCCTTCCACCTGCTTCCACACCAGATCGGAGAACTCCTGCGAGACGCCAACGCGGTCCACAAAGTTGTGTCCCACGTTGATCAAAAACTCGAAGGCGATGGCGAAGCTGTCTTCCATCAGCCGGGTGGAGATGAAGACGCATTGCGAGTCGCCGAGCGTCTGGTTGCGATGGCAAACGGCGCTATCGGAGAGCTGCACGTCGTAGCGGTCGGCGATCATCGTCTCATCGCCAAGGTTGAGCGTGAGCGGCACGAAGTAATACGCCTTGCGATTGAGCGCTGCGGCGATGGTCCGCGGCACCGCGTTGATCATTCGCTCCAGATCGGCGATCCCGGCGGTTACTTCCCCCATCACGGCATAGCAGATGCCGTTGCCAGCCTGCGTCACCGGCGCCATCCGCACTACTTCGGCAGGGGTTCGGGTTACGGCTTGCGATGTCGAAGCCATCAATAGTCGATTGTAACGCACCGGTGACCATGCCGGTCTTGGCCCGTCCGTTCGCATCTTTCGCGACAATTTCATCTGAAAAACGATCCCAGTAGTAGTACAATCCACGCCCAGATATTCGCGAGAGGCCTCTCGGCGTTTTCCTGCTCTGCTGATTCGCTGCCAGGCGCCTGGACTCGTCCTCCTCCCGCGTCGGTAGTCGCGCACGTTCTTTCCAGGGCCACGAACGTTTACTGACATTGCGAGGAGACAAGCCGATTCATAGCCGAGGGCAGCGTCTCATTTCACGGTTTCGTTCAATCATTCCGGCAGCAGTCGCCACGTTATTGATAACGTTGGTTGCGCTTTCTGTCGCCGCGCAGAATTCCGTTCCCCCAACGGCAGTGCAGGCGGCGAGAATGCCGCAGTTCGCGAAGCGGCTCGCCCATCCGACCGGTCGACCGGCAGCAGCGCCGAACCCAGCGCTGGAACGCCAGAAGTCTCTTATTCGGCCGCCGCAAGGTGGCCCTATCTATCACAACGGTCCCATCAACGGCAATGTCGATGCCTGGGATATCAACTTCGGAAGTGTCGTCAGCGATACCTTCTCCGTGGGCGCCGGTGCCGGCAGCGTAACCGGAATGAGTTTCGGGGCCTGGTTATATCCGGGCGACACGCTGAATCAAGCCGAGCTTTCCATCACCTCGGAGCCAAACGGCGGCACCACCTACTTTGATCAGTCCGTGAGTTTCAGTCAGACCGGCTGTACCGCCAACCCGCTTGGCTACTACGTCTGCACCGAGACTGCGACCTTCAACGGTCCCAATCTGAATGCTGGCACCTACTGGGTGAACCTGCAAAATGCCAGCGTTCCTAGCGGCGACGTGGTGTACTGGGACGAAAACAGTGGAGTCGGCTGCCAGTCCCCCGGCTGTCCATCGCAGGCCTCCAACAATGAGGTGGGCACAATTCCTTCGGAATCGTTCACCATGCTGGGGAGTAACGGTTCGCCCATATGCTTTGGGACAGAAGGAAATCTGCAGGTCCTCTTTAACTTCACCCAGCAGCAAGCGGGGACAAACGGCCCGGCGGGCATAACCATCGACCGAGCGGGCAATCTCTACGGAACCAGCAATAGCGGCGGCAACAACAGCGCCGGTTTCGCTTACAAGCTGGCTCACCATCTCGGCTGGCTGCTGGATCCTCTGTTCAGCTTCCTGGGAGGGAACACCGGGGGTGAACCGACGGGCGCGATCATTGGCCCGAACGGAAGTCTCTACGGCGGCGCGCAGGGCGGGATCCAAAACTGCGGCAGCGGTGGCAGCCAGTACTGCGGACTGGTCTTCAACGTGACACCCTCGCCGACGGCCTGCAAAACCTCCCTGTGTTATTGGAACGAAAATGTGCCTTATCGTTTCACCAGTGACGCTGACGGCTCGGGCGTGATCAATGTCTCAGCGTACGACCAGCAAGGCAACCTCTACGGCACGACATCCACCGGCGGGGCTAATGGTGTCGGTACTGTATTTGAGCTCACGCCCTCCGGCGGAAGCTGGACGAAAACCACCCTCTACAGCTTCACCGGAGCAAACGATGGCACCACTCCAACCCAGGTGCTGGCAGGAAATGACGGAAATCTCTACGGCATTGCCGGCGGCGGCATGTTCAGCGAGGGAGTTGTCTTCCAGTTGACGTCTTCGGGTGGCCAGTGGACACAAAGCGTCATCCACGCCTTTGGATCGGAAGGCGACAGCAGCCCTGCGTATCTGGTCCAGGACGGCGCGGGCAATCTCTATGGCATTGCTGAAAATATATCGGATCTCTCCGGTGTTATTTTCGCGGTGCTAAAGACAGGTTCGGGCTGGGGCTTCAATCAATATCTGGTTAAGCACAATGAGTTCGACGGACTGAACAATCTTACGATCGATACCGCTGGCAACCTGTATGGCACAGGATATGACGGTTCGATGTTCCGCGGCAGTCGGAACAAGAGTCCCGGTGAAGGCGACTCGCACGACAGCTACATCTTCAAAGCCTCGTATGCCAACGGTAGCTGGAACTACGAAGACCTCGAATATCTTAGCAATCAATCTCTCGACTCGAGTGGCAGTTTGGCGCTCGACACAAGCGGCAATTTGTACGGGACCACCGACGACTGTGGGACCTATAACTCGGGTACGGTATGGCAGCTTTCGCCTTAGCCGGCGGGCGACAATGCGGGGGCCGGCCGCAGCCGGATAGAGCTAAAATGTTGAGATGTCGTACTCCGCTGCCATGCCGGCCCGCCGCACCAAGCTCTCTGTCGCCTTTACTTCCACCATTCGCGTGGTCTTCACCACGCTCCTCTTTACCGCAGGAGGCATGGCCGCGGGCTTGTTCCTGGGTATCGTCGGAACCGTGCTTTATGGCATCATAAGTGGTAGTAAGATTGACATGACCAACGCCTACAAACACGTCGCCATCCCGATCGCCATTCTGATTGGCGCCGTCGCGCTCGTCGGATCGGCGGTACTGGAAGTCCGCTCCCGCCGCACACGAACATCCCTGTAACACCATTCTCCACGTCGCTACTACCCCGCAAGGCTACAATAATCGGAGCGACAAGTTTCGTCGCCGGGACTTCGAAATCATGGCCACTAAGAGAACAAAAGGTAAGCGCTCAAAGCCTGCGATGTCGGAAACGGAATACCTGTTGCGATCGCCGAATAACGCTCGTCGGTTGATCGCCTCGATCAGGGAATGTGAAGAGGGCAAGGGCATACGCATGACCGTCGAAGAGCTTCGGCGTTGGGTTGGACTTACCGAGCAATAATAATTGGGCCCATCGGACTCAAGTGATCACTGGCCACAGACCGCTGACAACTGGAACTAAATATGTCTGAAACCATTCATGTGAAATTGCCCGACGGCAGCGTCAAAGACGTGCCGCGCGGGACCTCCGCACTCGACATCGCCAAGAGTATCAGCCCGCGTCTGGCTGACGCCGCGCTGGCCGCGCAGATCAAGCCAATGTCCTCGAGCGGCAGTGGTGGCAATGGCCATCATCCGGCTGCGAAAGAAGCTGCGGCCGCCGCACCAGCTTCCGCCCATGCGCCCGCCGCGAAGGATGGCTCGCAGCTCATCGACCTCGCCCGTCCGCTGGAGCAGGATTCCGAGCTCCGCATCCTCACCGATCGCGATCCCGAGGCGCTGGAAGTCTATCGCCACTCGTCCGCGCACCTGATGGCCGCCGCCGTTCTCGAGCTCTTTCCCGAGACCAAGCTCGGCCACGGCCCGGCAACCGAGTCCGGCTTCTTCTACGACTTCTATCGCGAGAAGCCGTTCACCCCTGAAGATCTCGAGGCGATCGAGAAGAAGATGCAGGAGCTGGTGAAGCAGGACCTGCCCTACGCGCGCGAATTTCTGCCGCGCACCGAGGGCCTGGAGCGCTTCAAGTCGGAAGGCGACTTCATGAAGTGCCACTTCATCGAGCAGTTCACCCAGCCCGACGAGAAGATCTCCATCTACAAGACCGGCAAGTTCGTCGACTTCTGCCGCGGTCCGCACATCCCGTCCACCGGGCGCATCAAGGCGTTCAAGGTGCTCAGCATCGCCGGCGCGTATTGGCTGGGCGACGAGAAGAATCCGCAGCTGCAGCGCATCTACGGTACTTCGTTCTTCAGCAAGAAGGATCTCGACGACTACCTGCACAAGCTGGAAGAGGCCAAGAAGCGCGACCATCGCGTGCTTGGCAAGCAGCTCGACCTGTTCTCCATTCAGGAGCTCGCCGGGCCCGGCCTGATCTTCTGGCATCCCAAGGGCGGCCTCATCCGCAAAGAGATGGAAGATTGGATGCGCAACGAGTACCTCAAGCGCGGCTACTCGCTGGTCTACACGCCGCACGTGGCGCGCACCGATCTATGGAAGACCTCCGGCCACGAAGGCTACTACGCGCAGAACATGTTCACTCCCATGGAACTGGACGACGCGACCTATCGCATGAAGCCGATGAACTGTCCGTTCCACATCCTCATCTATCGCGATTCGCTGAAGTCCTATCGCGATCTGCCGGTGCGGCTGGGCGAGCTCGGCACCGTCTATCGCTACGAGCGCTCGGGCGTGATGCATGGCCTGCTGCGCGTCCGCGGCTTCACTCAGGACGACGCCCACATCTTCTGCACTCCGGAGCAGATTGAGGACGAAGTAGTCGGCTGCATCGACTTCGCCTTGGCCACGCTGCACACCTACGGCTTCGAGCAATTCCAGGTGGAGCTTTCCACTTGGGACCCGGCCGATCGCAAAACCTACGCCGGGCAGGACGATCAGTGGGAGCTGGCACAGCGCTCGCTGGAGAACGCCCTCAAGCGCCGCAACATCGAGTACAAGACCATCCCCGGCGAAGCTGCGTTTTACGGGCCGAAGATCGACATCAAGCTGGTCGACGCTATCGGCCGCCTGTGGCAGCTTTCCACCGTGCAGTTTGACTTCACCCTGCCCGAGCGTTTCGGGCTGGAGTATGTCGGCGAGGACGGCAGGCGACATCAGCCGCTCATGGTGCATCGCGCGCTCTACGGCTCGGAGGAGCGATTCTTCGGCGTGCTGCTCGAGCACTACGCCGGAGCGTTTCCGGTCTGGCTGTCGCCGGTACAGGTGGTCGTCATCCCGATCGGCGAGAAGCACCACGCCTACGCCAACGAAGTGGGCGAGAAGCTGAAAGCCGCCGGGGTTCGCGCGCACGTCGACCTGCGCAGCGAAAAGATGAACGCGAAAATCCGCGAGCATGCCATGCAGAAAGTCCCGTTCCAGCTTGTTCTTGGCGACAGAGAGATGGAAGCCGGCGAGGTCAACGTCCGCGTCCGCGGCCAGGAAAAAGCCGAAGGATCGGTGAAAGTGGAGGAATTCGTCGAGCGGGTGAGAGGGCTGATCGAAAGTAAGAGTCCCACATTGTAGGAGTTGATGCCAAGAAGTGCAGCATCTCCGACTGTGGGCGATGCGGCTCGATGTCCGCCGTAGCCGTCCCCGCAGGGGACAGCATATCTAAGCCCAGCGTTTCAACGCTGGGTAGCGATCAACATCAATCCGAGTCCCGTAGGGACGGCATATGACCTATGGTCTGTGCCTCGCGTCACCGCAGATGGACGCTGAGCCCCGATAGCCTGCCGGTATGTCTCAACACGCACGCCTGGGTGCTCGTACACTGCGTGTTCAGCACCAAAGAGCGCGACAATCTCATCCCCGACCCGGTCGAACTGTGCCGATACCTGACGGGCGTATCGCGGACCAAGAGCATAACACTGCTTGCCGCCGGAGGCACGGCCAACCACATCCATCTTCTGATCCACGTGCCGCCTGCCATTCCTTTGGCCAAAGCAATACAAGAGCTAAAGGGCAACAGTTCGCGATGGCTACGCGAGCGCGGAGTGCGGTTTGAATGGCAGCAAGGCTACGGCGCGTTCAGCGTGAGCCAATCGCAGAAGCAGGTCGTGGCAGATTACATCGCGCATCAGGCCGAGCACCATCGCAAGTGGAGTTTCGAGCAGGAGTTCATGACGTTGTTGCGCAAATCCGGGGCGTCCTTCGATTCTCGTTATGTGTTCGGATGAGGCATATGCCGTCCCGTGTGGGACTCGGCTTCAACATAATTGCCTACCCAGCGTTGAAACGCTGGGCTTAGATATGTTGTCCCCTTCAGGGACGGGTGTCAGTCGAGAACTAGAAGCGCCTCTAGGGACGAGAGACTTACATACGGTAACATTTGTGTATGGAAAAGGTTACCGTCTCCTCTCAAGGCCAAATCGCCATCCCGAAGCAGCCGCCGCTGACACGCCCGACTTGATGGAAAAGTTCGCAGCCTTCCGGAAGGAGAAGCGCGAACGTGAAGACTCGCGTTCTTGATTCCTTGGTCACCCCGCCGCTCGAACGCTGCATTTTGGCATTCAACCCTCCTATCTGCTGATAACGCCCTCAATCACAGGCTTCTCGCACGCCCGTAGCAACCAAACCCGCATCAACACTGCTCTAAGTCATCACGCCAGGTTGAAAGAGCGCTTCCCGGCGAAGCATCTTGGCTGGCGACGGGTTTACTCATGTGAGCCTCCGCGGTACCGCGGTGCGACTAATGCTTGCACTCGCCGACCGAAATGCGATATGAAGTCGCAACAATCGCGGTGACTCGAAGCTCAGGAGGCAGGTAACAGGGCCAACCCATGATCCCGGAATCGCACCCGCTGCAGGAACTCTTCACCGAACTCATCCACACTCATTTCCACCACGACATCGGTCTGCACGACGCTGAACTGCAGGACTACATCGTCAACATGCTGGCCGAGTTCTGCGAGTGCGAACAGCTGTTCAAGATCTGCGACGCCGGCGGGCGTCCGCTGGGCGATGTGGGCGAGATGCTGCTGGAGAGCGATCCCGTGTACGGGCCGGCGCCGTCGTTCGATCGCGAGCGCCAGGTACGCAAGCACATCGGCGACTACACGCTGTTCCTCTCCGGCATGTTTCCCGAGAGCATCAATCACTATCGCCTGCGCCGGCAGCGGCTGGAGAACCTCATCGACTTCATCAAGGCGGGCAAGGAGAGCTATTACATCGTCTCCAAGTTCGACCAGTTCGAATACGCACGCCTGGCGCCGCTCTTCGCCAAGTTGGCCCGCGAGTTCGAGTCGTGCGTCTACTGCTTGAACCTGGTGAAGGGCGATCTCGACGAGATGCAGCATCCCATCACCCGCCGCGCCAAAGAGATCGTGATGTGATGCCCGCTCTTGCGCGCGGTGGATTCAGTCGATCTGGATCAACGTTTCTTAGGGTTGGTGACCAAGCGAAGCGCAGTACGTCTAATCCGTCGTAGAGCAAGCAGGGAACAGTAGAAGCTCACTCTCCTGAGAGCAACTCCTGAGGTGATGCGAAGGCCCGGACCCAAACTCCGGGCCTTCTTGCGTGCGATACTAGAAGGTTGGAAGAACGGGCATTCTCATAGGCACCCTTTGGCGCTGATTTGCCGAAGATGCCTCGTTCGAAGGCTCGTCTCAGGTGCGAGGGTTTGTGTCAGGGCACGACTTCAGTCGTGCCGAAGAGGCCGGACCGGAAGTCGGGCTTTAGCCCCTGCAAGAACCGTCCTCAGGGGCTAAAGCCCTCATCGCTGTTGCTGGATTGCGGCACGACTGAAGTCGTGCCCTGACACAAAGCGTTTACGGAACAAAACTAAACCATTCATGGACGCAGCCGATCCACAATCCGTCAAGGTCAACGTCACCACCGGCACCGGCATGGAGATCGAGTGGAAGGACGGACATCGCAGCGCTTACAGCTTTCCGTTCCTGCGCGACGCTTGTCCTTGCGCGCTGTGCAACGAGGAGCGCGAGAAGGACGGCCGCCATCCGGGCGATCCCCTCAAACCGATCGCCGGTTCGCTGCCCATGTTCAAGGCTGCGGCGCGGCCCACCGAGGTCAAGCCCGTCGGCAAGTACGCCATCAGCTTTGCCTGGAACGACGGCCATCAGCACGGCATCTATTCCTGGCAGTACCTGCGCGAAAACTGTCCCTGTCCCGAGTGCAAAGCGCACCGCGCCATGGAAGCGACGGCCGTCGACAGCAAACCAAACTGATGCACTCGCCGCCGTGAGTTTTCACCACGGAGGCACGGAGAGCACGGAGGATTTTGAGTTTTATTTTTGAAGGTACTGATTTCTGGAATTCCAACGCTGACAATGATCTTGCTGTTTTCGTTCGACTAAACTCCGTGTCCTCCGTGCCTCCGTGGTGAAACAAATTCCGTTTCGAGTAACCTGAACTTTGTCCTCGTATTTATCCCAATTGAACCCGCAGCAGCGTGAAGCCGTCGAGGCCATCGACGGCCCGGTGCTAATTCTCGCCGGTGCCGGCAGCGGCAAGACGCGCGTCATCACCTATCGCATCGCGCGTCTCATCGACAGCATCGGCGTGCCGCCTGACTCCATCCTCGCCGTCACCTTCACCAACAAGGCTGCATCGGAGATGGCCAGCCGCGTCGAAGCCATCGTCGGCACGCGAACCGTCGCCAAGCCGCTGATCTCCACGTTCCACTCCTTCTGCGTGCGCCTGCTGCGCCGCGACATCGACGTGCTGCAGATCAACGGCAAAGGCTATCGCAAGGACTTCGTCATCTACGACGAGACGGATCAGCAGAGCGTCGTCAAGGCGGCGATGAAGCGGTTGGGCATCGACACCAAGCAAACGACACCCAGCAGTGTGCTCGGACGTATTTCATGGGCCAAGAACCACATGCTCGATCCGCAGCAGGTTTATCTCGAGTCCGCCGATCCGCAGACGGAGAAGATCGCGCACATCTACGAGGTCTATCGCCAGGAGCTGGCCAAGTCGAATGCTCTCGACTTCGACGATCTGCTGCTCTATGCGGTGCGCGTGCTGAAAGCGTCGGGCGAGACGCGCGAGCGCTACAATCGCCGCTATCGCCACCTCCTGGTCGACGAGTATCAGGACACGAACCGCCCGCAATATGAGCTGATGCGAATGCTCGCGGGCAGCGAGCACAACGTCTGCGCCGTCGGCGATGAGGATCAGAGCATCTATTCGTGGCGCGGCGCCGACATTCGCAACATCCTCGAGTTCGAGCAGGATTTTCCCGAGGCCCGCATCATTCGCCTGGAGCAGAATTACCGCTCGACGCAGAACATATTGCAGGCGGCGTCGGCAGTGGTATCGCGCAACGTCAAGCGCAAGGGCAAGACTCTTTGGACCGACCGGCAGGGCGGCACGCAGATCGGTTACTACGAAGCTCCCGACGGCGAGAACGAAGCGCTCTTTGCCGCCGATTACATCGCGAAGTATCTGCGCCAGGGCCAGACCGAGCACGGCGAGACGCCGCGCGCGGCGATCCTGTATAGGACAAATTCGCAATCGCGCCTGGTTGAAGAAGCAATGCGCCGCTACCAGGTCAACTACCACGTTGTGGGAGGCTTCAGTTTCTACGAGCGCGCCGAGATCAAAGACATGATCTCGTATCTGAAAGTCATCGGAAATCCCGACGACTCGATCGCGCTGCAGCGCGTGATCAACGTGCCCGCGCGCGGCATCGGCAAGACAACCATGGAAACCGTCGAGCGCATCGCGCTGGAGACGGGAACGTCGATGTGGGGCGCAATCAACGAAACGATTCGTCAGAGACTGCTCCCTCCGCGAGCGCTGGCTGCGATCAAGAGCTTCGTCGATCTGATCGAAGACGCGCGCGCGATGTACCTGGGAGTCTTTCGTGAGCGGGTTGCCGAGACGGCGGTTGCTCCTTCAGAAGCCAGAGAAGACGATCTGCAGCACGACATTGATTTCTCGGCAGACATGTTTGAGGAAGCAGAGGTTGCCGACGCGGAGGCGAACCGCAGATCCTTCGGCTCCGTGCCCGCCCGACTCGCAAACAGCGAGTCGGAAAATCCAGGCGGGCGCTCCGCTCAGGATGACAACGATGAGGCGGAAAGCTCGACAGATTTTTCGCCCGAGTTGTTTGGTGAACAGCTTTCTGCCACTACGGCGGACAGCAGGTCCCTCCACTCCGGCGCGCTACCGAAGCGCGCCTCCGGTCGGGATGACACTCATACCGAGAGTGGCGCTGAAGAATCGCGCGTCGAGGGCTTTCGCGCGCCTGGTGATCCGGCCAATACTGCCGAGCTGCTGAAGTTCCTGCTCGATCGCACCGGTTACATCAAGCTATTGGAGCAGGAGGACACGCCGGAGTCGCTCTCCCGCATCGACAACCTGCGCGAGCTGGTAAACGCGGCGATGGACTCGCGCGATCGCGGTGAGACGCTGAGCGAGTTCCTCGACCACGCCGCGCTGGTCAGCGATGCCGACCAGTACGACGAAAATGCCCGCGTCACGCTGATGACACTGCACTCGGCCAAGGGGCTCGAGTTCCCGCTGGTCTTCCTGATCGGACTGGAAGAAGGCTTGTTCCCGCACTCGCGCACACTGCTGGCGCCCGACGACATCGAAGAAGAGCGCCGGCTGTGCTACGTCGGTATGACGCGCGCGATGGACTCGCTGGTCCTCACGCGCGCGCGTTACCGCCGCCGCTACGGCACCGATATGCCCGAGGCGAGCGTGCCATCGCGCTTCCTGGAAGAAGTTCCGGAGGAGCTGCTGCAGGATCTCGGCTCTGCACCCCAGCGCGTGCCGGGACGTACGTCGCATCAGACGAGCAGCGATTACGGTACCAGCCGCCATTACGCTTACGAAGATGAGGATCAGCGGCCGCAGCACGGTCGTCGCAACACGCCGCAGCGCGGCTCCTACAGCGGCCCAACCTACAACTCCATCGACAACATCGCGGAGTTCTTTGCCTCGCGCGGCAAGAAGTTCACTCGGCCCAAAGTGGAGGTTCCGTCGCCGTCCGGACGAATCGGATTTCGTCCCGGACAGCGTGTGCGCCATCCGAAATACGGCGAAGGGACGGTCTACAAGCGCGAGGGCGACGGGGAAGACGCGAAGATTACGGTACAATTTCCAAGGTTCGGTTTGAAGAAGCTGGTGGAGAAGTACGCGCAGCTGGAGAAGGCGTAATTGGGTAGAGCTGGCCTTCAGGCCAGCGTCTCGGACGTCGCCTCGTATCAGGGCACGACTTTAGACGTGCCGGTACGCCGAGAAAAGAGCCCGAGCCGCGGAGCGGCGACATAGTCTCTATTTCTTCTAGTCCCTGCAAACTATTTCAGCAGGGGCTAAAGCCCTGAACTTGTTGGGTGATTTTTCGGCACGACTGAAGTCGTGCCCTGATACAAACAATCGTAGCGAAATTCTGACTAATTGAGGAACCTAGATTTCATGGCAAATACCAAGAGCATTACCGACAAGCTGGAACGCAAGAAGGTCAAGCGGACCGCCCGCAAGAAGGCAACTCCTAAGGCGCCTCGCACTTATGCGCGCGGAGCGGAAAAGCGCAAAGTGAAGAAGATGGCCCGCGGCACGTCCAAGCGGTAGAAAAGGTTGTCTGTTGTCGGTTCGGGGCCGCGAGCGCGGCCCCATTCTGCGCTGCAATATCGGTAGTGTCACCGGCAAGCGCCAAGATCTTGTCTTGGGTCACCTCACAGCTCGTCGATCACTTTGGCCGCGGCGTTGATGGCCTCGGCAATCTTGCGGATCTGCTCGGCGGCCACGCGCTCCCGCGAGACTCGCGCGATCACAGCGCTGCGCAGGTTCATGAACGCTTTCCGAATCTCCGGCGAGCGGCCGCGTTCGAAGCTTTTTCCCGCCTCTTCCAGACGCTCAAACAGCTCATCCACCTGCCGCTTATGGGCCTGGAGGTACTCCAGCCCCTCCGGCGTCACCGAGTAGACCTTGCGATTGTTCTCCGCCGATGCCGTCGCCAAACCTTCCTCCTCCAGCATCGTCAGCGTGGGATAGATCACGCCGGCACTCGGCGTATATCCACCGGCCAGGCGTTCCTCCATCGTTTTGATCAGCTGATAGCCGTAGCTCGGCTGCTCCGAGAGCAGCTTGAGGATCACCAGCTTAATATCGCCGGCGTCGAAAAAGCGTTCTCGGCCTCCGCCCCCGCGATGTTCGAATCCCCAGTGACGTCCTCCGCGATACCCATGCTCATGGCGTTCGCGCGATTCGCCGCGTCCTTCGCGCTCTGAAAAACGACGGGAGCCGCATCCGCGACCCTCGCGTACTACAAAAATTTGGTCAATCATGTTTGTTCCTTTCTCAGCTATATCTAACGCTATAGCTTACGTTATATCGTAAGATAGTATATAAGATATATCTTGTAAAGAAGAAAAATTCGGCGCCAGTCACGGATGTCTCTGCATTTACTTATAAATGGCTGTCAGATCAGTGATTTACGGTTTAGCTGGATTCGAGGACGACGATGGCGAGACAGTATTATCAGCGGCGGTCGGCTGAGGCTGGTCGAGATCGACGAGCAGGGAGCCCGCCGGCTGCTGCAAGGCAAACTGATCGTCGCGGAGCGGGTCGTTGATGACCAGTTTCACCACGGTCAGGCGGATCGAGTACTCCTCCTGCGGCCGTCTGATCTGGATGACATTCGGAAATCGTACGCCGTTATAGTCCTGGTAAACCTGATAGGTCGCCTCGGTGGCAACCGCTCCGTTTTCGTCGTAGATCAGCTGCTGATGCGGCACCAGGGTGGTGCGGTCGAAAATGATCTTGCGTGACAGATACCACTGGTCGCCTTTGCGCTCGAGGATGTCGATGACGTAATCCGGCTGCTCCAGGTTCTTCTTGTTCTTGGGGTCGTAAATGATCTCGGTGCTGTCCTCCAGCACCGCAATGTCGTTCTGCAGATCGATCGCCGGCATCAGCAAGGCGTTGTAAATAACCTGCGGACGCATGTTCTCCAGTGAATTCGAGGAGAGATGGGCGACGCTCCCATGGCCCACGTAGAACTTGTTCTTTGCCGGAATCGACAGTTCGAACTGGTCGCCCTGGCTGACCATGTCGAAGGCCTTATTGCGCACGATGGGAAACAGGCCGATCATGCGCAGCATGTCCGGCTTGCGCACCAGGATGTAGCCGCGGATCTCTTCGTAGTCGGTAACCTTGCCCTTCTTCTCGCCGCCCACGGAAGTGGCAATGTCGACGGTCAAGTTCAGCGTCTTGATCTTCGCCGCCTCGGTATTGATGCGATCGATCAGCTCCTGCCGGGTTGCCGTCTCCAGCTTGGCGGTGCTGGTGCGGATCTCCGCCGTCCGGGTGCGGAACAGGCATCCGGTACCACCCGCCAGCAGGGCGAGCAAGGCAAGTGCGGCGAGGATCCTCGTTTCGCGCATAGTTTCAACGGGAGAGATCGGAGCCCGTAGTATACGGCAGATGCATGGCTCGGCTGCTCCGACTCAGGCGCTACTGCGAGGCTGCCACCGCTCGGCGATAGGCAGCCACGTTGCGGGCGTGCTCCTCCATACTGCGGGCAAAGCGGTGATGGCCATTGTTGTCGCTCACGAAGTACAGGAAATCGACTCGAGCGGGGTGCATGGCGGCTTGCAACGAAGCCAGTCCCGGATTGGCAATCGGTCCCGGAGGTAGCCCTGGATATCGGTAGGTATTATAAGGCGAATCGTACTGCAGGTCAGACTGGTAAATGGTTCCGCGATACCGTCCGGCCAGCAGCGCCGCGTAGATCACGCTGGGGTCTGCCGCCAGCGCCATGTTCCTCAGCAGGCGATTGTAGTAAACGGCGGCCACCATGGGCCGCTCCTTGGGATCAGCAGTCTCCTTCTCGACGATCGACGCCATGGTGACAATGCGATGTGTGTCCAGATTGCCCAGCAAGCCGATGGTCTGCGCCTCACGCTTGAAGCGATGAACCATAGCAGCGACGATGTCGTGTGCCGTGTCGATGCGGGTGAACTGATAAGTGTCCGGGAATAGATAGCCCTCCAGAGTTTTGGCGCTCGGATCGACGTCACGCAGCAGGAAAGTATCGCTCTTGGCCGCGGTGATGAAGTCGGAAGCCGGGCCAAGTCCCGCCTGCTCCACTGCCGCTGCAATGTCGTACATGTTGAATCCTTCGGGAACGACGACGGTTCGGGCGTAGACATCGCCCTGCACCAGGCGGTGCCAGACTTGGAGCGCGTTTGCCGGCTGATCGAACTTGTACTCGCCGGCCTTCAGCGTCGGTAAACCCTTGGCATATTGCACCATCAGGAACGCCGCTGAGCTGCGGATGACACCTTGCTGCTGCAGATTGCGAGCGATGTGGCGGGTGCTCCAGCCGGGGCGCAACAGCACGAATGTCGTTTGCGATGGCGTGACCGGCAGTAGCGCAGCCCAGGCGAACCAGATGGCAAACGCCAACACCAGCACGACGACGAGTTTCAGTAAAGCTCGCATGAGGTCTAAGTAGTTTAGATGAAGAGACGAGGTGCGGTGCTGCTACGCCGGCACCTGGGTGCAAATCCCACAGCACTCGTTGACCACGGACAGGGGTTTTGAGTGTAATGGCCTGTGGCTGTTGAAAAAGTCGCGTCTAGTGCAGAAACTGCCGAAATTGGGTGACCAGAAATGTATCCGGAGGTGGAGAAAATCGTTTATAGGGCATCCTAGCGCGTCGAGTTTTTAGACCG
>Ga0181532_10000601_pt1 | contig 36695 bp, 31 predicted proteins | sample PEATcosm2014_Bin_33_FD_119768 | JGI IMG/M metagenome (GOLD analysis project Ga0181532, IMG submission 119768) | Peatland microbial communities from MTU Mesocosm Facility, Houghton, MI, USA - PEATcosm2014_Bin11_30_metaG | ecosystem: Environmental > Terrestrial > Soil > Wetlands > Peat | place...
CCAAGTGCAGGGCGCTACTGGCTGGCGGGACGATTGGTCAGCGATCTGGATGATGACGAACTGGCTTACATTCGCAATCGGGAAATCGGCTTCGTCTTTCAGACTTTCAATCTGTTGCCACGCGCGACAGCTCTTCACAACGTCGAATTGCCCCTGATCTACAACGGTACGCCGGCCGAAGAACGCGTGGAGAAAGCCAAGCAGGCCTTGCAGCGCGTGGATCTTACTTCGCGCATGACCCACAAACCAAACGAGCTTTCCGGCGGACAGCGCCAACGCGTTGCCATTGCGCGAGCCCTGGTCAATGACCCATCCATCGTGTTGGCCGATGAGCCTACGGGAAACCTGGATTCGAAAACCGGCGAAGAAATCATGGGCCTGTTTGCAAATCTCCACCATCAGGGAAACACGATCATTCTGGTGACTCACGAGATGGACATTGCACAACACGCCCACCGGGTTATTTTCATTCGTGACGGAAAGATCGCTTCAGACGAGAAAGTGGTGAAAAAGCAGTCTGTGGGCGATTGAGGACCTGAGAAAAATTTTCTCGACAGAGTTTCCCCCGTACAACCAGGCGAACCCCTATTTAATCTCCATACCGCTCCTAGCGACTGAAACGCGTCTAACGAGCAGCGGCTGTGGGAGACAAGTCCTCTTCTACTAATTCTCCGAGAAGTTCGATGCGCGCCAAATACGTCTTCGACAGGCGATCGTGCCAGGTCAATCCATCTTCGTCCCATAAGACCCACAAGAAACCGAGAAAGCATGTTCCAGCGGAAAGGAGGTACCCCACGGCCCGCATCATATATTGCCGAGGAGTGGGGATGTCCCCGGTGAAGCTGGCCACCTGGATTCCCGAGACCATCATCCCTGGAGTGCTGCCGCCAAATACCGTGAACAAGCCGAAGTACTGCAAATAAACGAAGGCAAAGGTAAAGAAGCAGACTGTCGCACTGAGCTTGCTGAGAGTGAAATGCCCCCCGAGCGATCCGAAAAGCGCCAGAAAACCACCATAGGCAAATGCCAGGCAGGCTGCATCAATCAATAGTGCGTGGCGCCGTTCGTCCAGCGTGGCTATGGGAAACAGACCGTTTTGGACGGGTGGTAGCGGTTCCGCTGCAGTTTCTTCGACGGGCGATTCCAATTGCGGCGGAACAGATACGTCGATCATGACGCGCGGATCGCCAGATCCCGGTTTCTTGGCAACACGGCCGATCGCAATTGTGAAGGCAAAATCGTCCGCCGCTGGAACCTGGTTCCGGCAGGGAGGTTCCTCCACTTCGATGGCAATGTTCTCTACGGGAGTTCGGACATGATCGTCGAACGGAAGCGCCGTTTGTGCCTCGTTGGGCGATGTCTTCCGTCGCCGAGCACGATAGGCTTGCAGGCGCTGATTGAGTTCCCCACGCCACTCTTCATGAGTGCGTGTACTCAACGCCAGATTGCCTTTCGTGGAGACTTTCTCTTCCGGAAGTGCAAGCACTTCCGTGGCATCACAAAAGCTACACGTGTTTTCGCCAGAGGCGAGCACGGAGCCACACTGCGAGCAGATTGTATTCACCGGTGCGTTTTGCGCTGCGGACGCTCTCACTCCGGTGAGGAGGAGCAACCCTAGACTACCATCATTGCGGGATGTCTATAAACAAGGGAATTGAAGCAGTAGCGTAAGTGACAGGGGGAAGGGGATCAGAATTCGTCTTGTTGGGCAAGGATTTCTCGGCTGAACGCGATACGACGGTCCAGGAGCACAACCGCAAAGTTGGCACAACCGGCACGCTCCTGCTCCATCCAGAAATGAAGCGAAGGCAGAACCCGGGCAACCGTCTTTTCCAACAGATCCAGAATACCGTAATAGACTTCCACGGCCCGAAGGCCAGCACGGTCTTCTCGCCGTTCCGGACATAACCGCAGGAGCTGCATCACACGGACGAAGTCTTGACCCGAGGCAGACGCGGAGATGCCGGTAACATCGCGCACTTCTTTCGAGAGCGGGTGGCGCGAGGAAGAGGCCATCAGCGACCGGCAATAGGAAACAAAAAACATCAACAGCGTAGCGAGCGACACAACGAAAATCAACGCGGCCATCATCGCGGCACCGCCACCAATTGCCCAGGCACCAAGCGATCTTCTTCAGAATGACGCCATATGGTTAGGGTCCAGGAAAGCGGCAAAAAGCAGCCCATTACGGGTCCGATGAACAGCACAACCGAATATCGGTTCGCCAAGTTCAAGAGCGCGTAGGCCGCCGCATAGGCGCTGAAGTAGAGTCCAAGCGACAGCACAAATTGCACTAAACGCGTCCGCGTCTCCCGCAGTTTTAAGACCGCGCCCCAAAGAACGTAGGTGAGCACAAGACCGACAAAGTAGAGGTTTTGTGAGAGCTCGTAGGCAAAGTTCGTGGACAAACGATCCGTCGATTGCTGCACCACTGCATAGGAGAAAAGCGCGGTGCCCAAGAGCAGGAGCACGGCAGTGAGTCGAAGGTATTTCCCGAAGCGCAGTTCACCAAAAACATGGGAATAAAGACTGACCAATGCCATGTACAACGCCAACGTCAGGAGTGCATCGGTGTAAAAATAGGCGTAGCGGTATTCGTCGGAGTTGAGTCCAAACCTGCCGAGGGTGAAATGACGGCCTATGCCCGAACCAATTGCCAGGAGGAAATACAAATTAAGGAAAAAATAGCGGAAGAAGGACTTGCGCGCGATTGAACACACCACGAAGGCCAGCTCTAAGGCTGTTCCTAGGTACCATATAAATGTAGCTACCGAGCCAGGCATTGGTCTCGTTTCACCTGGCCCCCTCCGGTATTACAAAGGCTTGGATCCGGAATCGACCAGGTTACGGCTGTTGCGGCTTTGGGGCCGGCTTCGGTGGCGGAATTGGATCGGGTCCATTTGCCACCATCACCGCACCGCTGGAATGATTGCCGCTCAGGACGGTCTTCAATCCCATTGAGCAGACAAGAATTCCTAAAGCAAGGGTAAGTGCTCCCAGTCTCTTGGACATGGTGCCTCCGTGAAATGAAGCTTTCGGAGACACTCTATCCTTTATTCGGATAGTGTCAAGTGGAACACACTACGACCCTGTAAAGAAAGCATTACTAGACAGCTGCCACCTCCTTTCGCCATACCTTCGTATGGCTGTAAGGCAGATGACCTCGACTGCAAGCGAGCTTAGCGGCCGGGCTCAGCAGCAAACAACAGTACCTAGGTCCTATTCGGGCAGTACCAAAGTACTATGCGTCCGTATCGAAGCAGGTTTGGAAGCCATAAACAGCGAATTTTGCAGGTTCTTCTTTGAATTTACTCACAATCCGCCCTGCCGCGCCGCCCGGCCCCCCAGCCCGGCGACCATCTCCTTCCGCCTCTTCTCCCTCAGTCGCTTCTGTCTCGCTCGGCGGATACGCTCTTCCACACCCTGCCACTCTTGACACTCTCGGCAGTTCGTTCGTACGATGGAAAATTGCGTATTGCCGGCGTAGCTCAGTGGTAGAGCGAGGGTCTCATAATCCCTAGGCCGTGGGTTCGATTCCCCCCGCCGGCACCATTCAATCTAAAGGTACTTAGCTAAGATTTCATCAGCCCGGCGTAACCGCCGTGTAACCACATCTGGAGTTTCTGGCGTTTTTGGCGCAGGTTTAGTTAATTAGGCTCTTACCTTGTCCGCGTAACCGCGCCGACATTTCTCCTTGCGCTCGCACAACCGGGTCGCGAGCCCATGCCCGTTCGAGATCCGCCTGTAATTGAAGTTGACGATCACGCACCCACGGGCTGCCTAAAGCTTGGTTTTTAGGCGTTTGGAATTCATTAGTTTTCCAAACGGCCTAAACCGCTACGGGCGGCACTGCCTGGCACTTACACGGGTTCAGTATGGAGAGGAGATGAGCGTTTGAAGACTAAATCGAAATTTAAGAGCGCAATGCTCGGGCTGGCAGTCGGGGACGCTGTTGGAACCACTCTCGAATTTAGGTCCCCGGGAACATTTAAGAAAATCGATGACATGGTTGGTGGAGGTCCCTTCCACCTCAATGCCGGCGAGTGGACTGACGATACCTCGATGGCGCTTTGCTTGGCGGAGAGTTTGACGTGTCCCGAAGTCTGCTTGGAGGAATGACGATGGATCGGCCGCCAAGTACGCTACATGTGCCCAGGGCCTGGCCTCATGAAAACCTTGAGGTTCCTCAAAACAACTCTGAAGCAACTCTTCTGAGTGTGAACGTGAAGTTCACCTGCGAACTCAAGGAAGACGATGTTTCGTGTGAAGAGATCAATCGATGGTTTTACTATCTGCTTTCGGGTTTGAACCGCGCCTACATTTCCTCGTTCCCGGAATGCACGCTCCCCTCTACAGGCACCGTGCAGGAATGATCACGGCTTTCGAGGTCTATCATCAGGGTCTGATTTTCGGTGGGGGCGAGCCAACCGCCTTGAGCCTTGCCAAGTTTCCAAGACGATGGAGATATCGTTTCCTGTGTGCTTCGAGCATGGCCCACTGCAAATCGTTAACGGCGAACAGGCGTGTCGTTGGTTTTATCGGAGCGCCAGTTTGGGCAATTTCTAGCGGGTCCGCTCGCGGCGACGAAAGCGTCAAAACGTTTTCGAATGTTGGCGCTGGCTCAACCCTGGCGCTCTTGAGCATTTTATCGGCGGGAATTTGCAGCCAGTCGCGGATCGTTGCAAGGATCGATGTGTGATCATAAGGAACATCAGTCGGCGACCGGAACACCGTCCCCGGCTTGATGTACGGCGAGACCAGCACCGTCGGCACTCGTACTCCAAAACGATTAAAGCAAAATCCTTCCTCTCCCGGATTGCTCTGTTTATCCGGTGGCACAGCTGATGGTGGCTCGACGTGATCGTAGCAGCCGCCGTGTTCGTCGAAGGTGATCACGAGGAGCGTCCTGTTCCAATCCTTACCTCCGCTGACTGCTTTCCAGATTCGCAAAAGGAATTGTTCGCCCAGGCTGACATCATGAGGGGGATGTTCGTCGTTCGGTAAAATCTGGAAACTCGGCTCAAGGAAAGAGTATTCGGGTAGCGCGCCAGTTCTGCAGTCCTCGTCAAACTGTTCGATCTCTTGGAAGTGCGGCTGAAGCGAAGAATCCCAGAGTTGTGGAAACTGGAGCCGTGCAAGCGACATGAGAACCGTGTCGTTATACACCTTCCAGCTGTGTTCCGTGGCTTCGAGGACTTCGAAAATGGTCTCTGCATCGTAAAGTGGCTCCGGAAGATTGTTCACTCTCCCCATCGAAGTCCCTGCATGCACGAATGCGCGGTTCGGCAACGTCTGGTTGGGTGTTGAGCAGAACCAACGGTCACAGACCGCGTAGTTCCGCGCGAGCTGGCTGATCACGCTGACTTGCGTGGGGCTATAACACTCCATGACTTGGTTGGCGTTCACAGGGTGACCCGGGTCGGTTGTGATGTAGTCCACGAGGAAACCCCTCATCTTGTCCCTTGTTGTTCCCAACGGCCCCATGATTTGGTCGGTGATATGGTCGAAGCCCTCCTCAGGATCGTGATCCGGCACGAGGAATGGCTTGGGCCCCGTCGTGCCGCACGTGGCAAAGATTTTCACAGGAACATCTCCGTTGAAGTAGCTGGCATTCGAGGGATTCCAGAAATCGCTGGTGGGATTTGGTTTGCTCAAGCCGTCAAAACAGGTCTGTCCTGCCACGGAAAGTGCCGGGAGATTGATCGGGGGTTGGTTGTTCAGATCGGCATACAAAAACCCTAGCAGGTTGTCAAAGGAACGGTTCTCCATCATCACCACGACAAGGTGTTCGAACTTGTCCTTCCAATCGACAGGCATTGCGCCTCCGTCATTCGCTCGCGTATATACCGCGCCGATGGCCGATACCTTACTACTTTGAATGTCCCGTATGCGAGTTTCTCATCCGGCTAAAGGAAACGATCGCGTGGTGGCGCTTCTGGTTCTGGATCGTGCGCTGGATCGGACGTGGCGCGCGGGAAGGGGCTGCCCCTTGCGCGTCAACCTACCGCGGCTGAAGATCGGCCTCGTTGCTGGTTGTAGACCTGTAACGCGAACGCTCCGGCAGGCCGACCGCGCATCTCATGGATCGCAGCCTGCATGGGCTCAGGCATCTGGTCAAAGGATGGAATGGGGCCACCATACGCGGGGGGTAGAACCAAAGGCGCCGCTGCGACAGCAAATGCAACGTCCGATAGCGTCAGTCGATCGCCAACGAGAAAGTTCTCTTGCACGGCGAGCCGCGCGTCAACCGCATCGAACACTTTCCGGATCTGATCAAGGCTGTCCTGAGCTTTTTGTGCCGACAAACCAAGCAGGATTCGGAGGGTTCCCGCGTAGATCGGGTACGCTACCTCGACCGTCTTCACTTCAAAGTGGGGTGTTCCCAAGCTGAGTGGTCGGATCATCAGATCGCGATACGGAAGCAGGTGGTAATAGGCAAAGCGAGCTGTAGCAAAGGCCAGCGTCTCATTAAACAGGGTCCAGTCGCTGTCAACCTGGCGTTTATCCGCCGCGTCTTGTGGGAACAACCGCAAATTCGGCACACTCCTCGGATCAAAATATTCCGCCATGGGTCTTGGTCCGACGAGTTTGAATGAGTCACCGTAAAGCAGCGGGAAAACGAACGTGCCTGAGTGCCAGAGCGTGAATAAGAAACAGAAAAGAAAGGCGTGGGGTTCCTCCTGATGTTCGATGCCATAGTGTTTCAACAAAAAACGCGCGAGTTCGCTATCGAGACTGGGAGGAAATGTAATCAGGACCGGATTATTCGATATGGCTGGCATCATGGTTGGGCGAGCTCCTCCCTCCAGATCAATCGTCGCACCCGGGCATTCCTCCGAAAAAAGGACAAGATTGCAACTTCATGGCCTAACTCTATTGTCCGGAGAAAATCCTGGCTACGAAGTTGAACAGCCCTATGACCGCAGAGTGTAGCTAGTTCGTCTGAAGATTTCATCCCATAAAGCGATGTAAGAGCAGCGCCATGCATGACCGTGCGACCAACTCCAGACGAGCCAGTCCTCCTTGCAGATGTACCAGGCTGTGAGAGACGGGGTTTAGTAGAAGGCGAAGTCAGTGATTGTTATTTATAGCTAGCTGAGTAATAATTCAGCAACTTTACTTACGCAAAGGCTGACGGACATGCCCAACATCCACGGCAAGGCCTACGCGATGAACACAATCTCGCCGATGAAGCCGTGGAAAACATATATATTACGTTTTCTCTTCTTTTTTTGGAGACACTATAAACCGCTCGGTGACGGCCTCGTGGGGTTGTCCTTCATCCATTTTGCACGCTGGGTGATCGTGCCGCGCTATGCCTTTCCGAGGCTAAGCGAGCAGCAACCGAAGAACGATCTCCAATACGATTACCTTTTGTTTTTTAGCAATTTCAATGGGACATGGAACCAATACATCGACGCATTTTCCGCGGTCCTGTTCGAAGGGTTGAATCTGATCTGGCGATGGAGCGAGAAATTCCCCGGCTCCAGGCCCGTGACGCCGTTTAAGAACTTTATCGTACGAGGACAAGTAGAGACCGACTACTACTACACGGCCTATCCTCACGCGGCAACCAATGACGTAAAGGCCGCGCACCGGGTTCAGTTGGCCTTCGACGACTTCGAAAGACAAAGCAGCGGCATGCCCCCGGCGAAGTTCGCGGAAGCCTACCAACAGTTTCTGGTGAAGATTCAGAGTGACCTGGGTGAGACCGGCGAGGCGCCGGTCGGGACATAAGGAGTACCTGTGTCAAACCAGAGCGGAAGCATTTACGGACTGACGATTATTTCTCCGATCAAGGATGAGCCACATCTCGAGATTTCGCACAGCCTCGCGATTCGAATGTACCTGCAACACTTGCATACAATTCTGAAAGACGGGGAAGGCCCTTTTTTCAAGGTGAACAGCACGCACATGGCACGTCTCGTGGTGCTGGACGACGTCGTATATTTCGGCATGCCATCCTGCGAGGAGCATCTGCAGTCCAAGTACCTGATCTTCGAATCAAACTTCGACGGAGAGTTGGACACTTACCTATCACGCTTGGCGAGAGACGCTAAAGAGGAAGTTCATAATATTTGGCAACACTGCATCGGTTACCCCGGCGTGGAGAACACAGACGCCTTTATTTCCTACATGAAGCGGTGCCAAGTTGAAACGACGTTTTACTTTGCCGATGTGAACGACAAAAGCGTACAACAGACGCTGCGGGCGCTGCAAACGCAGAGCGCTGTAGCCTCGTTCATCGAAAAAAACCAGGGCATGCCGCCGAATGAATTGCAGAACGCGTTTGTCGATTTTTCGAAGCGCCTGCGCAATGCACCCCCGCCGAAACCAGGCAGCACCAAAGGAAAAGAGCTCACGGACAAGGTGCTATGAGCAAATTAGACGTTACCGACATTCAGGGATTCGCAATGCGTGGATACAATTTCCCTTTTGCCCGCTTTCTGTTTCTTAATTTCTCAGACAAAGAAAAGAGCCGAGAATGCATCGGCAGAATCATCGAGCATGTCACAACCGGTGAGAGATGGGACCATGGCAAGCCGAAAACCACCGTGAATGTCGGGTTTACATACAAAGGTCTCGCCGCCTTGGGAGTGCCAGAAGCATCGTTGCTGAGCTTTCCCGTGGAGTTCGTGCAAGGCATGAAGGCGCGTGCAGCCATCTTGTCCGACACCGGCAAGAACTCTCCCGATCACTGGGATCCGATCTGGCACGAAGGCGTGCACGCATGGCTGGGCGTGTTTGGGCTAACACAACCAGACTTGGAACGAAGGTGCCCGGAACTGAATGCGATTCTGCAGGAAGGGGGCGGAGCGACGGTGATCGGGTCGCAAGATGCCGCGGCGCTGCAAATCAATGGGCAGTTCACCTCCAAAGAACATTTCGGCTACACGGACGGATTCGGCAACCCCGAATTTCTGGGCCTGGAGAAGGAATCGCAGCCGGGCCAAGGCAAACTGACAGAGGATGGAAAGTGGACACCGCTAGCGACGGGTGAGCTACTACTGGAATACGCCGACGAGGCAGGCGAACTGCCAGTGGCGCCGCTTCCGCATCTACTGGCGTGCAACGGGACATTCATGGTGTATCGCAAGCTGCACCAAAATGTGGCGACGTTCCGGCGATATCTAAGCGAGAAAAGCAAACTCTATCCCGGGGGTCTCGAGAAGCTCGCTTCGAAGTTCATCGGCAGATGGCGCGACGGCACTCCGGTGGAATTGTCCCCAAATGAGCCGAGCCCCGCGATTGTGCAGGATCCGAATCGCAGCGTGAATTTTACTTTCCGAAATGATTTGGACGGAACCCGCTGTCCGGTCGGAGCACACGTGAGACGCACAAATCCACGGGATGCCTTCGGGTTCGACGGAGCGCTCGTCAATCGTCGCCGTATTTCTCGCCGTGGAATGCCCTATGGGCCATACACTCCGGAGGATCAGCCCGGCAGTGACGATGGGGAACATGGAATTGTCTTCATGGCGCTGAACGCAAGTATTTTCCGGCAGTTTGAATTCGTGCAACAGCAGTGGATCGAATACGGGAACGACGCGAGACAGGGAAATGATAAGGATATGCTGATCGGCAATCACGAAGGCCATGGAAAGTTTATGATTCAGGGCTCGGCAGACCGACTTAATCCGCCTTTTATGTGCGGAGCCCTCCCGAACTTCGTGGAGCTGCGCGGCGGAGACTACTTTTTCATACCCAGCATAACTGCACTCCGGATGATCGCGGCGCATTCGGTTGATCCGCGCTGAAGGGAATTGTGATATGGAATGGATGGAAAAACTGAAAAATGGTCTTGAGCGCATGGAAAAAGAGGGTATCGAAGCGCTCACAAGCGTGCAGACCGAAGCGATGTCGTTTTTCGATCGCCTTAAGCAACATTTGACTCAGAATCCAGAACCGATTTTTGCGGTGCTGCGGCGTGTAAAACCGGTGCTGATTTTCAGGGATACTGCGCTGGTGACGCGGTTCGAAGATGTACAAGAAGTGCTCACTCGCGATAACGTGTTTCAAGTGACGTACAAGGAGAAGATGGAGGTCATCGGGGATGGCGCCAATTTTTTCCTGGGAATGCAGAACTCGCCAGAGTATGAGCGCGACCAGTCGCACATGCGAACGGTCATCCGCCGTCAAGACCTACCTCAGTTGGTTCAGCTGTTCGTTGCCATGACCGCAGAAAGTCTTATTTCGGCATCGGGAGGGAAGCTCGACGTCGTCCAGCAGCTCGGCCGCGTCGTACCGATGCGATTGATCGCAAGCTACTTCGGATGTCCTCCGAATTCGGAAGAGGAACTGGCCTCCTGGAGCACGGTGATGTTTCAATATCTGTTCACCGACCACGATAATGACCCCGCGGTGAGCGCCGCGGCCCGTGGGGCTGGGGTAAAAGCGCGAGAATGGCTGGACGGGGTTATCGCCCAACGAAAAAGGCAAGACGCGCAGCCAGACGACATTGTGGGGCGGTGCTTGGCTCTCCAACGGGCCGGTGTGCCTGGAATGGACGACGTCGGAATTCGCAATAATTTGCTGGGCCTGATAATCGGGGCGATCCCCACAACATCAAAGTGTTGCGCGCAAGCGCTGGATGAATTGCTGAAACGACCAGCGAAGTTGGGGGAGGCTCAGGAAGCCGCACGGTCGGATAACGATGCCCTTGTGGCGCAGTACGTGTTCGAGGCGCTACGATTCAATCCCAACAATCCGGGCGTCTTTCGGATCGCGGCAGAAGAATACACCGTTGCCAGAGACAAGATTCATGCAACTACCATTCCGCGCGGGGCCACCGTCATAGCAGCCACACAATCCGCCATGTTTGACGACAGGATCGTGGATGCCCCGAACGAATTCCGCGCTGGCCGCCCGGACTACACCTACATGCATTTCGGTTACGGGCTCCACACATGCTTCGGGCAATACATCAATCGAGTGCAGATCCCTGGGATTCTCAAGCCGCTGCTGAAGAGGAAGGGGCTGCGACGCGCCGAGGGAGATGTGGGCCAGATACAGTACGATGGCTCGTTCCCTCGCAGTCTGAGGGTAACTTTTGATTGACAGAAAGCGAAATAATTAATTGGTTCACCGAGTGAGTCGCTCGGATTACATCTCGCATCAAGAATCCAAGGTGTCCCTAGTAAAAGTAAGCATGGAATCTAATTGCTCGTGCCGCGTTTCGATTGGTTCGGGACATGGAAGACGGTGATTCAGATCCACTTGATCCGACTGAAACTCTCAAGCCCTACTTGAGATTTGTGATGTCCACTTTGTTCTCAATAGAGTCAGGTCGAAAGAATTGCGCTGAGTTATCTCTTGGCACATGTGTGCCAGTTGAGATATTGCAGGCAAAGGCAGTCAAAGTGAGGAAGGCCAGAAGGTGCGGGCTCGATTTAGTTTGGATTCGTGGGAGTGTACTCGAAGCTAGGTCCGCCATTAAAGCCGGGTTCGCGGGTCCTGCTGTAATCGCAGACGTCATCGCGAACGCCAGTTGCCTGAGAGACTCCATCCACCCGATGGCAGCAATCAATTGGCTGGGCTAACCGTTGAAGACCGTATGAAGGGTCTTGAGCAGGCTGGTGTAAATGTAGTTAAACGTCTCGTTGTTGATGGCCGCAGCTGATCCCTAGGTGTAACTAAATACGCTGGGATTTGTGATTACGGGGTTAACGCCGTCCTTATCGAACGGAATCGATGCGCCGGCATAGTGGAAATCCGCCGGAGAGGTCGGATTCGATTCCAATTCCCATCCTTCCATGATCTCCTCGTATTGATAGAAGTGGGCAAATTCATGTTGCGGATCAAGCGGCGATCCGAACGCAGTGCCATACAACTTCACTTGCGCCTTCTGTCCCGGCTCGAGGCGGAAGTAGGTCGGCTCGCACGTTCGCAGCCGACACAGGCACGGCGGCAACACAAGCGGTCGTGGCGTACCAGCCGGCCTATCATCTTCCGTTCACGGGACGCATAAGTCTTGTTGCCGCTGCATATCGCCCGTTTCCATTTTATTGGCTTGCCAGCATAGATGACATGAGATATAAGTGCCCGTGCAATTACTCGGACTTTTCTCTCGAAATGTTTGCTGTTGTCTAGCCGGCAGGAGAATGCATGGCCACGAACATTCCCGCACGAGAAGCTCCCTTCCCTTCTTCGTTTGAGCGCTGCGCTTCCGGACACAAGCAGACCGACGAACCGGAACTCGAAACCGATCAGATCCAGGGAAACATTCTGGCTGGGTTCAATAAAGACAATCAGACGCTGATCTTTCTGAAAATCAAGAATCCCGATGCCTTCCGGCCGTGGCTGAAGGCGCTAGTTCCATTCATCGCCACAACGGACGAAGTCCTCCAATTCAACCGGCTCTTTAAAATGATTCGGGCGCGCCGTTGTGTGGAATCGCGCGCGATACTTTCCACGTGGCTCAACATTGCGTTCTCTTTTCGCGGAATAAAGAAACTAAAGCCGACAAACTTTAAAGCGTTTAAAGATGAGGCATTCAAGAAAGGATTGGCAGCGCGATCTAAGTCACTGAGTGACCCCTTGGGACCAAAGGACGAAGGTTTTCAAGAAAACTGGTTGGTCGGCGGCAAGGACAATGAAGCGGACCTGGTGTTGATCGTCGCCAGCGACTCATTGGAAGAAATGGGCTTGGCTGTGAGGCGGATCGAGAGTTGGATCTACGAGGGTCTCGAGATTGATACGAAGAAAATCTTGAGTGGACTCGAGGTTATTTACAAGCAGAAGGGCGCCACGCTTCCCGCGCCACAGACGGGCCACGAGCATTTTGGATTTTTGGACGGAGTTTCACAACCCGGGATTAGGGGCTTTGCCAAAGAGTCGGGGGAACTGATCACGCCGAAGCAGAATCCCGGCGACCCGACGCAGGGCAAACCTGGGCAGGACCGGCTGTGGCCGGGCGAGTTCGTTTTCGGTTACCCGGCACAGGATCCAAAGGATCCAGACAAGCGTGGAGCAGAAAAAGCAGCGGGACCAAAGTGGGCGAGGAATGGGTCATTTCTGGTATTTCGGCGACTTCGACAGGACGTCGGGGGATTTCGCGAGTTCCTCAAGACACAAGGAGATCTTCTGAACCTCGGTCCGGAATTGTTTGGGGCGAAATGCGTTGGGCGGTGGGCGAGTGGCACCCCCATTGAACGTGCATCCCAAATGGACAACCTCGAAATGTCGCGCGACGACTGTGCGAACAACGCGTTTAATTTTCAGGAGGCAACACTCCCGAAAGTCCCCAATTCTGGTTCACGACAGTGTAAGGATAATTTCCCGGGTGAACTCGCGAAGGCAGACACCCTGGGGGCGGTCTGCCCTTTCGCCGGCCACATCCGGAAAGCCTACCCGCGCGATGACACCCCCCTCACAGGCAACAAAAAAGGCCCTCCGAACGAGGCAGATACGGAAACGCACCGGCTTCTTCGCCGAGGCATTCCGTTTGGTGATCCGTTTGATCCAACGGTAATTCCAGACGACGGAAATCGAGGACTGCTGTTTCTGGCCTATCAAACTTCGATCGTCAATCAATTCGAATTCGTCATCAAGAATTGGGTGAACAACCCCAAATTCAAGGATCCTGGCTCAGGGCACGATCCTATTCTCGGCCAGACAAACAATAAAGACGGAAGCAGAGTACGATTTTTCCCTCTCAAGCTGCCGAACGGGCAGGAAGTAACTGTTCGACTCGAGAAGGACTGGGTCGTCCCCACTGGTGGCGGCTATTTTTTTGCGCCTTCTATCAACGCTCTAAAAGAAGAGTTAACCAAGACATTAAAAAAGAAATCGAAACAATCGAATTCGACCCTGTGAAGGTGTAATGTCCAAGCACTCTAGGAAAATCGCGTGGAGTTCAGCGCTCGTTCCGTTACGGTCGTGGCTTCACTCCGCCCCGAAGGGCGACACTCGGGTTCAGAGCCAGGATAATGCGCCAGACAAATCCTTTCGAGAATTTGGCCTTCCGCCACACCCACGGAGATTCAACCGAAAGGAATTCGCCCTGTCCTTGCTGCGAGCCGGGGCAGAGGTCGAACACTCCCTGGCCGCGCAATATCTTTATGCAGCGTATTCCATCGACGAAACGAGTGAAAATCGCAAAAACATCGAATCGTTAACTTGGAAGACCTATCTTCGACTGGTGGCCCGAGAAGAGATGGCTCATCTGGTGACCGTACAAAATCTGCTTCTTGCGCTCGGAGCCGAACCTCACCTGAATCGTGGACCGCTGCACCGGCACCCAAGCAAGCTGCCCCTCCCGTTCAAGTTGGAAAAGGTCGATAAAGAGTCCCTGGGGAAATTTGTGCTGTTTGAAAGTCCTGCCCACAATCAGCTCACTGAGGCTGATAAGGGGGTAATGAAGGAGATTCGGGAAAGCCTTGGTGACAAGAAATCTCACTTGCTTCGGGTGGGCTCGATTTACGCAGCGCTGTATTGGCTGTTCTTGGAAAATGAGAAGCAAGGCCCGGACTGGCCTTTTTCCCAAGCAGATGTCAATGTTCTAAAGAAAAAGTATCCGAAGAAGTATCACCTTAGAGACAAGGATTTTGTCGGGACCCATGAGTATGAAGAAAGGGCTGCGACCGCAAAAGAATGGGGAATCTTCGAAAGCAGCACGCACGTCGATGGAGCTTCGCCGCGCGAAACCGCGCTCGCCAGTCTGCGCTGGATCATGTCGCAGGGGGAGGGGCCGAATGCGATCGAGGACTCCCATTTTCGCCGATTCTTGAAAATCTACAGGGAGTTTAAGAAAGGCAACGCCCCATCCTTGATCATGAGAGTTCCAACCAATCCACGAGTTCCAGGAGCCAGGGGCGGAGGGACACCTGGGGCCGAGGTGGGCCCTGAGATTACCAATCACGGGACCAAACGATGGGGAGGATTGTTTAATTTCCGCTATCAATTCATGCTTCTGGATATCCTCGATGCTCTTACCACAAGCCGTAAGACACAGGCAGAAAAACGGCGACTATTCGCGACCTGGGCCACCGTCGAAATGGAATTCATGAAGAAAATTGGCCAAGCCCTCCCTAGGATGTTTCTGACTAATCCGAAAAAACAAAAACCTGGGTCCCATGGAAAACCCAAAGCGCCATCACCGGCCGGGGCCCCTTTTCAGACCGTATTTCTTCCTCCCACCCCTTCGGATCGTCAAGCCCTGCGTCGCCAACTGCTTGAAGAATCCAATGAATGCGTTTCCGAGTTGCGGGATAATCCCCGTCCCATGTCAACCTACACCGAGGATCTGCCGACGACCGCGATGGTCCCTAGTTTGCTCGACGCCATCGCCCGTCAAGATGATGAAATGCGACACGCCCTGGAGGGATGACCAATGAATTCCAGCTCGAGCATCCTATGAAGACGGAAAAAAGCGATCGAGTCCGGCTGGCCCGCATTCATCCGGCGATCGGAATCGCGCGGCTGGGAAATAGTCCGCATGCCTACTTCATCGGCCCAGAGATTCCAGAAGTCTACGACTTTCCGAAAGGTGGTTTTCGCGACGAAAATGACCGCCTTAAGAGACAAGGTGCGCGTTTTCGAATCCTTGCGTACGACGAGCGCGACCGCTTCGTCGCTGAAATTACCGAAGCGGACGCGACGATCGAGTGGTCCGTGCATTTACGAAATACGAAGGCGGTAGGCCGAGTGTTTGCCGGAGTGCTTCATCCTGACCAGCCCCAGCGCAATGCAAAGTGGATCGAACGTCACAAAAACGAAAGCCAACTTATACTGGACCCCAAAATGGGGAAGGTTTCGAAGAACAATCCTGAAAAACGGTTGTTGTGTCGAGACTTTATGGGAGTAAAGTTCGCACCTGTTCTTGAATTGGGACGCCTTCACTATGAGCAGGGATCGGGCAGACTTATTGTACTTGGTGGTCATGGCAGGTCGGGTACCCCGAATCCGAGAAAGTACAAGCTCGGGGACAAACTCTTACAATTCGCGAATCACGACGGATGGTTCGACGATATTTCCGATGGCGTGGTCATTGCGAGGGTAACGCTGAAAAATGGCCGCGAGCTTTTCGTGAAGTCGGCATGGGTGATCGTTGCGCCACCTAAATTCGCTCCTGAACTGCAAAACGTCGTCACGCTATACGACACACTCTACCAGGTGGCCATCGACCGCGGCATGATTCCGAATCCCTTTTCCGATCCCACATTCTGGCCTTCGTTCAATTGCCACATCTATCCAATTTTGCGGCGAGCTGACCAAATGCGATGGGTCTTCGCGAAGAGCGAGGTTGGGCATGATTTTGCTGCGGGACCAGGGAACCGAAATATGCGAATGCACATCTTCCGGCAGTTTCGAGTTCCATCCGGCCACCCGAGCCAGCCCGGAACTGGAACCGGGCGCATGCCTTTCTGCTGGTCGGACCTCTACAAAGAGCCAGCCGTGACTGGAACGCTGACGGTGACTCAGTATCAGATCATGAAGGCTTGGGCCGAGGGAAATTTCGAGAATGATTGGGACGGAAGCCCGCCGCCTCTGAAATTCAATATCACGCCAGCCGGCCTCGATCGTGCCGCGCTTGAACCTTGCGTGGGTGCACCGTTTTATCCAGGCATCGAAGTAAGTTGGAAGATGCGTGACGTTTTCAAGTACGTCGAACCGTTCAGACTCGATTCCGACGCTCTTTCGCCCGGCGACATTTCGCAACAGATGTCACTACCGTGGCAAACCGATTTTGTGGATTGCGCCTACGAAGACCCCTACGTCTGGTGGCCTGCCCAACGTCCCATCAACGTCCGCCCGTATGCGGAAGAGGACTATATGCAGTGGGATAGGCGTTTCAATCGTCAAAAGACGCCCAAGAGTATGGAGGCGAAGGACATGATTCACGACTTTTACCGGCTGGGTCACGTGCTCCGTTCTGGCAAACAGTTTTTTGAAACCGGACGCATAACCCAAAAGCCCGCAAAAAGGTTCAATGCCAAGAATTTTCAGCAATAAACGAAACGCCAGCTATCCCGTCAGGCAAACTTCCCGGACGATGCGTGATCATCCGAACTCTGTAGATATGGTGGTAGTCGGGGGCGGGCCTGCCGGCGCTACGACCGCTCTGCTCGCCGCACGCGCCGGCATTTCCACACTACTGCTCGAGTCTTCGGATGGCAGGTCGCAGCGAATTGGCGAGACGCTTCCGCCCCTTGCCAATCGTTTGTTGCACGAGCTGGGATTATGGAAAGCCTTCTTGTTGCAGAAACACAACGCTTCAGAAGGGATCGTCTGCGCGTGGACGGATGTTGCGCTAAAAGTGAACGATTTTTTTTTGTCGGCCCAAGGAGCGGGATGGAATCTGGACCGAAATCGATTCGACGCAATGCTGTTACGTGCCTGCGAAAGTGCCGGTGCAGTCGTTTGCGCGCGAGCAAAGCTGCTCTCGTGTTCTAGAGCAATTGATCGGCGATGGTTGTTGGAGTTTGAAGAGAACGGCCAAAAGCATCGAGCCTCAGCAGAATGTCTCGTCGATGCAACGGGTAAATTGGGTGCGGGAGCGTTGCGAGGCCTGTGTCGAAGAATCGTATTAGACCGACTCATTGGTGTCGCGACATTCATGGACTGTGAGGCTACCTCTAACTACACCATCGTGGAAGCGGTCGATGACGGCTGGTTTTATTCTGCAAGACTTCCGCAAGGCTGTTTCGCGGTCATGTACTTCACAGACGCAGATATTTACTCCGCAAATCGCAAAAGGAATCCCGATTATTGGAGCACTCAACTTAAGAAGGCCCGCCACACTCGTGATCGAATCGGGAATGCCGTTGTTCCGCGTCAACTCACGATTGTGTCAGCAGCTACAACTCGCAGAGTTCGGTTTTCCGGAGACGGCTGGATTGCCGTTGGTGACGCAGCCCAAAGTTTCGATCCACTTTCTTCCCTGGGAATCTATAAAGCTCTGGATTCGGCGGCGCATGCCTGTGAGTTCCTTGGGAACCTAAGAAACGGAAAAAGCGAAGAGACAGGCTACGACAATTGGTCGGAAGAGGTGTTTTGCCGTTACCGTCGACAGCGCGCTGAGCACTACAAGAATCAGAGGCGGTGGCCGGGATCGCAATTCTGGGAGAGGCGTCGAACTGCTTGATGAACTCTTCGGCGACCAGGACTTCGGCCAAGTTTCAGATTCCTTTGCGCTTAATAGGGATAATGCTTCCAGGCAAGTGTATCCATCGAGATGTCTCGCGTAAGTCACTCGCTAAACTAATGGACAAAGATCGTGGTTCGGCTTGGCCCACCCTCAGGGTAGGCGTATCAACCCCGGTCTTCCTGCCGCTCGGGCCGCCTTCGCGCAAGCCTAGGAAGTAGCCTTGAAAATACACAGAAATAGATTTTAGACTTCGAGATTGCAAAACAGATGTCGTGGGTTGTATGGTTACGACTCGATAAAGACTCTTGAGAAGTATTTTGATACTCGGTATTCCCAGCGACGCCGAAAACTCACACTGAAATCCGAGGTGAGGAATGACCAACGCAATGAAACGAGCGGCTGCTTTCCGACTTGTGTTTTACCTAGGTGCGACATTGTTCATTTTGATCGTGTGGCAATACCAGAAACACATGACAGGGAACTGGATCGAGCCTTTGATACCCTCCCTGAGTAATGAACAAGGAAGAGAACTCGATGCCCTGTTGGAGATGAATCGTCTGATAACCACTTTGGGTACAGGCCTTCTGGCAGCCATAGGCTTCTTGATGGTGAATGTGCGCCAGGCCAAGCGTGGCACAGAAGCCCTCTGGGCTGCCTGCGGTAGCGCAATCTGCGTGGGCCTCTCCTTATTCTTCGGATACGTGGTTTATCTGGGGATCATATCGATGCTGCAAAACCAATACTTTGATCTGGACGTTGGTCCGATCTTGTGGGCACGCCAGGCACATTTTTATTCTTTCTTGCTGGGTGTAGTTTTGTTTGGCGACTTTGCATTTCATAATCTCTATGTGGAGGAAGCACATGAGCACAAACATGGCACTGCTGACCATTAAAATGGCCGCCTGCTGGGCTTTACTGTACCCAACCATCGTTCTGTTTCAATCTCCTGGACAGCCAGGAAGGCTAGTGATCAAATCAACGCCGGAGCAGGGAGCCGCCATAACCATTAATGGCCAAGCCATGAAACTGCCGACGAACGCGACCTTCGTGATGCCTCCCGGTAAATACAGCGTGACGGCCAAGAATCCCAACGGAAACGTAAACTGCCCATCTCAGGATTTTCCCGTCTCTGCGGGGCAGCAAACGACAGCGACCTGCTCTGGAACGCATTGGGAGTAGCAATCAGATTGCCAACCGCGGAAGCGCGGCGATTAAGAACTTTGATACCGAGCGAGTTCGTCACAGGTTGTAATGACGTTGGCGGAATACCGGTGCGACCGGAGCAAGGAATTGGATAGATCGCTAGACCTTCATCGGATCATTCGCCGACGGATGCAGTGTTTTACTTGAACGCTGGTTTCGCGCACTTGACATTGTCCCGCATGTTAAACGCAGCTCGTCCTCTCTTTTTTTTTCCACCCGATAATGACAAATCTAATGTTTCACGACTTCGCCTAAATACAGACCCGGCTGTATCTCGCCTTCTGTAGTGGACGCTGTCGTCATGGCAGGCGAGCTGAGAAAGTTGCAAACTTTCTTTTCTAGGTTGTCTTTTGCCTGGTTCCAATTCTCTTTGATACAAATCTTGTCGACTTCGGCTCAATGCCATGTCAACGGGGGATCTGGCGGACGACATTTTTTCAGGCGATAGGCCGCCGCCTATCCAGCCAGGCCGGCGCGGATCAAGATGCATTCTCTGGGCTTCTTCGTGCTGTTCCTTTAGGGCTCGATTGGAGGCCTCAACGATCGTCGAGAACTTACGTTAGGGTTACTTCCTCTCTACTCTATCAAATCGACTTGTGTACGGCGTTATATACGGCTGTTTCAGTGCTTCAATCCAAAACGAGCTCCAATAATCGAGCCTGAAACGGAGATATTAGCTCAGAATTGACTTGACAAGGGAAGCTATTGAACTATCATCCCACTTTGCTCCGAAACCAGCTTCGCGGAAGGTCCGGCGTTCTGGGTCGTTGTCCTATCCCTTCCCTGATTGCCATTCCGCGAATATGAGCTTCGCCGACTATGCACCCGCTCGGGAAATGACGCGGGCAGGTTGTGTCGACGCATTCTGTTTTGTCGCTTCGCGACATCCGCCCGGATACACCTGAAAGGAGACGCTGCTATGGGCACTTCCCGTCCTATCACTCGCGCCGCTACAACATTTGCCCAGGGACATCCGAGGCTCGGCCCTCTCGCTGAATTGCCGGGGCTCTGGATGGGCACTGGATTCAATATGATCTCGCGCCCAGACTTTCAACAGAGGCAGCCGTTCTTCTTGGAGATCAACGGGACACAGGAAACATTAGAGTTCACCAAGATCGGCGGGCAAATACCGAACCGGGGCTCGAAACAAAATGACGTCTTTTTGAATGGCGTCCACTACCTCCAGGAGATCTCTGACTGCGAGAGCCACGGAGCTCTGCACATTGAACCGGGCCTGTGGATTTTCATTCCGCCGACCTCGGTTCCGAACGTAACTGAACGAACCGTGGTAAGACAGGCCACCATCCCTCACGGCGACTCTCTGCTGGCCCAAAGCACGCTGATCTTAGACGTGGCGGGGGGGCCGACAATCGATCCAGTCGATTCTTTTCCGTTCACCGATGCGTTGATTCCTCCGTTGAACGGAACCCCAAAGAACCCGGTAACGAACGAGGTATACTTGCGTCAGTTTTCCCAGGGCAAGCTGTCGCCATGCTGCCTTCCGGCGGGCTTAAATCTCAACACCGTCGTAAAGGATCCCACCGAGGTGCTTCGGGCCGCGATTAAAGGCCAGAACATCGTTCATACAGTGGTCATCGCGATATCGACCGCTGCCCCAGCAGGATCGAGCGGTATTTTGAATATCCCGTTCGTAGTCAGTAACGCCAACGCCCTCCAAATGGATGCCATCTTTTGGATCGAGATAATTCAGCCCACGAATGGTGAAGTCTTTCTGCAGCTGCAGTATGTGCAGCGCGTGATCCTTGATTTTCCTCCGGCCCCGACTGCGGCGAACATTCATTGGCCGCACATTTCGGTGGCTACGCTTATCAAACAATAGTTCTGCTGTCGGAACAGCCTCGACATCATGACCGTCCTGCAGTTGGAAGGCAATGTAGGTTTTTGAGGTGCCGGATGTACGAAACCATTTCTGCTGTCCTGGATGTCGTGACGCAGGCCCTCGCTGCCAAGGTGCAAAACGCGGTGCTGACGTCCGAAGGGTACGTGCACGCATACGTGCCGAATCCGTAGTTATCGTTCAAATCCAGAAAGGAGACACTATGGGAGGTCCGAGTTCGAAAAAATGGGTTCCAAAGAATACAGAAGACGCGATCCCGATTCCCGGCAGCAGCCGGGCAGAAGTTCCCCAGGCTAAACTAATCGGGAAATCTAATTACAAAGCGCAAATCAAGGTAAGCATCTATGCCAGGCAGAAACCCGAGGTAGCCGGTGGGACTGGACCGAAGCTCGATGAATTGAATAGTAAGCTTCCGGGCCAACGCCATTACCTTAGCCGTGAAGACTTCAATACCTCTTTCGGCGCCGATCCCGCAGATCTCGAAAATATCGCCGAGTGGGCCAAAGCTAACAAATTGAAAGTGCTCGACACCAGCGTGCCCAAGCGGCGCGTGCTGGTTCAGGGCACGATCGGCGACGTCTGCAAAGCTTTCGGCACCGCGCTGAACGAATACCGGCAAGCAGAAAGAGGCCGCTTCAGAGGACGTGTCGGCTCGCTTCATGTCCCAGCGCATTTGTCCGGCGTCGTGCAGGCAGTTTTCGGACTCGATACGCGACCAGTCGGGCGGCCACGCAACAGGCGCGGCAATTTTAAGCCTGTGAGTGTTGAAGTCGTAGTTTCAAAGGACAGAGGAAAACGGCGCGGCGTGGCCTCGGCAATTCCTGCCAGTCCTTTCCATGGCGCGTTTTTCCCACCGACGGTAGCGCGACTGTACGACTATCCGCAAAGGGACGACGGTTCGGCCGAAAACGTGGCCGTCTTCGCGTTTAACGGAGGCGGCAGCCCCGACCCGCGCGGAGGCTATTCCCTGGCAGCTCTGCAGAACTACTACGAAAACGTGCTGGGCGGAAAAACACCGACGATCAAGAACATTGTCGTTCAAGGGCCAGGCAACGATCCCGGCCCGGACACGCAGGCCTCATCTAGCCGCGGAGATTCGACCGGTGAGGTCATGCTGGACATGTGCGTGGTCGGTTCCGTGGCGCCCGGCGCGAACATCTTCATGTACTTCACTGAGTTCACAAGCCAGGGCTGGGTGGACGCGCTACAAGCAGCTATCACCGACGACAATGAAATTTCAGTGCTATCAATCAGCTATGGCAACCCGGAAGACGATCCGCAAGGAGCATGGACAGCCATGGGAGTCCAGCTGGTGAACCAAGCTTTCCGGGCTGCCACCGCAAAAGGAATCACTGTTTGCTGTGCCTCGGGCGATGACGGCTCGAGTGATCAAGTCGCGACCGGCGCGCATGTCGATTTTCCGGCGTCCAGCCCGTTTGTGCTGGGTGTTGGCGGAACGAAGCTGGTGGCTTCTGCCGGAGCGCCTCCTGCGATCCAATCTGAGACGGTCTGGAACGAGATGATGCAGAATGAGGGCGCGACGGGCGGTGGAGTCAGCGCGGTGTTCACAAAGCCGGCGTACCAGAACGCAGCAAACGTGCCTCCGTCGGCCAATCCTCCTCACAACGTGGGACGCGGCGTGCCTGATGTCGCTGCCGTCGCCGATCCGGTCACCGGAGTTGTAGTGATCCGAATCGACGGCAAGCATTTGGAGCCCATCGGAGGCACGAGCGCCGCTGCGCCGCTCTGGGCGTCACTCGTCGCTAGACTCAACCAGGGACTCAAGGCGCGGTGCGGCTTCCTGAATCCAATACTGTACGGCAATGCTTTCCGCGGCGCGTTCCGGGACGTCACTGTCGGGAATAACGGCGCCTACTCCGCCACGGCGGGATGGGATGCCTGCACGGGCTTGGGAAGCCCGATTGGGCAGCAATTGCTGAACGCGCTGTCCAGCACCGATGCGCAAGCCAAGGGAGCAGGCGGCTAACCTGTTGAATGGGCTTTGCGACACTGTTCGGCGCCCGATTTCGCTAAGCCACAACGCATTCGTTGCCAGCGGTGCGGCGGGCAATCGTCATGTTTGTCTTCACATTTTCGTGCGAACGTGATCTCAGCCTGGTGACTTCAACTCGGATCTGTCCTTCTTCTTCTGGGGAGAATCGACTATGGGTGTCCTTCTTCAGGGTTTTTTCAAGATGCCGCCAAATCAGGCGCTTCCTTCGCCCGCTGACGGTGACGCAACGATCGATTGGTGGTGGGATCATCTGGCGCGCCAGGCGAACGAGCTTCGACAAGCGGGATTTACGGCCATCTGGCTGCCGCCTGTTCTGAAGACGTCCGATGGGGATAAGCCCGGTTCGGACGGCTACGGACCTTTTGATGACTACGATATCGGCTCCAAAAACCAGAAGGGCTCAGTCACGACGAGATTCGGAAACCGCGAGCAGTTGCAGCGCTGCGCAGCCGTTCTACGGGCCAATGGATTGGACGTTTACCTGGACATGGTTGAGCACCAACGGGTCGGTGACACAACGCCATTCGTCTTTCGCTATCTGGGGGCGGACGGAACACCGAATGTGGGTCGTTTTCCCAAAAACCCTTTAAACTTCGTCCCGCAAGTTCCGCGGGACCCGGCTCTGGGTGGGCCAACCAGCGACGATTTTCCCTTCGGACGAGAGTTAGCGCCGATTAACGCGAAGCCACACCACTACGTCTTCGATAACCTAATTTCCGCAGCTGACTGGCTGACCCGGGCTCTCGACGTTCAAGGCTACCGCATCGACGACGTGAAAGGTCTCTCCACTGAGTTTCTCTTTCCCTTCCTGAACAGCAAGTCCCTGAACGGAAAATTCGCAGTTGGGGAATTCTTTGATGGCAATCGTGTTCTCGTCAACGGATGGATCTTCAATCCTACCGGCATGAAGGGGCGGCCAAGCGCGTTCGATTTTCCCCTCAAATTCGTGCTCAACTCAATGTGTGGCACTCCCGGTGGGTTCAACATGGCCGATCTGGACCACGTAGGCCTCACCGGAATCTCTCCGTTGAACGCGGTCACATTTGTCGAAAATCACGATACAGACCTGAATGCAGGCGAGAGAATCGTCATCAACAAGATTCTCGGCTACGCCTATATCTTGACCTCGGAAGGCTATCCCTGCGTCTACTATCGGGACTACAGCACAGACAAGAACTGCTTCGGACTTAAGCCGCTCATCGACAACCTCATCTGGATTCACGAGAAGCTGGCGTCGGGTCCGACGGAACAACGATGGAAAGACTTCGACGTTTTCGCCTACGAACGGTTGGGCGGACCGCACCTGCTCGTGGGCCTCAACAACGATCCCAATGACTCGAGAACGATCACTGTCGCCACCGGATTCGGGCCCAACGTTTCTCTCCACGATTACTCCGGCCATGGGCCTGATCTTGCTACAGACGGCAACGGCTCGGTAACTATCACCATCCCCAGGAATCAGAACGGCGGCAGCTACGTCTGTTACAGCCGCCAGGGCCTTGGCGGAACGACTTTTGAAGTAGTCTCCAGGCCTGTCACTCAGGATTTCAATGGCGCCGAAGACTTGGATATTCTTCCCGCTACAAGCGGGAAGTTCATTACGGTGAGCCGCATCTGGTGTCGTGCGAATAGCCCGCTGAATCTGACGCTCAAGCCCGATGTCGCCCATTGGACGCCGAACACGAGCATCACAATAGATGTTCTTTCGCCCGACGGTTCGACTCTCGCGACCTCCGTATTTCGACAGAGAGATCCCGCAAGCGCCAATCTAAAGACGACCACCGTTCACGAGGGTTTCCACACTCTGCGCCTCACTGCCGGAAATGTACCGACGGCCAACCCCAACCCCGCGTACACTCTCTCCGTAACCTACACGGCTCCGACCAATTTCAATCCGTTGGATTTAGAATCCGCCGATGCAGTGTCTCAGACGGCAGACCCTTCCCAGGTCGGCCAGTGGTCCGAGAAGATTTCGTTGGCCAACGTTCCGATCCACACGCATGTGCTTCCCACAGGAAAAGTCTTGTTTTGGGGGCGGCGCAATCCTCCGGGCACGCCCGATTTTCCGTCGCTCAACCAGCACGAAACTCATGCCTTCGTCTGGGATCCCGCCATTCCCCAGAATGCCGCAAGACCGACCAGCAATCAGCCCGCGGATTCTCACGGCAACTCGATCAATCTTTTCTGCTCGGGCCACACCTTCCTGGCGGACGGCCGCTTGCTGGTCACCGGAGGTCACCTTTTCGACAGTCAGGGCCTGAACTGCTCAACTTTTTACGATCCCTTCGCGGACAAGTGGAGCCCGGGGCCGACCATGAATAACGGCCGCTGGTATCCCACGGCGGTCACTCTTCCAGATGGACGCGCGTTTGTTTGCTCCGGCAGTTTTCCGACGGGCCCCCTGGAGCCGCCTATTAATGCCAATACCATCAACAATATTCCTCAAGTTCTCGAGAACGGCGTTTGGAACGACCTCACCAATTTCATTGGACTTCCACTCTTTCCACGCTTCCACGTCGCCCCAAATGGCTCCCTGTTCATGTCGGGTTCGCTTGCCACGACTTATTTTTTGGAGAACTTGCCACCGGGCAATCCCGGCACCTGGGTTCCCGTCGCTACTCGGACTGTACAAAACGCCGATTATGCACCATCGGTGATGTATGACGTGGGCAAAGTTGTTTTCATAGGCGGTGGATCTACCACGAACGTTGTCGAGACCATTGATCTGAATGCTCCTAAGCCTGCCTGGGCCGTTGTTGCTCCGATGAAATTTCGCCGCCGCCAGCACAATGCTACCCTTTTGCCGGATGGCACTGTGCTTGTAACGGGAGGCTCACAAGGGACCGAATTTGACGGCCTCAATCCCGGCGAACCGATTCACACGCCGGAGCTTTGGGATCCCTCAAAAGGAACCTGGACCCCCATGGCGCCTGAGGCTATCGACCGCTGTTACCACTCGACCGCCGTTCTTTTGCCGGACGGACGCGTGTTCAGCGGGGGTGGCGGAGAGTACGCTCCGGTTGTCGGGGTGAGCCAGTCCAACCCTCCCGTCAACACGCATGCCGACGCCCAGCTTTTTTCCCCACCTTACCTATTCAAAGGCGCTCGTCCCGCGATTACGAAGGCGCCGGCGACGGTGAATTACGGAGAGGAATTTGAGGTCGAAACCCCTGCTCCGAATGAAATCAGCCAAGTCACCTGGATTCGGCTTCCATCCGTGACGCATTCCTTCGATCAGAATCAGCGGATTAACTTTCTCGCGTTCCAACGTGGCCCAAACAAAGTCATGGTCACTGCTCCGCCGAATAGCAACGTCTGTCCCCCCGGCCATTACATGTTGTTTCTGTTGAACCAGAAAAAGGTCCCGTCGACCGCCGTCATTGTCCGGATCGCTGCCCCCCCAGCCCAACCGGTCGCCAGAACCGCGCTCGCTGAGGCCGCTGCTGCCCCTCAATCGGGTGTCTCACGTCTGAAAGTGTTTGTGCAAAAAAGTCCACTCGAGCTAGACGCCGAAATTCAGGCGCAAGAGAAACATCCGCCCGTCGTTGTCGGGGTCACACCCACTTGTCCCTACGGCATCTCCGCCTGCTGGGGCGGCGCGTACGAAGCTCTCAGACAGATGCACGGGGTGCGATTGGTCAGACCAGTTCCGAACGCCATTGACTCCACAGCCTACATCTATCTGAAACATAACGGTCTGCCGGATCTCGAGGCGTGGCCCGAACAGTTCGCGCATGTCGCAAACGGAACGCACTTCTTCCGCGGTGTTGAAGCAACGCTAAATGGCACCCTGGTGATTCCGGGAGGAAACACACTGCTGATGGAAGGCGATGACGTTCGTCCTCCTGTACTGCTTCGGCCCATGGAGGCCGCCGATAAGGTTCAGTGGGATGCCGCCAAGCAGTCTCCGCAGCCTCTCGACCCGGATGAAAGGGACGCCTATCTAAGACTCCGAGGGAACGTTAGCAGTGTCGGCGGCATCCTTGGCGCGACCGTTACCGGACCCCTCAAGAAGGTCGGCGACGCATTCGTACTCGAAGTCCGTAAGTTCCACTAGCTCAGTTGTGTCTGCCATACAGGAGAAGCGATGCGAGCATCCGACCTCACCAGGCGGTTACTGAAGCCCATCGCACTCTGGTTGCAGAACTGGCGATCCCGGCGCCACAGTGGATCGGTTATTCAGTTCGCAACACGTCAAGGATCTCCAGCTGATCAACGCGGTTGCCTTCGGCGCGGTCCCTGCTGATCTGCCTCATTGGCCTTCTGTTGTCGTTCTCGCTGAGGCAACTCTTGGCCGAATCCAGGCTCTATTTTCAATCTGAGACAGAAAACGAATCGTGCCATTTTCTACGTGGATGGGATTATGGCGAGATAGAGGACACACGGTTGCATTCGAAATGTGCTCAATTTTGTTCTACAGCTGTTGAATCAGGTTGTTCAAAACGAGCACTAATGTACGGATTGCAGGGCCGGTTGCACCCACGAAAACAGAATCCGATTGAGTTCAGGAAACTGACCGGCAAGGAGGCTCAATACCGGAACGGCTATGAATCCCACCATTCTGACCCAGAAATCCCATCCGAGCTTGTCTTCCGATGTCGCCGTTACTCGGCTCAGCGTCCTGTTTCGATAAATCTGCCCATACACATAGGCAATACACGCGAGCGCCCCCAGAAACAGCGCTATGGTTCCGGTACGCAATTGCAGGTTTGGCTCGAACGGATATGAATTCAGCGCCAACACCAGGAACACGAACAAGCCCGAAATTGCAAAGACGAGCGAACGGATTCGTCTTAGCACAATTAGCATTACATTCAGGAAAAATAGACACGCGCACCTTTCCGCGCAGGCCAGCTCTGGCCGTTCGGGAGGCTCACCTGGTGGGGGCTCGTCACTCGGTGGCTTTCTTTTCCGACCGTCCTCTGAGCCGTCCCTGTCAGTTTCCATCTCACCGCTGCAATCCGTCGGTGATTCGAGAGCCCATTCTTTGGTAAGCAATAATAAAATTCTTCCGACCGTCTTGCTCAGCTCCATTTGGAATTGCAAATTGAGGATATTAATCTCATGAGCCTTGGTCATCCGCCCGGCGAGCGTAGTTGGCCAATCGAGCACCCACTTTTCGAGCAATGTTCTGAGTTTCTCCTGTGTGTTACAAATTCTTCCGACGGTCCTGTAGTACAGTGTCTGTGCCTCGGCCTCCTCAGTTCTTTGTCGAGTTTCGCTCTGCCATGCAATCACTCGATCATGGAATTGCTCCTCGAACTTGAGGAGATCTTCAAGACACTCCATTTCCCGATTCACGCGTTGGTAGAAACCCAGCACCCCGGCATCGGATGCCATCCGCCATAAAGTGGCCCACCTGAACTCTGCCTGCAACCCAAACGATCTTCGCAACCGCACATTCTCAAGTCTTCGTAGCAAATCCTTGCATTCGAGCCACACCAAAATCAGCCGGGTACACAAAAAAACCAACAAGAACACAGCCATCCCGAGCAAGACGCTTATCATCGTCGTATAGCAGCGGGTCTCGACGATGTCCACAGGCAAATGTCCACTCAAAAGAACGACGATCGCCAGGATTGTCAGTCCAGCGGGGATGTAGGCCCACACTTGTTTGCAAAGTGGGCGCAGGATATCGAACAATTTCAGATTCGCTTCATCGCTCAAAGCGATGAGCTTATATCGCGCTCTCAGATCCGGCACCTCCTCCCCGTTAAACAGTTCCTGAGGCGGCAGCAACTTTACTCCCGGCCGATTAACTTGGACTCCGTCCATACCGTACCAGCAGCACCACAAGAATCCGCCGACCAGAATGAAAATGGGCGCCGCAGGGGACAGCCCCGATTCCAGGTGAGTGAATCTTCGCGCAAAAAACACCCCGTCACTCGTGGTCTGTATCCCTTCACCCGATATCAGCAACACCGCACCTGCCAACAATACCGCTCCTCCGACACAGACGATCGCCCAGCCGAGTCGCGCTGCGTTTCGGCACGAAAATCCTCGGTATGCGGTTATCAAAAGAGCGGCAATGCTCGCCAGCGGCAGGGAGAGCCACAGCCATCCCCAATCCTCAACCGAAGGAATCCCGTAAACGCAGGGGTACAAAAAACAAACCTGCAGGCAAAGCAGCAGAAATCCCGCCAGGAACAGGAATCCATTTCCCACAGGATCGCCTGGCAGCGAGAATGTGACTCCGAGTTCGGATCTGGGCGTCGCCGGCGGGCTCGCAAGTAAATAAATATAACCCCAGGAGAACATGGCGGAAATCCACCACAACACCTTCCATGCAAGCCCGTAATTGATATCAAGCGGTCTCGCTTTTGCCGGTGGATTCGTTCTCCTAGCCAGTCCGCTCGGGTCCAGTTTGCTTTTTTCGTCCAAAAGAGCAATCGGCCAATATCCGTCTTTTCCGATTTCCTCCAACCACACTGGGGGTCGCCCCGGATTCAATCCGGTGTTCTTCTCACCCGCGATTTGCGGCCATCCGTACGACGCATAATCCCCGCCAGGCTCTGGCTGAGACAAAATGTGATCCTGATCCTTGTCTCCCCAGGGTGTTCCCGAGAGTTCGGAGACCATCGCATTGAATACCCCGGTCGAAGAACTGTCTCCGATCACCTGGTCCACATGGTCCCCGGCATGCCCGATCGCATCGTCGATTCCCGGTACCAACGGATACGTTGTTACTGCCAACAGTCCAGCCAGCTTGGCGTCGTCGGGATCCTGTTGAAAAAGCAGGTCCGATCCCAAGACCACCAATCTACCCTCCGGATACGCGGCCCGCAGATACTGGCAAAGGAACAGTGAGTCGAGGACGTTGGTTGCATTCACGATCACGAATTTGGCGTGGTGTTTTCGCAGGTTCGCGACGATTCCTTTCATCACGGATTCTTGCGACAAAGGGGTTTGCAGATGTGCATATGGAGCAACACTATCGTCGTCGCTCCCGGTCACATCGAGGTTCAAAGGCAACGATAGTCTTGGCGCCTGCCTCGCGTCTGACGCTTTTGCTTGCTCCTGCATTTCCCGCTGGTACGACGCCCTAAGTTGGGAAATGTCGCGCGGGAAATAGAACTTTGGCTCGTTTGTAGCTTTCGGCGCTGACGTTGTGGGCGTCGATGACAAGCCGAAACGTCCCAAAGCCGTTTCGTCCTCCGAAAGGCGGGCGATCTCCCATTCCTTGTACCGTCCGTCTTTCAGTAAGTAGTGGTTAAGTAGCCCCAAACTGTATTCACCGCTTTGCTGCATTGTGACGAAACGTCCTTTTGTGCCTATCAACTGCGAAAGATCGTCGCGAAATCGCTTGATGCTCATCGAGTCCGTCGCCGTCCCGCTCTCGATATCCACATGCGCAAATTCGGAAAGATTGCTGCTGGCCAGTAATTCCTTCAGTGACTCCAGTGAACCCGAAAACGTCGTTCCCAGAATCCGGAGATCGGACGCACCTTTGTGGCAAGTGTTGTGTTGCTGGGCATGGCCGACCTTGTTTATGATGTTCACTGCATTTTGAAACTGAGTCCGGCGTATTCCTCCGGTTGGTGTCTCTCCGACGACAAGAACAAACAGGAAATGCCGCACTGAATTCTTGCAGGCGGCATCAGCGCTTATCGTCCGGCCTTCCTCGTTCCCGGGTTCCGCGCCTGGGCTCGGGTTCCCCGCGTTGGCTGAGGACTCGCTCTGGTCCTTTGTCACGCGCTCCTGGCGAAAGATCAGCATGCCAGGCAGGTCTTCCTTCTTGTCCTGCAATATCCGGGACTGCTCGCGCAGATGGAAGTCCGTCGATGACTCCTCAGACTGTGCTTCCCAAGGCATCCACGATCGTGAAAACAGATAGCTCTGACCGCTAGCTTGCGCACCTTTTTGCATTGCTTCAATGCTACGGTCGAAGGCGAGGCTCAGGTGTGTATGCACCGGGTCGGGCAGTGTCGCAATCAGGAAGTCAATATTCTGTATCTCTTCCGGGGGCACGCCCCAAATTGCTTCTCCATTCCCGAGTTCGCGTGGGTGTGTCAAAGCATCAGAAAAATTGGACTTGATCGTCTCCAGCAGACCTTTGGCTGGGCAAAACAGCGGGCACCTCGCGCACAATTCTTCAGGATCCGACTTGTCATCAACCGCGCAGGGGGTAAAACGGAAGGGATCGCTTACCGCGCTTGCATTCTGCTCTCTGGCACGAGAAACAGCGGTTTGTGTGCTGTGGCTAGTTTGCGACATTCCTCCACCAACCACAGCAGAAATTACTAAAAACATGGTCAGCAGGAATGATGTGCTATTTCTCACTTGCGGCCGTCTCCGGTTGATGCTCTACATTTTTTTCAAGTCTGCTTGTCTGGCCTGAAGGAGAGGCTATATATACGACTACGTACCCAGGGTGTCAAATGCTTCATTGCTTCTCAGAATTTGATCACGCCTTCCAGGCCGAGTGAGTCGCTAGGCGGCTCGATCGTAACGATGGTGCAGGCCGCCGAGTCGCTCCCGTGAAAGGATCCGACCCGAAGCCACGGAACGGCGAAGTTTCTTCAAGAGAACCCGTCAGCGGACCCGAATGACCAGATTTTGAACCAACTGCGAACACATTTTCTATCGTTGAGAACCGAAATATAGAAGGGGCTTTGGTCTTCGACAAGTCAGATTGGCACTACAAGACACAACCAAAGGACTTTGAGAGCCATCTGGAATCATTCAGAACGTTGAAGGACACTGTAGGAATCACGTCCGCTGATGTGGATCAACTTCAGGCCTATATTCAGACCTGGTACAAGAGCGTCTCGTTTCCAGACAACTTCTCGCGGTTTTACCAATACTGTTCCGCCGTAAAGTGGGTGCATTCCAGGAGCGGCGGCGGTTGGAATCTGGATTCCTGCTATAACACGAGAAAGCTTCCCGACTGGTTGGCAACCCGGAAATGGAATCGGCAAGTGTCTGCTCCATAGCCAGCTTGATAGTGGCGGGTCTGTAGGCGCAGCTTGTTTTTTGTCGTTGTGGCTGGTTGCGACGGGCTAGCCAAATAGCTCGCGCTCTAGGAAGTGGAGATCGTTCGCGTCGAAATAGGGCGTAGACCAGCTGTCGTCGGTGTGCAGGAAAATGCCGTGCTCGACAGCGTCTTGCTGTTTCGAACTCGGCTGCTTGGCGACGAGCGGTTGTTTGCCTGTGGCCGAAGGCGTTTTGCGAGGGGCGCGAGCGGCCGGCTTCGCAGCGGCGGGTTTCTTCTTTGGAACTGCCTTCTTTGCTGTGGTCGACTTCTTCATAGGGAGTACCTTTCTGGCTGTGGTGCCGTCTGAGATTTCATGGGTGTGCGCGGCGCGCCCACGCATTGCTGAATCTAGTTACCAGGCTTCTTTTTTTCCGAACCCTTCTTGGCCGGAGCTTTTTTCACGGGAGTCTTTGGGGCGGGTTTGGGCTTCTTCGGAGAAGCACAGCGGTCGAGGAAGGCGTAATGATCGACCAACAGGAGTGCTTCGATGGCGAAGGCGGTAGCAACGTCGGCATCATGGATCTCGAGCAGATTGTCTCCGTTTGCCTCTTCGCCGCCCGTGGCGAGATTAGAGGAACCGCAGTAGACGACAGGGTCGGTCCCGTTCAGGCCGCAGACTACAAACTTGTCGTGAATCTCATGCCCTGGTGGAGAGGGGACTTGGCCAAACGGCGGTGGCAGTGTGACCTTGCTGGGTCTGCTGGTTACGAGCACACCTGCCTTCGAGCGCGGTGAGTAAAGGTAGATTCCCTTGGGTTCGTCGGAGATGCCATAGCTGAAAAAAGATTCCGTGGCGTGGGCGTCATTGAGCGCGTCGTAGACAGGGTTCGTGCCGCCCGTGAGCTGCATGACAGCGAACAGGACGCTGCCGTTTGTCGTCTTCCCCTCCTTTTCGATGCGCGCGACGAGCGCGTTCAGGATGTTCATGGCGTCGGGCTCGGTGTGCGGTGCAAACGTGACGCTCACTTGCGGGACAGTCGGTGGATGGTCGTCGAATGGTGTTTTAGCGAGAGGTGTGCCGGCAAACGCGGCAGCAGCCTTAGCACTCTGCTTCGGGAACAGCTTTAGCACCTTCCAACTCTCCGCAAATACCTCCGCATACTGCTTCGCGACGGTTGCATCGTCGAAGAAGAGCACGTGATTCGCGTTTACGTACAGCCCGCTGACGGAGAAGTTGGTAGCCCCGGTGAGCACCTGCATCGGGGAGCCGTTCTTCGAGACGATGAGAATTTTGTCGTGAGAGTAGCGATTGAAGCAGCCACGCTCGATTACTGCAGGAGCTTTGGCTTGCTGGGTGAAGAGCGTGGTGAACTGGTCCTCCGGCTTGGAGTTGCTGGTGTTGTGATGGTCCTTCGAATTATCGAGGATGATCGAGACTCTTCCTTGAGCCGCAAGCTGGAGAAGAATTTTGACGATATCGGGCTCGTCGAGGTCGTAGGCGAACATGTCCAGATGAAGGCTCTGGTCATTGAGTACTGAGTTCAGTACGGCGAAGATTTGCTGGCGTGCGGTGAAGCCCATCCATGCATAGATCTCGGCGTAGGTAACCACTTGACCGTTATTGGTACCGGCCTGCGCGGAGGTGTTGAATTGGAGCGGCTTGCCGGCGGGTTGGATCGGAGTTGTTTTGCCGAAATGATGCGCGTAGGCCTCCGATTGCATGTAGCCGCGGGTAAATCCAAGTGTGAGTGAATCTTTCTTGAACGGTCCGACGGGGACGGTGACAGAGGCGCTCAGCGAACCATCGAGAGGCTTCATGGCTTGGCTTGCGTCAAAGAAGCGCGGCGTAACGGTGTAGCGGTAGTTACCGACGGCAGGATTGAGCCCCTGATGGTTCGTACCGGGTACGTGTGTCCAGCGGTACTTCTGGATGGGAGCGTTCGCGGTGGAATTGGGCTGTTCGGTGGGGATTTGGGCGTGTTTGGATGGGTCCTCGAACTGGAGCTCGTTGAAGAGGTAGTACGGGGCCTGGCCGGGCGGCTGGCAGGAGATGGTGAAGCCGGCGAGGTTCTTGGCAGCGCCCTGGTTGGCAAAATTGAAGACGAGTAGAGTTTTGTTGTCACCGACGTACGCCTTGAGAGTGAAGAGATTCTTGGATGCAGTTACGAAGGCCATGAGGTACTCCGGGGTGTTGCCGATCTAAATAGGTAGCAAAGGCTACCACCCCTTTCCATTACTGCCAAGTTAATTCATGGGACGGCGACTGTTGTGGCAAGCGCGGGTACGCCGGTATGCATCGTCACGTGCCGCTCAGCTTGCGAGCGGCCGGTGCTGCGTAGATAGCCGAAGTCTCCAGCCTATACATTTCATAATTTTGCTTTGGCAACAGCCCGAGAGGTGTATTATTTGCGTCAACAAGGATGTAGTTAATGACCCCACTAGGTAATCCCTCGACCGACAGAAACTGGCAGATCGCTTTTCATTTTGGCATGGTCATGGCGATCGTCTCCGTATTTATTGTCGTAAGTTCGGCCGCATTTACACGTATTGTTGTGCACTCCAGCTCACCGAGGTGAACATGTCAATTGCAAAAACCAACAGCGCGCCCGTCCCTGCGAACGGTCCGGCAGATCGGCTGTTCGACGTGGACATCGCTTCGTTCACGGGCCACGCGACATTCCTCGATATGCTACTGAAAGTGAAACCTGTCGACATCGATCAGGACTTTAGCAGGCGCTTCCAGATCATCGATGGGGCCACGTACATCGCAACGTTGAAGTCGGACTTCGACCCCAGTGTCATGACTAAGATTGTAGAACACTTCCAGGGCGACGAGACTAAGCTCGACCAAACGATTGACTCGATCAAAGGCCAGACGACAACGCCCGGCACTGTTTTCAACGTGATCGTCAAAGCCGCCAGCGGCGCTAATGATCCTAGCAAGGCGGCAGAACTTATCGCACCGACTCTTTCGCTCGCTGCCAACATGGGGACGACCCTTCACTTCGGGGACATCATTGTCAAAGAAGTGGGGTATGCGGCTCCCAATGCTACCCTTCCACCCGATGTGACGCCGGAGATGACTGGCCGTGGGTACGCTAGCGAGCTTCCAGCACGGAAGCTCCTTGACGCGTCCGACGTCGATTATCTGTCGGAAATCAATCAGCTTTTGCGCCCTGGAGCTACAAGCGACCCCCGTTCATTTTTTCCTGCAATCATGGACATTTTGACTCAGTGCAAGGCAACAAACATTGGCGCGCTCAATGACCAGGCGAGGGAGGGTGTTGGGAATTTCTTGGCGGTGTACTTTGCTGAGGCTGATCGCAATGCCATGAGTGACTTGAAGCAACATAGCTGGCAAAAGGATCTGCTCCATGCAACTTGCCTCGGCAGCTATGTCGCTGGTACTGGAAGCGACACAACTCGATTCTGGGCCGAGGGTCCTTCGGGCAGAAGCGGTATCGGCGAGACTCGAGCGGCGCGCCGACAACTGGCCACGCAGGTGTGCGATGCCTTAGCGAAAATCAATCCCGCCGTGTTCAATACTTTGCAGAGCCTCATCGCCGGCGCGATTGCGGCCGGCGGAGGCGATTTGTTTCAGCAATTGGCCAACTACCTTAATGATCCGAACGACTCGGCGTCCGTTCTCGCCAATGCTGACAAAATCTCCGATGCAACCACCAACTTCATGGTTGCGATTCACGACAACGCGTCGTTAATTATGAACTCTGGTGTCCCGTCGAACATCTGAAGTGCGCCCGCTGGAAGTATTGGCTCAGCGTTTTCAAGCAGAAGATGTAATCCAATAGGCTCAAAAGGTATACCGGGTTGACCGCCTTTATAGACTCTGCCAGCATCATGTCGCAGCGCCCGACAGTATTATGTCGGCGTTTGCATGGAAGCTTATGATAATCAGCGCGGGAAGGAACAACACCGGGAAGATGGTGCTCCCCAATGTCGCTTAGCAAGTCAGCGCGATGCAGGTGATTAAAATCCTTCAAGATCTTCCGGCCGGGCCGACCTGGACGATCCCGTTGAACTGCAGAGCCTGGCGTTCTGCGCCTATTTCACCAGAACTGAGACAACGACAACGGAGTGATGGCCTCCGCGATCAGAGGCACCAAATTTCCTCTTACATCTGCATTGAGGGGTCGAGTTGAGCGGCTCGGGATTGGATGGAGCGTTAGTACCTGACGCCAAAACTCTCCATGTTGCGAATTGCGTAACCCAAAACCGCCGTACTATATCCGGCTCTGCGATGCCTTCGCCAAACTCATGAAGTCATGCCAAATGTCTACTTCTCCACGCATCGGAAGAGGCAGCAAGCCTATTGAAACCGCGATCGGCTCATTACGTCGGACTGCACTTCCCCACGATGACTGAGAATAGTTAGTAAAGCGGATTTTGGGGTGCTGCGCGTTTCCGAAGTGCCGCGGTGAATGGCAGTTGGGATTCTACTAGTTCAATACCGACATCATGGCTCTTGAAGAGTCCATTCAAGCCTGCACCGCAAAACTTCCAGCAACTAGTGCAAAGCTAGCCGAACGCCACCCAGCCATCACTCAGCCGCTTTGACCGAACCGACCCCTTCCACGGTAGCCGCTCGGAGAGCCAAGCC
>Ga0181532_10000603_pt1 | contig 36622 bp, 26 predicted proteins | sample PEATcosm2014_Bin_33_FD_119768 | JGI IMG/M metagenome (GOLD analysis project Ga0181532, IMG submission 119768) | Peatland microbial communities from MTU Mesocosm Facility, Houghton, MI, USA - PEATcosm2014_Bin11_30_metaG | ecosystem: Environmental > Terrestrial > Soil > Wetlands > Peat | place...
ATGGCGTGCGCGGTGTGTTTTTCATTGTTAGCGGAAATCGAACGCAGCTTGATCACATCACCGGACTTGTGGACGCCGGGAAGCTGAAACCGGTGTTATCCGCGGTGGTTCCGCTTGCCCGCGCACGAGAGGCGTTCGAGCAAGGTGCTGCAGGCCACGCTCCAGGGAAGATCGTGCTCCAGGTGGCTGGATAGCGCCGCCTCTGGAAATTGCGAACGGAATGCACAAACCGGAAACTGCGGTCGCCTAAGACGTGATGGGCAGGCGAAACACGCAATCGAGAGTGGAGCGGGCCAGTCCGTCGCTTCTGACCCAATGGGGATTCGAACCCGAAAACAAATGGGTTGGCGATTTTGGGCATTCAGGCGCCTAATAGAATCAACGCCAAGAGCGTGGCTCCCCGTCGTGGACGCGTTTCGAACTTTGGTGACTTGTCCGCCGCCGGCGGTCAGGGCGGTCTTCCAACAGATTCAGACCGCTTATAGCTCCGTGATCTCCGCGGTGGATTTCCGGAGACCCCCAGCACCGACAGTGAGCATGGGATCATTGCCGGAGATGCCGCCAACAGCCAGACGCGCTGGCAGATCATCGGCCATATTGGTAAATGCTGGGCGACTACTCACGATCAATAACGCCAATAGCCAATTCTCAGTTTCCCGTAGCGGATGTTATGCTAGGCTCTGGCTAGTTCAGAACGCCTCCGTGTCCGCGGAAAGGGACTGCGTCCCACTGAATGGTAAACCTTCGACAGTTTGCTGAGTGAACTCTTTTCTGCCCGAGCTAGCGGACACCGGGCCTATGGAAAGGAGCTCATGTGAAGCAAAAACTTCCAACCCGCCGGATGCGGGAACAACCAGACCTCGAACAGCTTAAGCGTCAGGCAAAAGAGTTGCTGAACGATTTTATGAAGGGCAATGACACCGCAGCCGCGGAGATCAGCGCCCACTACGATATCGCCGATACTGCGACCTTCGGGTTGCACGATGCCCAGTTGGTCATCGCACGCAGCTACGGCTTTGATAGCTGGCCGAAGCTTAAGGCTTACGTCGATGGCGCGACCATCAGACGGTTAGTAGAAGCGGTAAGCGCCGGTGACATTGCGCACGTACGAACTATGTTGAAGGCGCGGCCCGAGCTCGCGAATATGACCGTGTCGTACGGAGACGAGCATCGCGCCATCCACTTCGCGGTGATGCACCGGTGGTCGGAGATCGTGCGGCTGCTGATGCAGAATGGCGCGGACGCGCGTGCGGGCATTGATCCACACCGCGACGCGACGTCAGCCTGGACGTTAGCGAACGAACGTGGGTACCACGAACTTGTGTCCATCATCGAGGAGGAGGAGAATCGCAGAGAAGTGCCCGAAAGGGACACGGAATTGGCGGCACAATCAGCCTCCGTCGACGACAGTGCGCGTAACGGGGTTGCGAACGGTGATCTGGAGTGGCTTCGCGCGCGTCACGCGGAAGGCAAGCTCACAAATCAAGTTCGCTGGGACGGCGGCGGCCTGCTGACTGTCGCAGTGCAGAACAACCGCATCGATGTTCTTCAATTCCTTCTCGACTGCGGCTTCGACCCGAACGAGCGGGTCTCGTCGGGCGAAGGCGACTGGGCCGCATACTCACAGGGTTACCCTTTGTGGAATTGCGCGGCGTTGGGCCGTTCGAAGATGGCCGAGTTACTCCTCGATCGCGGCGCGAATCCGAACGTGCATGTCGACTCGAGCGGGTCACCTGTGCATAGCGCATACAGCCACAAACAGTGGGAAATGGTGGAATTGCTACGTCGTCGAGGTGGCTTTGTTAAGGGCGACACCGCAGCCCTCTATCGCCAGACCGACCTCGCGCGGCAATTGATCGCTGACGAAAAACTCGGCTTATTGCCGAACGCTGCTAAGCCCCCAGACGAGCCGCTTGCGGAAGAGTTGCTCCGCTTCGGCGCGGACGGAGGGGCCACCGAGATCGTTCGTATGGCGTTAGAACATATCGATTGGGTTCGCGATGACCCGCGCTGGTTTCGCTTGCTTGCATCCCCGCTGTTGTTCTGGCACCACATTCCGTGGCTGTCTGCGGGCAACAAGGATTTCGACCGAGAAGGTTATCTGGCGTCTTTCCTCCTCATTCTTCAGGCATGCGATGTGAACGTCAAGGGCTCGTTTGGACGGACCATTCTGCACGAGATCGCAGCGATGTACGATTGGGCCACGGACGATGAAGTTGAGGCATTTGGGCGCGCGGCTCTTGAGGCAGGCGCGCGCGTGGACCGGCGCGACGAGATCCTCAAAAGCACTCCCCTCGGTTGGGCGTGCCGCTGGGGGCGCGTCCAGTTGGTCAGGTTGTTGATGGAACACGGAGCGGACCCGGAGGAGAACGATGGCGAGCCTTGGGCACGTCCGCGGTCATGGGCGCTTAAGATGGGGCACGATCAGATTCTACCCTTACTGCTGCGTTAGCAAGTTCTACCCGTCTGTGTCGGACACGGCTCCAGTTGTGGAAGCCAAAATATCTACGCCGTACGTACTGACGTGGCGGTTTATGAAGACGAGATCGCCCGATAGGCTGTCTGTAACGGCGAAGCGTTGATTGATCTGGGCCACTCGGCGTATGATCGCCTGCGGATTTCGGGGGATGGCGATCAGCGCTCCAAACGAATGTCTACTACGATTCCGAAGTGGGTTCGAGTCCATGATGGGGTCGCCGATCCATTCGATGGCTCCAGAAAAACATCTTGAGTGCGCGTAATGGAATCAGTCAGATAGCGGAGATCTAAAGCAAGAGCAATTGGCTCCCCACGCTGGACACGTTTCGAAACTTTTGCAGGCCAATTGGCACTGTGACCGAACCTATGAACGCCTAACGTTTTCAGAGTGATCGGTGCGAACCGCCGCCCCTGGTCCGTGCTGGGCACCCAGTCTGGACACGTCTCGAACTCGCAAGGGAGGCTGAGATAATTTCCGGATGCGCCGTGACTCAGGACTAATCGCCCCGATTGGCGTTTGGCGGGTAGCCCGCGTCAGAATTCCGCAAAATTATGATCGGCCCTTCTCGTGCACCAGGAAATGACGGCCACGCACCGACGCGCAGTTTCAAGACAAGAAGGAGAAACACTGAAATGACTCCAGCGACCGAATTGAAAACGAATTCAGGTCCCGTCGTCATCGATAAGGCGACGGCAGGGGAATTAACCCCATTTGGTTCCCCGTCGTTCTCGTTTCCGATCGGATATTACGACTTGCACCCCGACATCAGCATCAATTTCCAACTCAACCGCTTCTATGGCTGGGTTGGCGACGACAGCATGCTGACCGAGATGCGAGACGCGGTGGCCGGCGTGAACGACTATCCGCTGTTCACAAAGATCATTCTCGACTTGGGAGAAAAGGCGCTCACCCGGCACGATGTGCTCAAAGGGGCCTACTATCTGCGTCTCGCCGAGTTCTTCTTGCTCTCTAGCGATACGCGCAAGCTGCCCACACGCCAGCGCTTCGTCGATCTGCTTCTTGACCATTTCCAAATTGCGCCGTCTGCATATAGCAGAATTCCCTTTGAGACCGGCTGGCTCCCCGCCTATCGCCTCACGCCGGAGGAGCCGAAGGGGACACTGGTCGTTTTCGGAGGGTTCGACAGCTACATAGAGGAATGGTTGCCCGCGGCGCTGATCTTTCGCGACGCCGGCTACGACACGATCCTATTCGAGGGCCCCGGCCAGGGGGCGGCGCTCGAATTGGCGCACCTGACCATGAGTCCTGAGTGGGAGAAGCCGGTCAAAGCGGTTTTGGACTTCTTCCGCCTCGACGCGGTCACGTTGATGGGCTTCTCGCTCGGCGGCGGGTTGGTCATTCGCGCCGCTGCCTTCGAGCCAAGGGTGCGCCGGGTGATCGCATACGACATTATGACCGACGGGCTCGAGTGCTTCCTTCGCCCTCTGCCCCCGCTGGCACAAAAGGAGCTCCTTGACTGGATCGACACTGGAAACGAGGGAGCGGTCGACAAGTTCCTCGCCGATGCGATGGCCAAGAGTCTGCTTCTGGACTGGATGGTGAAATTGGCGATACACAACACTGGAGTTAAGACGACGTATGAGATGATGAAGCACTATCAGAAATACGAGACCGCTGACATCTCGCCCCGGCTGACGCAGGACGTGCTCCTGATGGCGGGCGCTGAGGATCACTACATTCCAGTGCACCAACTACCCGATCAGATCGCCACTCTGACACATGTACGCTCACTGACCGCGCGCTTGTTCACGCGCGCGGAGCAAGCGCAGAATCATGTTCAAGTGGGAAATATGGGCCTCGCGTTCCGCATAATGATCGATTGGATGACTGGTCTTGGGCCGATCGAAATGCTCACCGCCGAATGACACCATTGCGGTCAGTCGCGATGAGCGGCGGAATCGCTCGATAGCGGCCAATGTGAAGCCCGTAAGGTAGGTACGGCGGAGGGCGGCGGTGCCCCTTAGGGCAAATTGGATGGCGCCTGGGTTTTTCGGCCATCCGGATGTCAGCACGCACAGTCGATTAGTGCGGATCGTTTGGGAGATGCCGGTCGGACGTATTCGTCTTCAAGAGTTCGAATCCGCTCCGGGGTCACACTTAAATGCGGCCAATCAAGAGTAAACTTCTGAGATGGCCATAATAGAATCAATCAGATAGCGGCCATCCTGGAAAACGCCATTTGGCTCCCCAGGTAGGACTCGAACCTGGCAGCCTACCCCTTGACATCGTCCTTCGCAAAATCCCACTCAACCAGCCGCCGCTCTTTAGCCGACAAATTGATCAAGTGCGCGCAGGACGCCGCATGGTGGCCAGCCACGGCATCCTCCCAATACGGCTGCCGCGTGCGCACGGAATCGAAGAAATGGCCGAAGTGTGCGAAGGTCGGCTCGGGACCCTCGTCTTTGAAATGCCGCGCTTCCTTCTTGGGCCGCTTAGCCGCCTCTACCTCCGTGGCGATCACCTTGGGGTCCTTGTAATAGGCGTCCTCCAGCGGCTGCGGCCATGCATCCACGATCCAGCGGTTATCCTCCACGACATTTTCCGGATAGAACGTCAGCCCGTTCCCGCCCAATGTGAGAGCGCCTTCGGTGCCCAGCACCTGGAACCCCGCCTCCGAGTTCATCTCGTTATTGAATGACGAGCTCAGGTTCACGGTGAAACCTTCCGGATATTCCATCATTGCGTTCAGCGTATCCGGCACGTCGCGGCTTTCCTTCCAGCGATACAGTTCGCCCATGGCCATCACGCGCGCCGGCATGCGGGCATCCATCAGAAAGTGGATCGTGGTACACAGGTGCACGAACAGATCCGTGGCGATGCCGCCGGAGTAATCCTGGTAGCAGCGCCAGCGAAAGAAACGCTCCGGGCTGAACGCGTGTTTGGGAGCGGCGCCCTGGAACATGTCCCAGTTCACAGTCTCGGGCGAGGCGTCCGGCGGAATCGGATAGATCCACGCGCCCGAAGCGGTGTTGCGATTGTAGGCTGCGCGGATCATGGTGATGCGGCCGAGCGCGCCCGAGCGGATCAACTCCTTGGCCTTGCGCTCGGAATCCGCGCTGACGCCTTGGCTGCCCACTTGCATCATGCGTTCTCCGGCGCGCGCGGCTGCGATGATCTCCAGTCCTTCCGACGTTGTGTAGGTCAGCGGCTTTTCGCGGTACACATCCTTGCCCGCGCGTAGCGCGTCCACGGCGATAGATGTGTGCAGATGGTCCGGGGTCGCCACCACCACGGCGTCGATGGATTTCTCGGCTAGCAGATCGTGGTGCGTCGGGTAAATCCTGGCGCGTCCCTTGGTGCGTGTGAGGGCGCGCTCCAGGCGGCCTTTATACGCATCCACAATGCCCACGATCTCGGCCTGCTGATGCTGTTGCAGGGAGTCCATCAATTCCTGCCCACGCGCGCCAGTGCCGATCACCCCAACCGTGATGCGATCGTTGGGAGCGGGTCGGGCGGCAGGCGTAGTGGCAGCCAGCAGAGCGCCGGCTTGCATAAAAGTGCGGCGGGTAAGTTCCATGAACCCCGATTATAACTGCGGCGCGGGAACCTCCGCCGGAAGCAGCGCCTGCGCCACGCGCAGGATCAACGCTTCCGCAAACGGCTTGCCGATGATCTGCAGTCCGATCGGCAGGCCGCGCCGGTCGCTGCCGCAGGGAATCGATACCGCCGGCAGACCCAGCACGTTGATGCCGCGCACCAGCCGCGTGGATGCCAGGCGCACATCTTCGGTCTGGCCGCCGAAGGTGGTCGAAGTCTCGCCGATGCGCGGCGCGGTGATGGGCGTAGTGGGGGTGAACAGGCAATCCACGTGCGGCCACAAAGCGGCGAACTCGCGCTGCATCCCGCGCCGCAGGCGCTGCGCGTTCACATAATCGGTAGCCGGTAGCAAGCGCCCCTGATCGAGCAGTGCCAGCACGTCCGCGCCAAATTGATCGCGCTGCGCAAGATGCGGCTCCATCAGGGCGGATGCCTCCGCCAGCAGGATCATGCGCCCCACCGTGTTGATGGCGGAGATGTCCGGCACGCGCAGCGGGACCACTTGCGCGCCGCGCGATTCGGCTGTGCGGAAAGCGCCGCGTACGGCTTGGTCCACGTCAGGGTCCAGGCGTTCGAAGTAGAAATTCTCCGGCAGGCCGATGCGCAGGCCGCGCAGGGAAGGCTCCGGCTCGGGCACGTAGTTCTCCACCGGACGCCGCGAAGACGTGTCGTCGCGCCGGTCGTAGCCGGCGATGATGTTGAGCACTGCGGCCGCATCGCGCACCGAGCGCGTCAGCGGGCCCATGTGATCGAGGCTGAAGCCCAGCGGCATCGCGCCGTAGCGGCTCACGCGGCCGAAGGTGGGCTTCAGTCCTACCACGCCGCAGAACGACGCCGGGATGCGTATGGACCCGCCCGTGTCGCTGCCCATCGCCATGAAGACCATGCCGGCGGCCACGCTGGCGGCCGATCCGCCGCTGGAGCCTCCTGGAATGCGGTCCCGGTCCCAAGGATTGCGAATCGCGCCGAAATGCGGATTGCTCGACGTGATGCCGTAGGCCAGCTCGTGCATGCCGGCCTTCCCCACCAGCACGGCGCCGCCGCCCGCGAGCGATTCCACCACGGCGGCATCGTGGTCCGGCACGTATTGCGCGAACAGCTTCGAGCCGCCCGTGGTGCGCACGCCTTTCGTGTAGAACAGGTCCTTGAGCGCAACGGGAATACCGTGCAGTGGACCGCGCCCCCGTCCGCGCGCCAGTTCCGCATCGGCTTGGCGGGCTAGCTCGCGTGCGGACTCAGCCATCACGGTCTGGATCGCATTCGTGACCGGATTGAGCCGCGCGATGCGATCGAGCGCGCCCTCCGTCAGCTCTACCGAAGATGTTTCGCGCCGGCGCAGCGCCGCCGCGGCTTCGAGGAGGGTCACTCGCCCTCCTCTGCCGCACGGAAGATTAAAGCGGGCTCCGTATCCGGCGGCAGCGCCAGCGCCAGCGGACGGAAGGCCGCCTCCATGGCATCGAGCGCCGGCGCGATGCGCTCCAGATCCGCGTCCGGAATGTCCAGCCGCTCAGCTCGCGCTATCTTTTTCCAATCCTTGGTCATTTCGATTCTCCATACGCGCCGCCCATTGCGCGGCGGCCAGAATGATCATGGCGGTGATGAAACTCCAAATCAGAATGGTCGCCGAGTTGTGAAACACGCCGTACTCGCGCTCGAGCTTCCCGCGCAGCAGCGGCCAGATCATCAGGTTCACATACTTCATGGCCTCCAGCACCAGTCCCGTCAGAATGGCCACCGGAGCGACGCGCCGCGGAGGGATGCGGCGGTTGGGCAGCAGCCAAAAAATCAGAAACAACGCCAGAATGGAGATCGGCACGGCGGCCAGCTTGAACACCAGCACGTTGACCGAGAGTGCCAGCTTGCCGGGGTGCACCGCGGGGCCGCTGTTCCAGCCGCGTACCCACTGCGCATTGCGCGCCGTCAGGATCAGCGAGAGCAGCGCCAGGCCGCCGCACAGGAAGATCATGCCGAGGCTCACCAGTTGGTTCTTGAGGTACGATCGGTTCTTGGCGACACCCCATGCGCGGTTTAGCGCGACCTCCAGCGGTTCGAATATGCCGTTGGCGGTGATCAGGAGCAGGATCATGGCGGTGAATTGAAACGTGCCCCGCAAAGGCAGATTGCGGCTGATGAAAGTTCCCAGGTCGCCTGGCAAATAATCGTTAAGCGCCAGGTAGATCGCGTCGACCGCGGCCGGCCAGTGCAGCACGTTGCGGCAGAACGAAAGCATCACGATCAGAAACGGATAAAACGAAAGCAGCGCGCTTGCTGCCACGGCTAGCGCGTAGACGTGGACTTCCGTTTGCATGCAGTAGCGCAGCGTGGGACGCCAGGCATTTACGCTTCTGGACCAACGACCGGTGGGCTCGGGTGCTCCGAACAGCGGGGTCAAAAGATTAGCTTAGCGCCAAATGGAGTGGGGCAGGCGCTTTCGCCTGCCAACCAACCATCTTGCTCACGGCGTGGTACGTTGTGTTTTTCGCGCAGGGAGAAACGATATGACACGGCCAATGATCATGGGAGTTATCGTCGGGAACCGCGGGTTCTTTCCCGACCATCTTGCCAAAGAGGGGCGTGAGGAGATGATCAAGGCGCTCACCACCGCGGGTATCGAGCCGCTGGTGCTGGGCCCCTCCGACAGCAAGTACGGCGCTGTGGAAAGCCGCGCGGACACGCGCAAATGCGCCGACCTGTTCCGCGCCAACCGCGACCGTATCGATGGCGTCATCGTCACGCTGCCGAACTTCGGCGAGGAGCGCGCCATCGCCGACACGCTGCGCATGGCCGATCTCAACGTTCCCGTGCTGGTGCAGGCCACTCCGGATTCCTCGTCGAAAATGTCCATCAAGTTCCGCCGCGACAGCTTCTGCGGCAAGATGTCGGCCTGCAACAACCTCGCGCAATACGGCATCCCTTACTCCATCACCACGCAACACACGGAAGCGCCGGATTCGGACCTCTTCCGCAAAGATCTGGAGTGGTTCGCCGGCGTTTGCCGGGTGGTGAAAGGCCTGCGCAGAGTGCGCATCGGAGCTCTGGGCGCGCGTCCGGCCGCCTTCAACACGGTGCGCTACAGCGAGAAGATCCTGGAGCAGCACGGCATCTCCATCGAGACCGTGGACCTGACCGAAATCCTTGGCCGAGTACACCGCATGAAAGACAACGACGATGCTGCGCAGCAGAAACTCGCGGGCATCAAGAGCTATGTTTCGACGCAGGGCATCCCCGACGATGCGCTCCTCAAGATGGCGAAGTTAGGCGCGGTGATCGACGGTTGGATGAAAGAAACCGAAGTGGCGATGAGCGCCGTGCAGTGCTGGACCGCGCTCGAAGAATACTTCGGCGTGGTGCCCTGCACCATCATGAGCATGATGAGCAACGACCTGCTGCCCAGCGCCTGCGAAGTCGATATCTGCGGCGTGGTCGGCATGTACGCGCTGCAACTGGCTTCCGGCACGCCCAGCGCGCTGCTCGACTGGAACAACAACTACGGCGATGATCCCAACAAAGCCGTCTGCTTCCATTGCAGCAATCTGCCCAAGCATTTCTTCCAGGATGTGCGCATGGATTTCCAGGAAATCATCGCCGGCACAGTGGGCAAGGCCAACACATTCGGCACTTGCGTCGGAAGAGTCAAGGCCGGACCCATGAGCTTCTGCCGCGTCTCCACCGACGACCGCACCGGTAGGCTGCGCTCTTACGTCGGCGAAGGCGAGTTCACAAACGATCCGCTCGATACGTTCGGCGGCGCGGGCGTGGTGCGCATCGAGCGCCTGCAGGACTTGCTGCGCTACATCTGCCAGAACGGTTTCGAGCATCACGTAGCCGGGAGTTTTTCCTCGGTGGCGCCCATGCTGCACGAAGCCGGTACACGTTATCTTGGCTGGGATATGTACTGGCATGGCGCGTCGCAGGGGTGCTAGATGGCGGTAGTCGCAGGCGTTGACTTTGGGACGCTGAGCGTCCGCGTCTCCATCTTCGACAGCGCCAAAGGACGCCTCGGCTCGGCTACCGCAGAGTATCCGCTGACCCGCAAGAAGGACGATCCGGACTATGCCACGCAGTCGCACCAGGACCACATGGAAGCTCTAGCGGGTGCCATGCGAAAGGCCATTCAGTCAGCGGGCGTGAACGGCCACCAGATCGCGGCGCTAGCGCTCGATACTACGGGTTCGAGTGTCATTCCGGTGGGCGAGGGGTTAGTTCCTCTGGACGATTACTACCTCTGGTGCGACCATCGGGCCAAAGGCGAGGCCGCCGAAATCACCGCTGCCGGCCGCCTCGAAAATCTGGAAGCGCTCCAATGGTGCGGCGGCGTGTATTCCTCCGAGTGGGGATTTTCCAAGCTGCTGCACTGGCTGCGCCACAATCCCGGCAAGCGGGAAAGGTTGGTCACGGCGCTGGAGCATTGCGACATGGTCGCCGCGGTGCTGTGCGGCATCGCCGATCCACGCCAGGCTCCGCGCAGCATCTGCGCCATGGGCCACAAATGGATGTGGAACCGGGACTTGGGCGGATTGCCGCCCGAGGAATTTCTGGTGAAGGTGGATCCGCTGCTGGCGGGCGTGCGCGCCAAGCTCGACGGCCGCTATGCCACCTCGGACCAGATTGCCGGCCAGCTTTCTCCCGATTGGGCCGCGAAGCTCGGCTTGAATGCCGGCATCCCGATCCCCGTGGGCGCCTTCGATGCGCATTGGGACGCCATCGGTGCGGGTCTGCGCGAAGGCGATGTGGTCAACGTGGTGGGCACCTCCACCTGTATCATGGCGATCTCAAAACAGGTGGACCTGATTCCCGGCGTTTGCGGCGTGGTCGAGGGATCGATCCATCCGCGTTATTTCGGCATCGAGGCCGGGCTCTCGGCCACCGGCGATATCTTCGACGCCATCCCGCGGCGCGCGGGCTCGACGGTCGCCGCGCTCTCGCAAGGGCTGGAGCAATATCGCGGCGGCCAGACCGGCTTGCTCCGGCTCACCTGGGATAACGGCGATCGCACGGTGCTGGTCAACGCGGAACTCGGCGGCGTGACGCTCGGCTGGAATCTGACCCACACCACGCAGGACGAGCTGTTTGCATCCATCGAGGGCACGGCTTTTCACACGCGCGTGATTCTCGAACGCATGGCCGAGCATGGCGTGCCTATCCGGCGTGTGATCAACGGCGGCGGCGTCCCGCAGAAAAACGAAACGCTGAACCGCATCTATGCCAACGTGCTGAATAAGCCGGTGCTGGTGCCCGAAGGCGATGTGACCAGCCTGGGCTCGGCTATCATGGCGTTCATGGCGGCCGGCGCATTCCCCAGCATCGAAGACGCCCAGCAAGCGCTTTGCCCGCCGTATCGCACGATCGTGCCCGACGCGCGCGAAAGCGGCACGTACGAGCAGCTCTATCCGCTTTTCCGAAAATTGTACTTCGCTTTCGGTAAGCCCGGGTCCGAAGCGGTGGCGATCGGCGAAGTGCTGCCCACGCTGCGGAAGGTGGCCGCGCAAGCGCGGCAGAAGGGATGACGATGACCAATCGCCGCGAGTTCCTGCGTACCGCCGCCGCAGGCATTGCCTGTGCCGGTGCGTTGCGATCCGCCTCGAGCGATTCGCTGATCGAAGTTCTGATCGACGAACCAATCGCCACTATTGCGCCCCAAATCTACGGCCACTTCGTCGAAAATCTGGGCGGGGTGGTCTACGACGGAATCTGGGTCGGTGAGGATTCGCCCGTCCCCAACATCGGCGGACTGCGCAAACAACTCGTCGAAGCGTTGCGGCGCATCAGCCCGCCCGTGATTCGCTGGCCCGGCGGCTGCTTCGCCGATAGCTACGACTGGCACGACGGCATCGGCCCGCGGGACAAGCGCCCCAAGCGCACCAACTTCTGGGCGGGCGCGCAGGAGTGGCCGAAAGACGCGCGCCGCACAGGCCCGCAGAGCTACGATCCTAACCAGTTCGGCACTGTCGAGTTCGCGCGCTTCTGCCGGCTGACCGGTGCGCAGCCGTACTTCGCGGCGAACGTGCGCGGCTTGCGTCCGCAGGATTTCGACCATTGGGTGGAGTACTGCAACTCGCCCGCCGGAACCACCACGATGGCCGATCAGCGCGCGGCCGATGGCGAGCGCGATCCCCTGAACGTGCGTTATTGGGGTGTGGGAAACGAAGCCTGGGGATGCGGCGGAAACTTCACGCCGGAAGACTACGCTACCGAGTTCCTACGCTTCACCGCCTGGGTGCCGGGATACAACGTGCCGCTCTCGTTTGTCGGCTCCGGCCCAAACGGGAACGATATCGATTGGACGCGGCGGTTCTTCGCGAAGGTCGCGCAGAAGGGCGAAATCGGCCGGCTGTGGGGCTGGTCGATGCATCATTACGCTTGGAACGCCAGCGGTGGTCGAACGTCCGATTGGAGCGCCGGGAAAGGCGATGCCTTGCAGTTCGACGCCGGCCCATACTACGAGATCCTTCGCGAAGCCGGCCTGATGGAATCGTTCCTCACCAGCCAGTGGGGCGTGATGGGAGAGACGGACCCGCGCCATCGTGTGAAGCTGGTGGTGGACGAGTGGGGCGCCTGGTACGCGCCCGGCACCGAGCCGTTCGCCGAAGCGCTGTTGGGGCAGCAGAATACCATGCGCGACGCCGTGCTGGCGGGGATGACGCTGGACACCTTCAACCGCCACGCCGATAAAGTCGGCATGGCGGCGGTGGCGCAGCTTGTGAATAACCTGCAATCGCTGTTCTTCGCGCACGAAGATAAGTTCTGCGTTACACCCACGTATCATGTGTTCGATATGTACGCCGCGCATCAGGGGGGCCAATCGCTGCGCACGCTCCTCTCCGCGCCAACCATCTCCTATGCGCGGCACAGCGGAACCGGAACGTTGCCGGGCCTGTACTGCTCGGCGTCGCTCCGTGAGAAGCGGCTGACCCTGACGGTGACCAACCCGGGTCTCGACCAGACCCGCGAGGCTGAAATCGGACTGCGCGGCGCGCGCGTGACCGCGGCCCAAGTGGTGACTCTCGCCGCCCCGGATGTGCACGCGCACAACACGTTCGATAATCCGCGCGCGGTCGAGCCGCATACGGGACAAATCGAGGCCACCGGTTCGACGTTGACGCATCGTTTCCCGGCTGCATCCGTCACGAAGCTGGAACTCGCATTGGCATAATCATGCTCGAAGAACTACGCAAGCAAGTGCTCGACGCCAACCTGGAACTGGTCCGCAGGGGACTCGTGCTTTACACTTTCGGCAACGCCAGCGGGATTTCGCGGGAACAAGGACTGGTGGCGATCAAACCGAGCGGCGTTCCCTACGACACTATGCGCCCGGAGGATCTGGTTATCGCCGATCTGGATGGGCGGATCGTCGAAGGCACTCTCCGCCCTTCTTCGGACCTGCCGACGCATCTGGTTCTGTACCGATCATTCCCGGCGATCGGAGGCGTGGCCCACACACACTCGCGCTTTGCGACTTCGTGGGCGCAAGCGCGGCGGCCTATCCCCTGCCTGGGCACCACGCACGCCGACTACTTCCGCGGTCCGGTGCCCATAACGGATGCGCTCGATGCGCGCGAAATCGAATCTGGCTACGAGGCCAACACCGGGGAATGCATTGTTCGACGCTTCGCCGGCGTCGATCCGCTGGAAATGCCCGCGATCCTGGTCGCGGGGCACGGCCCTTTTTGCTGGGGACCTTCAGCCGCCGACGCGGCGCACAACGCAGTCATTCTGGAGTATGTCGCCGAGATGGCGTATTACAGCGTGAGACTGGCGGAAGTTCCGCAGGAACTCCATCCGACGCATCGCGACACGCATTTTCTCCGCAAGCACGGCGCCGCGGCTTATTACGGACAGAAGTAGGGCGTGGCGCAGGCTCTCTGCGTATCGCGGTGGCCGTAGTGGATACAATCACCAGCCACTAGCCACCAGCGACGGCGCGCAATGCGTGCCCGCGCCACGGCTCACGGCGTTGTGGAGAATCGGTAGACAGTCGTCGTGCGATACACCGCGCCCGGTTTCAGCTCAGTAGTCGGAAAATCCGGGTGATTAGGCGAGTCCGGGTAGTGCTGCGTCTCCATGCAGAAAGCCGTGCGCCTTCCGTACACATGGCCGCCTTTTCCATGAATGGTCCCGTCGAGGAAGTTGCCGGTGTAAAACTGCATCCCCGGCTCGGTGGTCAGCACCTCCAGGACGCGTCCGGACTTCGGCTCCGTGACCTTGGCGGCCGTCACCAGCCCGTCTCCGGTCCGGTTCAGCACGAAATTGTGGTCGTAGCCCCTGCCGAGCACGATTTGTTCGTCGGTCGAGTTGATGCGCTCGCCGATGGCGTGCGGCTGGCGGAAGTCCAACGGCGTGCCCTCCACGCTGCGCAGTTCGCCGGTCGGAATGAGCGTCTTGTCGACCGGCGTGAAGCGGCCGGCGTTGATCGTCAGCTGGTGGGCCAGAATATCCCCCTGGCCTTCCCCTGCCAGATTGAAGTACGAATGGTTCGTCAGGTTCAATACGGTGTCCTTGTCGGTCGTCGCGGTGTAATCGATTTTTAGCTCGTTGTCATCGGTGAGCGTGTAGACGACTGTGGTGGACAGGTTGCCGGGATACCCTTCTTCGCCATCTTTGCTCAGGGAGGTTAACTCCAGGGACGCTCCGCTCCCCGGCTTCGCCTTCCAGAGCATCTTGTCGAATCCGCGAGTCCCGCCATGCAGACTGTTCTCGCCATCGTTCTTGGCCAGGGTGTATGCGACTCCATCCAGCGTGAACTTCGCATGCGCGATGCGGTTTCCATAGCGCCCGACGATCGCGCCAAAGTGGGCCGGATTCTGCACATAACCGTCGAAATCGTCGTAGCCGAGCACGACGTCGGCCAATACTCCGGAGCGGTCGGGGACTTTGAGGGAGACGACCACTCCCCCATACGTCGAAATGGCGGCTTCGGCGCCCTTCGCGTTCTTCAGGGTGTAAAGATCGACTGTTTCACCAGCCGGCGTCTTGCCGAATACACGGCTGCTAATATTCCGGCTAGCTTCAGGTTCTTTGTTGGATGAGCAGTTCATGGTGATCACGACAGCGAGAATCAATAACGGACTCAGATTGCGAGCGATCAATTCGCCCTCCTTATGGATGCAGCATACGCGAGCTTCGCCATTAACATGGTATACGAATTAAAAGGCCCCGGCTGAGGAGCCGGGGCCTTGCACTCAGAGGGTTGGCGGCGGGAGGGGACTCGCCGCCAGGGATGCTGTCTGTATTGACTCCACTATAACAGTTTCAGATCCCGTTGTCTACTGTTTGCCAGAGTTTTTTTGAGAAATTTTCGGCCCGCAAATTAAAAGGCCCCGGCTGGGTATCCGGGGCCTTGCACTCAGAGGGTTGGCGACGGGAGGGGACTCGCCGCCAGGGATGCTGTCTGTATTGGTTCAACTATAACTGTTTCAGATCTGTTTGTCTAGTATTATCGAAAGAATTTTTCAAAAAAGTTACGGCATGCCCGGTTCGTTGGAAATTTCCACACTTGGCGGCAGGTCCCACCCCTCTGGGTGATAGAATCCACCACATGGAAGATCCGAACACCGGCCGAAGGCAATTCCTGAAGTCGGCGGGGGTGGCGCTGACCACCTCCATTTTCACCGGCAACCTGAAGGGCGCCAACGATCGTGTCGCCGCGGCGTTTATCGGCATGGGACGCATGGGCTCCAGCAACATGGAGTACGCCATCCAGCAGCCGAATCTGGAGGTGGTGGCCGTCTGCGATGTCTACCAGCCGCACCTGGACGACGCCGTGGCGCAAGCCCGCGAGAAAGGCCATCAGCCCAGGGCGGTGCACGATTTCCGCGAGATCCTGGCCGACCGTTCGATAGACGTCGTCAACATCTCCACGCCGGACCACTGGCATGCCTACATGACCGTCGAGGCTTGCAAGGCCGGCAAGGACGTATACGTGGAGAAGCCCGTGTGCGTGGCCATCGAAGAGGGCGCCAAGATGGTGGAAGCGGCCCGCAAATACAACCGCGTAGTACAAGCCGGAACCATGCAGCGCTCGGCGGTGCATTTCCAACAGGCCTGCGATCTGGTGCGGCGGGGCGAACTGGGCAAAGTCACCTTTGTGCACACCTGGAACTACGGTTGGCAGAAGCCGGAAGGCATCGGCAACCCACCGGATAGCGATCCTCCGGAGGGGCTCGACTGGGATATGTGGCTCGGGCCGGCGCCGAACCGCCCTTTCAACCGCAACCGCTTCGGCGTGGATCCGGACGCTTTCTCGCACTTCCGCTGGTTCTGGGATTACGCCGGCGGCATGATGACCGATTGGGGCGTGCACTGGCTGGACATCGTGCAGATGGCCTTCAACGAAGCCATGCCGCACGCGATCGCCAGCATCGGCGGGAAGCTGTGGTTCACCGATAACCGCGAAACGCCGGACACACTGCAGGTGACCTACGAATATCCGGGCTTCATCGCCACCTACGAGAATCGCAACGCCAACGCGCAATCGATGTTCAACAAAGGCGGCGGCATTCTGTTCCATGGCAGCGAGGCGACCTTGTTCGTGGACCGCCAGGGATACAAATTGATCCCGGAAGGCAAGGGCGGCGAGCCCACGGAAGTCGAAGCCACGTCCAGCGGCAACGCCAATCATTGGGCCGACTTCCTCGAGTGCGTGCGCAATCGCCAACGGCCGATCAGCGATATCGAGAGGTGCTTCCGCTCGACCTCCACCTGCCTGCTGGGCAACGTGGCTCTGCGCAGCGGGCAGCGCCTGGATTGGGACGAGCGCGCGTGGACCGTGGCGCAACCCGCCGCGCGGGGCTTCCTCACGCGGGATTACCGCCATCCGTGGAAGCTCGTCGTATAAGGATTGAAGAGAGGGAATCCGGCAATTAGCAGTACGCTCCCCTTGCAGGGAGCGGGGGGATTTCCAGGCAGGATGTTCAGGTAGTCCACGGAGGCAAAAGGTGGACCGAACTCCCTCTTTCGCCTTCAACATAAGGGGCCATCATCGGGAACCGAGTGCCTGATATTTGTAAATGACTGAAAGCACGGAGAATATAATCCGCGTTCTTGAGTCACCAGCCGTGGCGCAGGCACTCCCTGCCTGCCGCGCCGACACCCCTGGCGGCGCAGGCGAGTTCAACTCGCCTAAGAGCAGGCGCTTTCGCCCGGCCGTTTCGATCTCTAATCGTGACTTTCAAGGACAGAGACCGCGTCCTTGATGCACCGCACTTCCTTCCAATCATTGCCGGTTGTGAGGAGCTTACCGACCAACTGGGAGTTGAGCGATTCCGTCTCGGGAATGCGGCGTTACAGAGGATCTTTCACCCGTTCCTGAACCTCACTTTTTCTTCCACTCGGCAGCCTGCCCCGGCTTGCCCCAGGCCTGATAGAGTTGCACGATCCACTGGTGGGCACGGTCCAGGTGATAGCCGTCCCAAAGGTCCAGTTGCGTTTTCCGCGCCAACATCCCCTGATAACCCTCAATAAGCAGCGGTTCCGCTTCGGCATACTTCCTTTGACCCGCCAGGCTGGCGCCCAGCAGGCTCTCGGCCCAGAATCGGTGCCAGTCATCCGGCTGCTTCCGCTGATGGAAATCCATGGCCTCCCGCGCGAGCGGCTCGCTTTCGGCAAACTTGCCCTGCGACTCATAAGCCAGCCCCAGGTCGGCCGCCGACAGCATGGTATTGAGGTTTTCCGGACCCAGTATGTGCCGTCGCCCTGCCAGAGTGCGTGCGGCATAAGTCGCCGCCTGTGAATAATTGCCTTCTTGTTGATATGCGGATGCAAGCGCCGAAAGAACGGAAAGTGTAAAAGGAGCCTCGGGCCCCTGCACTTTTCTCGCAGCATCGAGGATCTGGCTGAACAAGGCTTCGGCCTGGGTATATTTGCCTTCGGCTAGGTACGCGTTGGCAAGACTGTCCATGAAATTTAACGTGAAATCATTCTGGGTGCCTAATCTACGCCGACTGATCGCCACAACCTGGCCAAGAAGCGCTTCTGCGTCTGCGTATTTCCCTCCGCCCGTATATGCTTCGGCCAGTTCCTCCATAGAGATCAGAGTGTCGCGTTCTTCTGGACCATATACGCGACGCTTGATCTCCACGGCCTGAGTTTCGAGCGCCTCACCCTGAGCGTACCTGTGTTCACAGTCATAGGTGATCGCCAGGCCATGCATGCTGCTCAGCGTAGAAGGGTGTTCTGGCCCCATCGCGCGGCGGCCGATCTCGAGAGCCTGGCTGTAGAGGGCCTCGGCTTGCTTATACTTGCCCTGTTCGTTGTATAGCCAAGCCACTCCTCTCATCGAATCCAGCGTGTCTGGACGCTCCGGACCTAGCACACGTCGCCGGATCTGCAGAATCTGAATGGCGAGCGCCTCGGCCCGCGCGACGTTGCCCTCCACGGCATACAGCTTAGCCAGCTCGCCCGCGCATGTTAATGTGTCGGGATGCTCGGAGCCCAGCACCCGCCTCATGGCGTCCAGGGTCTGGTTCAGCAGAGACTCGGACCCAGTGTACTTTCCCGCGAGCATCATGGCTTTGAGGGTTTTCGGATTTTTGTCCCCGAAGGCTTGGCGGTACAGTTCTACGACTCGCTCAAACTGCTTCCCTGCTTCGTTGTCGAGTCCCATGCTTACATACGTATACCCAATGGTTTCACGAATGGATCTCTCGACCTCCGGTAAGTTGTTGAACTTTCCCGAGATGCGGGCTGCGGCGCGGTCTAGCGCGGTCCGCACCTTCAGGTCGGGATCCGGCTTCGTACCGGGGCCGGACTGCCTAACGGCGCTGGCTTGGGCCAGCAGATCGTTCTGCAGAAAGTCAACCACCGCTCGCGCCGTTTGCTCGGAGCGGCGCGCCGCCACTGCTTCCCTCGTGCTCACGATCACGCCGGACAGAAGTACCGCGAATATCACGGCCGTCGCGGTTAGCAATACTTTGTGCCGGCGTGCGAACTTCCGTGCCCGGTAGCCCGCGCTGGCCGGCCGGGCCGTGATGGGCTGGTCGGCCAGGTATCGCCGAATGTCTCCCGCCAGGGAGGCGGCCGAAGAATAGCGTCGCGCCTTATCCTTTTCCAAGGCTTTGAGCACAATCGTTTCCGCGTCGCCGCGGTACGCCAGTCCGATCGAGCCCGGCTTCGTTGGGTCTTCCTCCCTTATGGTGCGAACGGCCTCGTGCAATTGGGGACTCAATTGATACGGCAGCCGGTTCAATAGAAGCTCGTACAGAATCACGCCCAGGGCGTAGACGTCACTTCGTGCGTCCAGTACCCGCGGATCGCCCGTTGCCTGCTCCGGACTCATATAGGCCAGTGTCCCGATCAACTGGCCAACGTCGGTTTGTCTGGTAGCCTGTATATCGCTGTCTGTAACCCGCGCCACGCCGAAATCCAAAATCTTCGGCTGCCCGCTTTGGTCCACGAGGATGTTGCCTGGCTTGAGATCGCGGTGGATGATGCCGTGCTGGTGTGCATGGTCGACGCCATCACAGACCATGGCTATCAGTTCCAGGCGTTGCCGGATGCTGAGATGGTGCGATTCGGCATATTTACCGAGCGGCAGACCGCGTATGAGCTCCATCGCAAAATACGGCTGCAATCCGAAACCGACATCGGCCGCACCCGCCTCATAGATCTGCGCGATGCTGGGATGCTGCAGGCGCGCCAATACCCGCGATTCCAAGCCGAACCGCCGCCATGAGTCCGCGCCTGCCGGAGCCGGCTTCAGCAGCTTCAGAGCGACCAGACGGCCAAGGCGCGTGTCTTCGGCGGTATAGACGATTCCCATGCCGCCCTCACCCACGCGTTCCAGAATGCGGTATTGCGAGAAGGTCTTACCAACCATCTTTCCCGCGGCGTTTCCGGAACTCCGCGCTCGATCCTTGGCTATCGCGCGAGCGGCAAACTCCACGGCGGGCGCTTCCATGAAGCGCTTCGCATCCGCCTCTTGAGCGAGCAGAGACTCGACTTCATCCCGCAGGGCCCGATTGCCGGCGCAGGCGCCTTCGAGAAACGCAGCGCGCTCCTCTTGGCCGATGTCCCGGGCGCCGTGATAAATGTGCTCGATTTCTTGCCAGCGATCAGAGTCCACGGCTGTTGTCCCCCTTCAGCTCCCTTAAGAGCCAAACCTTTGCCATTTGCCAGTCACGGAGCACGGTTTTGGTGGAGACGCGCAACACCTGAGAGGTTTCCTCGGCGCTCAGCCCCCCGAAAAAACGCAGCTCCACGACCCTGCTTTTTCGCGGGTCCACCTCGGCCAGACGATTCAGCGCATCGTCCAGCTCCAGCAGGTCCGCGTGTGGCTCGTCGCCTAGTTCCGTGGCTTCCTCTAGGGATATTCGTACCGTAGCGGCGCCACGCTTCTCGGCACGCCGCGGGCGGGCAAAGTCAGTCAGAATCTGGCGCATGAGACGCGCGCACACGCCGAAGAAGTGCGCCCGGTCTTGGAAGTATGGGTTGCGAGCGTCCACCAGACGAACGTAGGCCTCATTAACGAGGGCCGTCGTCTGAAGACTCTGGCCGTAGGGCTCGGCCGAGACGTAGCGGTGAGCTATCCGCCGAAGCTCGTTGTAGACCAGCGGCGTCAGCTCATCCAGCGCGGAAGCATCCCCTTGGCTCCACGCATGAAGCAACGCGGTGACACTCGGCGAATCAGGACCTTCCATATTTAGTTCAGCGCTCTTAGGCGGCGCGTTGCGAATGACGGGATTATAGCAAACCCCGCGGCTGAGAGCTCCCACTCTGGTGCAGAGCCAGGATTCTTCGCTCTTCCATGTCCGTTTTATGGAGGATTTTCCGCATTCTTATTTAGGGGGCCGAGGGAGGGGAGAACAGGTTGCACAGGTTCAACTTACATGAGACGAACACACCCTTTCTGCCCGAATACATCGAAACGAGGCGGCAGTTTATTGCTAGAGAGGATAACAAAAATGCGGAACTACAAGTTGAATTCCAGGTTCATGACGCCGGCAGTGCTTTGCTCGGCGTTTTTCGTTGTAGGGGTGGCCTCTTTGGCGGCTGCAAACGAGCCGAAGATCATTACCTTCGACGTTCCCGGTGCGGGCACTGGCGCGGGCCAGGGCACCTTGGTTGACGGAATTAACGCCGAAGGGGCAATCGTGGGATGGTACGTCGACGGAAACAACGTAACCCACGGTTTCCTGCGCACTCCTGTCGGCACAATCATCACGTTTGACGTTCCCGGATCGATTGCCACCGCGGGCTGGGCCATGAACTCTGAGGGGGAGGTTGCGGGGAATTATAATGACGGAAGTGGGGTTAATCAGGGCTTCCTACGTACCCCCCAGGGCAATTTCACCACGTTCGACGTGCCTGGCGCAACCGGGACCGTCGCGTACAACGTGAACGCGGCAGGAGAAATCTCTGGCATTTACGGCGACGCGAGCGGTGCAGTGGTGGGGTTCGTGCGCCGGAAAGACGGCACGATCGTCGAGTATAGCGTTGGCCAGGTCACATTCACCGGAACGTTCTATGCGTTGAACCCAACGGGGTGGCTAACGGGATCCTGCCTAGATTCCAGCTCCCTTTTCCATGGTTATCTGCGGGCTCCCGATGGCAGAATCACGACGTTCGACGCCCCCGGCGCGGGCACAGGCGCGGGCCAGGGTACCCAGTCGGGTGCTATCAACGCAGAGGGGACGGTTGCGGGAAATGCAGTGGACGCGAATAACGCGTACCACGGCTTCATGCGCACAGCGGACGGAGAATTCACCACGTTCGACGCTCCAGGCGCAGGTGCGGGCGCCGGTCAGGGAACAATGGCATACTCCGTGAATTTGCAAGGTGCGATAGTGGGACCCTTTATTGATGGAAGCAACGTAAACCACGGCTTCCTGCGCACCCCTGACGCCACAATCATCACGTTTGACGTTCCCGGGGCAGGCACCGGCGCGGGCCAGGGCACCGAACCGGCAGGCGGCAACGACGCTGGGACGATTGCTGGTGACTACATCGACAACAATGGTGTGGCTCACGGATTCCTGCGGAAATGACGGACGCCACCGGGGCGTTCGAGCCTGCCGCTGCGCGGACCTGTCCGAGCGGGGCAGGCGCCGGCTGGCCGGGCTATACGAGTGTCAGACACTGTTCCTGCGGGTGGGGTGGCGGACCCTCGGAAAGCTGCCCCCTTTGGTTGCGCAGCATTGCCGCTAAACCAGCAACGTGTGGAAGTGACCTCGGCTGTCGTCGCCGGCGGTTAAGTGCTGAGTCACATAAATTAACCGGTCCAAATCTGCTTGCACCAGATTTCAGAGTATGCGATTTAAAATCAAGCAGTTTGGCCGGTTAATTTCCGTTTATCCGGTCCAATGTGTGCACGCGCCCCTAATTCACAGATTCGACTTCAGTTACTCGCGCGCGGGCATCACGATTGGCCGGATAAACGGCGCATCCGGAAGCTATCTTGGGCTCCCTTGGCGAGTTCGAGACCTGTCCAGACTGGGTGCCTGCCATGGACCCGGGACAGCAGTTCACACCGATCACTCTCAAAACAACGGGCGTCTATGGGTTCGATCATAGCGCCCACGCGGCGGCGAAAGTTCGAAACGTGTCCAGACTAGGGGAGCTAATTCGATTCTTGGTTGACGACAAAAGGCTTAGGCAAGGCCAAAAAATTGAAGCCCTTCGTTTCAGATTCGAGTCCTCGCCGGACCTAAGGCGATGCGGGAGAATTATGCGAATAATACGGACTCACGGAAACCCGGGGATAGAATGCAGTTCCGCTCCAGAAGGCGCGGGCGAATCAGGGATTCGGCCATCTCAACTCCTCGACAGAGAGGTTTGCATCTCGGAGAATGGCGCGTAGCTGTGGCTCCTTGATGGTCCGGCCAGCATGCACAGGCACCACGGTTCGAGTCTTCGTCTCGGGCCGAATCAAAACCAGGTGGCTACCTTTTTGGCGGTCCTCGACGAATCCAGCCAGCGCGCACGAGCGCACGGACCACCTTCAATGCGCACGAATCGCGGAAGTTCAACGGCCAACTCGGTGTCCAGGGCAAGACTTCCCTCATGTCGGTACTTGCCCGAGACTCTATTGACGCCAAGCGCCAACTGTGTCGCGCTCAAATTGGTCCACGATGACCGGTATCAGTTCGGTTAAGGCTGGGCAAAAGCGTACTGATAGAAGTACGAGGTCGGGTCCATCGCCGACGTTTGGCGGATCGCCAATAATGATCGCGGCTCCCCTTATTGGAAGATCATTTTTGCCAAGCCAAGAATGGAAGTTTCCCAACCCCTCTGTTTGCGCCGGAGTGTTGTATTCAACGATCGCTTTGCCTCGGTACGTCAGAATGTCTTTCGGATAGGGGACGGTCGGAAGTGGGAGATCCATCCCTTCCATAACCCCCGTCGCGAATGCTCTATAGGCTGGAAAAACTCGTGCCATTATCTCGGCAATCCCATACCTCCCGGAAGTTCCACCGAACATGTGGTAGATCTCAATCGCCGATCCTTCCAGGCCGTGCCACCCTGAAAGATCGCGGTGGATTGGGTTGGGGCTCAAGAATAGGGCAACGCCGCTAGATCCGGAGGCACCTTCGCAATACCAACCCCGCGGGGCGAGGAGACCGATTCCATCTGCCGATCTGTAATAGGCGAGCGCTTGGGCGTCTCTATAGGTTATCGGGACAGACTTGCTCGTACCTTTGGGCGCTTCGAGTCTTTCGATTTGGCCAGATGATGCACATCCGATGAATGGGACGGAAACCTCAGTCTCTTGAGGGCTCCCAGCAGCCCCTTTCGCCTGCGCGAACAGCGGCGGCCGAGCGCACACTGTCAGGATGACTCCCGCGGTCACACACCAGAAGGTCTCCCGCGAGGATGTCATAACTGAAGCTTACCAATTTCGCCGCCGTAGGACAGTTAGCGTGGGATCGCCCGGCCAAATGATATTTTGGAACACTTCGATTCGGCGCGCTGCTCGCGCTCCGGATTACTACGTGCTGAGGCTGGGAAAGGATGTGCCGTCCTTTCCCAGCGCCCCTTTTCTGGCTCGCGGCATCCGCTGCGCGCCGGATTTGCTCATGACGAAGCTGAAAACTTGTCCGACAATCAGAGAGTCGGCGTCGCTTCGCTCCGACGATGTTCACCCTCCAGCCCGGAATGGTGTTCAGCTTCGCCGGAGTCCCCATTTGGGCGGACACCTCGGTTTGCGCTATTCCAAGGCGCGGAAACCGGCTCGAACTGTGCGGCAAGGCGCCAGGGCGCTGCCACCGATGCCTGTCAGGCACACCGTATCGTAAGAGTCACGCACGAATTCAGCGCACGCGCGCACTTCTTTGATAGTTTCCGTTTGGAATGGCAAATGCGGAGGCTCCGCTCATGCGCCTCGCTCTGCTGGCCACCCTCCACGACCACGTTCACAATCAACTACCGGCGGCGCACGAAGTTCGTTTCGGGTCCCAGAAACGTGGGGAAGGTCTTGGAAATATGGTCGTGCCAAGCCAGACTCTCCTCATCCATCAGCGCCCACAGGATACCCAGCCCGCAGGCGCAATAACTGAGGCAGGCTCCCAGGTAGCGCAGCCAGCGCGACAGGCGATCCGGCGGAAAGCCGTCGAAGTTGATGAGCGTCAAATGCGTGGCGCGCATGCCGAGAGTCCGGCCGCCGGCCCATACCCACACGAAGCCATAAAAGACCGCGATCAGCAGTGCGGAAGCCGCCAACATCAGGAGATCCAGCTTGTCCGTGGCGATGGCGCCGCCGAGCAGGCAAAAGGTGATCAGAAACAACCCGTACGCGATCACCACCATGGCGCTGTCGATGGCGGCGGCAAAGGCCCGGTGCATGGGCGCGGCCACCGGCGCGTCGCAATAGATTACCGCTTCGACGGTGGTGCTCAGTTTGCGGGTCGCGGGCGGCGCGGGCGGGAGGAAATTGAGCGAAGGCTGAACCTCGCTAGGCGCGGCGGTACGGCGCGTTTGCAGCCGCGTCGACGTGCGGACGACGGTTTTTGGCGTTGCGCTCTTGGGTCCCGGCGCGAAAAGCGGCGCGCTCAGGGCATCGAACGGAATCACCTTGCCGGCCGGCTTTTCCTGGAACAACAGGGTTTGGCGGGGAGGGCGCGGCATGGCGGGCGCCCGGGCCGGCTCGCTCGGTACGGGTTGCGGCACGGCGGCCAGGGAACTGTTGTTGGCCATCGCATACGAATCGGCCAGCGGCCGGCCGCAACGCCGGCAGCGGCGCTCTTCGTCTGAATTCAGGTAACGACAATAACTGCACGTCATGAGAATCCGTCTCTCCCTGCAAAGGACGACCCCAGTGTGTTACGTTTGCCGATTGAGGTCTCTCCCGCGCACTCGCCCTCATCATGTAGGTAGCACAATCGGCGATTTTTGTCACGAACTTTCTTCGCGGATTGGGTACCATTCCATCCTTGCGGCTTGGGCAGCGCTGGTTTGGCTGTGCGCCACGGCGGCCGCGCAGATTCCACCTACGGTGCTGGCGCCGCGGCCTATAGCGCCTTCCACTACGCAACCCAATCAGCACATCTATAAGCCGCGGCCCGACGCGCCACCGCTGGGCGAATGGGACCTGCGCGCCGTCAGCCAGACCACCGATGGACCCTGGAGACATGCCAAGGGCCATGTGGAACTGGAGAACGTGGTGATGCTATTCCGCGCCGACGAGCTCGATTACAACGACGACACCGGCGACGTGCAGGCCCGCGGGAATATCTATTTCGAACAATTCGAGCGGAACGAAAAGATCTGGTGCGACCACCTGCAGTACAACACCAAGACGGAGGTGGGCAAATTCTACGATGTGCGCGGCACCACGGCGCCGCGCATCGATACGCGCCCCGGCATGCTCACCAGCACGAACCCGTATTACTTCGAGGGCGTCTGGGCCGAGCGCGTGGAGGGCCACTACATTCTGTACGACGGGTTCCTGACCAACTGCAAGATTCCGCATCCGTGGTGGCGGCTGAAAGGGCCGCGGTTCAACGTAGTCCCCCGCGAATCCGCCAGGGCTTACCGGGCCGTCTTCCTGCTGCGCAGGTTCCCGCTGTTCTTTACGCCATTTTTCTACAAGTCGCTCGAGAAAGTCCCGCGCCGCACCGGTTTCCTGATGCCCAACATAGGCCACAGCTCCACGCGCGGCTTCATGCTGGGCGGCGGCTTTTTCTGGGCCATCAACCGCAGCTTTGACGCCACTTACCATGTTCAGGACTACACCGAGCGAGGGTACGCCCATCACCTGGAAGTGCGCGGCAAGCCCACCGACAAGTCGGACTTCGACGCCATCATTTTTGGCGTGCAAGACCGCGGCATACCAAACCCCGGCGGCGCTCCCATCAAGCAAGGCGGTTTCACGGCTTCGGTGGCCGGCAAGGCGGATCTGGGGGATGGCTGGACTGCCAGGGGAGCGATCAACTACCTGAGCTCCTTCACCTTCCGCGAAGCCTTTTCCGATACCTTCAACGAGGCCGTGTTTACGGAGGCCAATTCGGTGGCGTTCTTGAACAAGAACTGGTCGACGTTCACCCTGGACACGGTGGTCGAACGGAAGGAGGATTTTAGCAGCCTGGAGATCACCGAAACCGATCCCACTGGAAAACAGACTAAGTACACCAATGCGGTGGTGATCAGTAAGCTGCCGGAAGTGGATCTTTCGAGCCGCGACCATCAGGTGGCGGATGATCTGCCAATCTGGTATTCGTTCAATTCCAGCGCCGGTCTGTTGTCGCGCAGCCAGCCGGACTTTCTTTGCAACAGTACTCCGGGATCTTGTCAAAGCATATACGACAACGACGACCAATTGGTAGGCCGTTATCAGACCAGCCTGCTCAACAGCCGCGTGGACTTTGCACCGCAGATCACCACGGTGCTGCGCTTGGGCGACTTTCACCTGATCCCCAGCTTTACGCTGGACGAGACTTTCTACGGTGAGACGCAAGGGCCGTATGAGGATGGATTTCTGCGCGTGCTTCCCGCAGACCTGCTGCGCAGCGCCCGCGAGTTCAAGCTGGATCTGATTGCGCCTTCCTTCGAGCGCGTTTTCAACCGCAAGACTTTTCTGGGCGACAAGCTGAAGCACGTGATCGAGCCGCGCGCCACTTACGAGTATGTCGGCGGCGTCGGCCAGGACTTCAACAAGATCATCCATTTCGACGAGATGGATCTGCTCTCCAACACCAGCCAAGTCACGATCTCGCTGACCAACCGTCTGTATGCCAAGCGCGGCAACGACGTGTCGGAGATCTTCAGTTGGGAACTCTCGCAGGCCCGCTATTTCGATCCGAATTTCGGCGGCGCGCTGGTGCCGCTGATTCCCGGGCAGGAGCAGCGCAACGTGCTGCTCAGCCAGCTCGAGCTGACGCCCTTCACCTTCCTGGATGGCCCCCGCACCTACTCGCCGATCGTGTCGACCTTGCGGGGCAGTCCCGTGCCGGGCATTACCTTCGAATGGCGGACGGATTACGATCCGGCGCGCCACGGTATCGTGGCCAGCATGGCAAGCGCGGACTGGAGGAAGGGCATCTATTTCATTTCCGTGGGACACAACGAAGTCCATAGCGACCCTTCCCTGCTGCCGAGCGAGAACCAGATCCGGACCATGTTCGGCGTCGGCAACCAGACGCGGAAGGGCTGGAATGCCGCGCTGATCGCCATCTACGATTACAAGCTGGGCATCCTGGAATATACCGTCATCCAGGGCACCTACAACACGGATTGCTGCGGTTTCAGCGTGCAGTTCGGGCGCTTCGATTTCGGATCGCGCAATGAGAACCAGTACCGCTTCGCATTCGCGGTGGCGAATTTGGGATCGTTTGGAAATTTGAAGCGGCAGGAGCGGCTGTTTTAGCCTAGGGGAGCAAGATCCGCCGAGACGCTCAGGCATAGGGCAAGAAATGGCTCACCTAAGAATGGGCCAGGTGCGTGACATTTCGGATTCACTACTGGGTGCGCGGACCGTTTCGCGATCATGGATTGTCCCCTAACCATGCTGCCCGGCTGGGCAAGTCGGCGTGACACAACACACTGACAGTTAGGGAACTGATGTCCATCTTCATCGTCCAACTCGGCACACCGCGAAAGCCCGGCGAAGGTCTGCGGCTGGGAACGGTGCGGCGGCCTCCGCGCGGCGTTCCGAAGTCCGATTTCGCCCGGCTCGACTACTATGATGTCTGGTTCCCGAATCTGTCGCCCAGCGCCGAACTCGTGCGGGAAGCGCTGGCAGCGGCGGACGAGCGGGCGTGGGCTGCGTTCCGCCGGAAGTTTCGGCGGGAAATGAGCGCGTCCGATCGGAGCCGTGAGCTGGACGTACTGGCCGGACTGTCGCATCACACGAATCTGGCGCTGGGCTGCTACTGCCACGACGAGAGCCGCTGCCACAGGTCCTTGTTACGGGAACTTCTGGCGGAACGTGGGGCGGACGTGGTTTGAACCCTCGGCGGGAACGGAATGCCGCGTGAATCGTTATCTACGATTTTACACGATCAACCCTCCAGCTTGTAGATGGTCAGACCGGAGAGCAGTTTGGGATAAAAATCCGTCGATTTTTGGGGCATCACGCCGCCACCGAATGAGATCCGCGCCACTTCGTCGACCGCCACGGGCTTGAGCAGGAACGCGATCTGCGCTGCGCCACTGCGGGCTTCCGCGACCGCCGCATCCAGCCCGCGGATGTAGCGCAGGTTGTGCTCCTCGCGCACGGCCTCTTCGCCGATCCCCAGCAAACGCAGCAGCCGCTCGTGGAGCACCCTTACATCCAGGTGCCCGGCGGAATCGCGCGCCTCGATCAGATACAGCCGGCTGCCGATGGCTGCGCCGATGATGGCGCGGCCGGGGGATTCCGCCCAGGCCCGCTGTAGGGCTTCCAGGCTCGCGATCTGCGCCACCTCAAAGCCCGCGGCAGCCTGCCGTATGAATTCGCCGGCATCGAAGCCCGCCACGCCGCTGACCAGCCGGTGCGTCGCCAGAATCTTCAGGCCCGGCGCATGCATGTTGACGAAGGTCATCATGACGCGATCCGCTCCCGCAAGCGCGGGATTCTCGCGGTGGAAGGCGAGCGCGGTCTCATAGCGGTGGTGGCCATCGGCGATCAGCAGCTTTTTGCCGGCCATGAGCTGCCGGATCCGCGCGACACGGCCGGCATCCGAAATTTTCCAGAACGTATGACGGGCGCCGTACTCGTCCGTCACCTCGCCCAGCGGCGCGCTCTGCGCGGCCTGGTCCAGGAGGCCGTCGATCTCGCCCGCTGGATCGGGGTACAGCATGAAAAGCTGGCCGAAATGCGCGTGCGTGTGGCGCAGCAGTTCCAGGCGGTCCTTCTTGGGACCGGAAAGCGTCTGCTCGTGCCGGTAGACCACGCCCGCCGCATATTCCTCCACCGCGCCCAGTCCGATGAAGCCCTTGCGCACCAGCCGCTCGCCGCCGTCCGGGTTCGTGAACTCCTGGAAATAAGCGAACAGCGCCGGCTCGGAGTCGCGCGCCAGTATGCCCTGCGCGGTCCAATCCGCGAGGTGCCGCTCGGCGCGCGTGTAGACGTTGTCGCTGTCCGAATCGGATTCGTGGCGTTCGCCTAGAATGATGCGGACCAGGTTGTAGGGGCTGGCTTGTAGATAGCGCTGGCGCATCTCGGGCGAGATCTTGTCGTACGGCTGCGTCACCAGATCCTGGAGCGCGCCGGCCTTCGCCGTGTAGCGGTAAGGTTGAAAAGCAAAGATGTTGGCCATTTGGAAAAGAGGAAACTTCAGGATAACAGACGCGGCAATGGGCGATGCCGGGAATCAGGGCTGACGAATATCGAGTCCCGGCGGAGCAACGCGCAGCTTGCCGAATGTCGACCGCGGGCTGAAGCCCACGGCAGCGCTGAAGCGTGCGCCACGCCGGTTTGATAGACTGATTAACCGCTACTGCACTCAACAGCCCATGAAACCTCTTGCATTGCTTTTGCCGCTCGCCGTGGCTTGTGCCCTTCCGGCCGCCACGGTCAACCACCCCGCGGAGCTCGCCCATGCCGTCACCATCTACCGCGACACGTACGGCGTGCCGCACATTTTCGGACCCACCGACGCCAGTTGCGTCTTCGGCTACGCCTACGCGCAGGCCGAGGACAATTTCTGGCAGATCGAGGACAGCTACATACGCGCGCTGGGACGGGCGTCCGAGGTCTATGGACAGAAAACGCTGGATGACGACCTGGTGATCCGCACGTTGGAGATCCCGCGCCTGGCCCAGGCGGAATACGAGCATCTGGGCGCTCCCATCCGCGATCTGCTGGACGCCTTCGCCGCGGGCGTGAATTATTATCTCGAGCGTCATCCGCAAGTACACGCGCGGCTGCTCACCCACTTCGAGCCTTGGTACATGCTGGCTTTCAACCGCTACGCGCTCTATTACCTGTTTCTATATGGCGAAACCGGCATCCCCAAAGAGGACACCGGCAAGATGGCGGACGCGCAAGGCTCCAATATGTGGGCCATACGGCCGTCCAAGAGCGCGACGGGCCACGCCATGCTGTTCATCAACCCGCACCAGCCATTCTTCGGACCCGGTCAATGGTACGAAGGGCAGGTGCACAGTGACTCAGGCTGGGACATGTCGGGCGCTTCCTTTTTCGGCTCCGCTTTTCCGACCATCGGCCATAACGAGCACCTGGGCTGGAGCCACACGGTGAACAAGCCGGACGTCTTCGATGTGTGGGAAGAGTCCTTCGACAAGCCTGGCGATCCGCTGGCGTATCGTTACGATGGCGGTTACCGGGAGGCCACCGCGTGGACGGACACGATCACCATCAAAACGGATCAGGGGACGATCACCCGCACATACAAGATGATGAAGACGCACCACGGGCCGGTAGTCGCGCGGCGCAATGGCAAGTCCCTGGCGGTGAGATTTGCGCGCTTCGAGGAGGGCGGCCAGATCACGGAATGGTACCAGATGTCCAGGTCGCGCAACCTCGCTGAATTCCGCGCCGCCATGTCGGTGCTGGCCGTTCCCATGTTCAACGCCATGTATGCCGACGATGCCGGCAACATCTTCTACCTTTACAACGGAGCCGTCCCGCGCCGGTCGCCGAGTTTCGATTGGTCGAAGCCGGTGGATGGCAGCACGTCAGAGACCGAGTGGCATGGGTTCCACACCATCGACGAGCTTCCGCAGGTGTTGAATCCGAAATCGGGATTTGTGCAGAACTGCAATTCCACGCCGTTCATGACCACGGTCGGAGGCAACCCGGACCCTTCGGAATATCCGCGTTACATGGTGGGCGAAGGCGACACCGCGCGCGCCCGCATCTCCCGCCGCATCCTTTGGAACAAGGACCAATTCACCTTTGAGGATTGGACGCGCGCGGCATTCGACACCTATGTGATCGCGGCGGAAACCGAGATCCCCAGGCTGGCCGAGCGCTGGGAAGCGCTCAAGAGCTTGGACCCACCGCGCGCCGCCAAGCTTGCGCCCGCCATCGATGCGTTGCGCGAATGGGACCACGTCGGGCGGAACTCCTCAGTTCCCATGACTGTGTTCTCGCTGTGGTTCTGGAAGATGGACCGGGATGCCAAAGCGAAGCAGGACCCGATCGGCACGCTGGAGCAGATCCTGTCGGACCTCGAGAAAGACTTTGGCACGTGGGAGGTGCCCTGGGGCGAGATCAACCGCCTGGAGCGGGTGCAGTCGGGCGGCGACGAGCCATTCCGCGATGCGCTCCCGAGCCTGCCGGTGCCGGGCGGTCCGGGGCCTGTCGGCATCGTGTTCAATTTTTACGCGCGCGCGCAGAAAGGGGAGAAGGAACACTTCGGTGTGGCCGGACATTCCTTCGTCAGCGTGCTGGACTTCGGCCCGAAAGTGGAGGCTAAATCCATCTTGGTCTTCGGGGAGAGCGCCGACCCGAGATCGCCGCACTATTTCGATCAGGCGCACCTTTACGCCAGCCAGCAGTTTAAGCCGGCGTGGTTCTACCTGCAGGATATACAGGCGCACACCGAGCGGATGTATCATCCGGGCGAATAGGCTGGTACTGCCTGCGGTACGAATCCTCACGTAACGGCGCATCCGCCCGCCTGCGCCATGCGTCAAGATATATTAGGTTGCACGTCCGGGCACTATGGACGCCGACGTGCTCCTGATCCCGGGAGGCCGGAGCATGGCAGCCAGCGCGACAGCAGCTTACTTATGGGAAGATCCCGGCGACTCGATCGCCGTCCACATCACCCTGGACGTGGTGGAGCGACTGGGCGCGGCTGTACAACAGGGCTTGGGTCTGGGGCCTAGAGGCTTCGAAATCGGCGGGGTGCTGTTGGGCCGGACCGTTTCCGGCGGGCGGACGGTTCTGATCGAGGATTTCTGGTTAGTGCCATCCGAGCACCTGCGTGGCGCTTCCTACACACTCTCGCCCAAAGATCGGCACGCGCTGGGTGTGCGCCTCGCTCGCTGCAGCCCGGCCGAGGTAGTGGGCTATTTCCGCAGCCATACGCGCCCAGGGCTCTATCTGGATCAGGACGATTTCGCGATCTTCAGCAGCTACTTTCCAGATCCGTCGCAAGTATTTCTGGTAGTGCGGCCCTCCGCGGACGGTCCAGCCGTGGGCGGATTCTTCTTTTGGGAGGATGGCGATATCAATCGGAGGTCGCCCTATCGCCAGTTTCCGTTCGACAGCCAGCGCCTGCTCGCGGGCGATTTCCCGATTGCGGACCGGCCGGCCCCGCGACTCGCTCCTGCGCCAGTTCCGCAAGCTGCGGCCGTACGCAGCCCGCGCCGGGCACCCCAGGTCCACTGGCTGGCGGTCCCGATCATCGCCGGGTTGTTTCTCGTGGCCGGTCTGTTCGTGTCTGAACATCGCGCGCCACAGCCTGCGCCTGTTCCGGTGAAAGCCAGCGCGCCAGCATCGCCGGTGGTCCCCGAAGTAGCGCAGAATCCGCCCGCTATACCGGACACTCCTCGGGTGGTGACGCCGCCGCCGGCGGCGGACGCTGAAGTGGCGCAGAATCCGCCCGCTACACCGGACACCCCCCAGGCCGCTCAGCCGCAGCCTCCGGCGCCCCGTCGGGCGAGCGCAAAGCAGGTGCTGCGCCCGAAACGCTTGCCGGCGCCTGCGCCAGCGCCGATAACGGCCACGCGCATTGCGCCCCGCGAAATTGAGCCGCCCCCCACCCTGGCGGCCCCGATCACGCAGACGGAGTTGGCGTCGATGCCGCCACCTCGCTCAGCGCCTCTGCCCCCGACTCTGGAAGCCGAGGTGAGCTACACGTCGGTGCATCCCTCCGTGTTCAAACGGGTGCTGCACAAGATCCCCTCTTTCGGCGCGGCGGAATCGGAGGATGCTTTTGTGCCGCCGACACCCATACGCAAGGTGCGGCCGCCGCTTCCTACGGACTCAGGCGCATCGCCGCGTGAGGTGGATGTAAAGGTCTACATCGACGAATCCGGCAACGTATCTCGCGCGCAGTTGCTCACCAAGCGAACCGCCCAGGCGGATGCATCGTTGAGCGCGGCGCGCCAGTGGCGGTTCGCGCCCGCCCGCAAACGCGACAAAGCGGTATCGAGCGAAATGGTGTTGCACTTCCGCTTCGGCGGGCTTCTCGCGGTAGACTGATACATACCGCATGAAGATCCTGATGGTCGCTTCGGAAGCGGCCCCCTTCGCAAAAACTGGCGGTCTGGCCGACGTGGTGGGATCGTTGCCGGCGGCGTTGAAATCCCTCGGTCACGAAGTCGCGGTGTTGCTGCCGCGCTACGGTGCGGTCGATCTGAAGGATGCCCGCCGGGTCTACGATGCGCTGCCCGTCTGGCTTGCGCCGGATCGCTACGACGCATCTCTTTACCTGATCGAGCGGGAAACGCCGTTTTACTTTCTGGATTGCCCGCCGCTGTTCGACCGGCCTGGTTTCTATACCGAAGACGGCCTGGACTATCCCGACAACCACATTCGCTTCGCGGTTCTGGCGCAGGCGGCGCTGGAATTCAGCCGGCGCGTGTTCCGGCCGGACATCCTGCATGGCCACGATTGGCAGGCCGGCCTCGCTCCGGTTTATCTGCGCACCACCTACGCCAACGATCCCACCTTCCTCGGCATACGCACGCTGTTCACGGTCCATAACGTTGGATATCACGGGCTCTTTCCGGAGGAGGCGCTGGCCGAGATCGGGCTGGCCGGATCGCCGGTGTTTCGTCCGGATGGACTGGAGTTTTTCGGCAAGGTCTGCTACCTAAAAGGCGGGCTGAATTTCAGCGATGCGCTGAATACCGTCAGCCCCACTTACGCCCGCGAGATCCAGACTCCGGAATACGGCTTCGGATTGGATGGAGTGCTGCGCGCCCGTGCCAACGTGCTTACCGGTATCCTGAACGGTGCGGATTACACGGAATGGAATCCGGAGACGGACGGCTTGATCGCGGCGCATTACTCCCGCGACGACTTGAGCGGCAAACGCATCTGCAAACAAGACCTGGTGCATGCGTTCGGGCTGCCGCCGGAAGCCATGGAAGCTCCCTTGATCGGGATCGTTTCGCGATTCACCAGCCAGAAAGGCGCGGACCTGATCGCGGAGGTGGCCGACGGCATGGTCGCCGAGGGTTTCTACATGGCGGCGCTGGGCGCGGGGGAGCCTCAATATGAAGAGCTCTTCCAGGCGATGGCGGCGCGGCATCCCGCGCGCATCGGCGTGCGGATCGGATACGACAATGCGCTGGCACACAAGATCGAGGCCGGCGCCGACCTTTTCCTGATGCCCAGCCGTTACGAGCCGTGCGGCTTGAACCAGATGTACAGCCTGAAGTACGGCACGGTGCCGGTGGTTCGCGCCACCGGCGGTCTTGATGATACCATCGAACCTGGGACTGGATTCAAGTTCCGGCCATATTCCGGAAGCGCGCTGTTGGACGCTTTGCGGGCGGCGCGCGAGGCGTTCGCGGACCCAGATGGCTGGGGCGCGATGATGCGGGCAGGTATGGCTAAGGATTACTCCTGGAAGGCTTCCGCGGCTGAATACGCGCGGCTTTACCAGAGCTTGGCGGGCCGGGCTTGAATCCTGCTGCCATGGAATCGATCTAATTCTTTATGGAGAGTGTAATGGCGGTTCAAGATACGCTAACCACCGATCACAGCAATACGCTGACCTTTACCGATGGCAGCTTCGACCAGGACGTCTTGCGGTCCGAGGTGCCGGTCCTTGTGGATTTTTGGGCCGAGTGGTGCGGCCCGTGCCGGCAGATGGCGCCCACGATCGACCTGGTGGCGAAGGAATACGCCGGAAAGCTGAAAGTGGGCAAACTGGACGTGGACTCCAACGGGAACACGGCCATGCGCTATAACATTCGCGGCATTCCGACCCTGCTGCTGTTCAAAGAAGGGCGCGTGGTGGAGCAGCGCGTGGGCGCGGTGGGGAAGTCCGAAGTTGTGCGGATGCTGCAGCCGCACGTCGCGGAGTGAGGCGGGGCAGGCGCTTCCGCCTGCCAATTCCACTTTTCCCCGCGGCTCTATCGTCCCAACAGCCGCGGCCGCGACTCCATTTCTCCATCTGGGTTCATCCCGACGATTTCCTGGCACTGTACGCAGTAGCGAGCCCAGGGTACGGCTTGCAGCCGCTTCGGCGGGATGGGTTGCTCACAGGATAGGCACACGCCATAGTCGCCGGATTGCACGCGGTCCAGCGCTTCTTCCACCAGGCGGAGCTGCAGGTAATCGAGACTGTTCAACTGTAGGGAAATGAATTCATCGTGGGAGATCTGCGCCTGATCTTCCTCCGCAACCCTGCCCATCTTGGCGAGTGTGTCGAACTTGACCCCCAGGCCCGTGAGCACCTGCTCGCGCTTCTCGAGCAGCATTCGGTGATAGGTTTCCGTCGAGATGGCCGGCTCGGAACTGCTTGCTCGTTTGTTCATCTTTTTGCCTTCGGTCGCATTTCGGAGGGCCCGCACAGCGGGGCATCTCCCTATGCTCCACACCATTTTCAGACAGCGAGCACTTTAAATGGTTAAGAGAAGATAGCAAAATTCTCTCCTGAATACAAGGCTTATTTTGGGGTATGCAGCGGGTTCACGCAAGGCGCACTTCGGGATCCGGCTACCGGCGCGCTACCGGGTCGGCACCTCTGGACAGGCGGTGGCGCTAAGATGAAAGCAAACGAGCCATTAACTCTCATGAAGAGACGCATCCTGGTGGTCGAGGACGAAGAGAAGCTCCGCCGCGTCGTCGAGCTGCAATTGACTTCCGCCGGCTTCGAGGTGGAGAAGGCGGGCACGGCCGAGGAAGCCCTGAAACTCGCGGACCGCGCCGATCTGGTCTTAACCGATCTGCGCCTGCCACACATGGACGGGCTGGAACTGCTCGCCGCCATTCGCCGGCAGAACTCCCAGACGCCGGTCGTCGTCATGACGGCTTTCGGCACCATCGAGACCGCCGTCGCGGCCATGAAAACCGGTGCCACCGATTTCCTGTTGAAGCCTTTCTCGCTCGACCACCTCATGACCGTGGTGCAGAAGGCGCTCGAGATGCGCGCGCTGCGCGATGAGAACGTGAAGCTCCGCGAGGAGCTGGGGCGGCGCTATGCTTTCGACGGCATCGTGGGGCGCAGCGCCCCCATGCAGGAAATCTTCGCCACCATTATGCGCGTGGCGCCCACCCGCGCTACCGTTCTGTTGGCCGGGGAAAGC
>Ga0181532_10000604_pt1 | contig 36617 bp, 32 predicted proteins | sample PEATcosm2014_Bin_33_FD_119768 | JGI IMG/M metagenome (GOLD analysis project Ga0181532, IMG submission 119768) | Peatland microbial communities from MTU Mesocosm Facility, Houghton, MI, USA - PEATcosm2014_Bin11_30_metaG | ecosystem: Environmental > Terrestrial > Soil > Wetlands > Peat | place...
CGGTTCTCTCCCCACCGATATCTCGTCATCGGTGAGTGCCAAGGTCATCCCATTGAGCGGCCCCGCAATGCCCACAATCCGAGGATTCATCCCATGCTCCGGTTGGAACTATTTACCACATAAACGCTCTCGATGCACGCACTTCCACGACATGTCACATGGGCAATACTGGCCGTTTCAGCGGAGTTCGCTTCGGGAAAAACAATCGATTTTCGTCGTATCTGACGCACGAGGCAGCATTTCTACGTGGTGGGGCGCAATCGCGAGCATGCTCACGACCTCCAGTCAGTCGTTGAAATATCAAGAAATTTCTGTACCGCCAATCTTGATTACGCGTGGCGCTTGGCGTCATCGTAGTGGAAGACCAGGCATCCAAAGGACTCGCTCGAGACGCCGTCTTGATGATCGCCAAGGATTCATTCAACCGTCAGTTCCTCTGACGGTTACAGTCAACCAGTCAACCGACTGGGTTTGCTGCTTTGGGTGGCGTGGCTAAGTCGTCGCGACGGCAAGCATGAAGACAATGGCTCGGGGAATTTGTGGCGGGTACACCGGTGAAAGCTCTGCTCCCAAGTCGCCATGCGCTGGACCCTGGCCATGGGGATTGCATGCTCTGCGCGGAAAGCATCCAAGTCACCACGAAGGTCCGATGCTCACGTCCTCTCCATCAATGCGACGCGCTTTTCTTGCCGTGCTGCAAGTGGTGGACCTGGCCGGGATCGAACCGGCGACCTCATCGTTGCGAACGATGCGCTCTCCCAGCTGAGCTACAGGCCCTTGCACATCAAGAAAACAATGCACCGCACACCAAACTACCTACCCTTTTTTAGCACCAGTCGGGCTCGAACCGACGACCTCATCGTTGCGAACGATGCGCTCTCCCAGCTGAGCTATAGCCCCGTCTGTGGGTGGGTGTGACTGCTGAAGTATTTTATCAGCGATCTAGAATCGGCACCAACCCGGATCCGTCCCCGACGCGGTTGTTGCGACTATTACCTTGATGCGGGCCACCTTCAAGAATGCCCTTGACGAAATCCCGTGGTCTGCGTCTAACTACACTGAGCGGCATTGGCATGCCGCCTACTCTGGGGAACTCTCTTCGATGTTCGCGCAACTGAATCCCGCGATCTGGCGCCGGCAGCGCTGGCTGCGGATGGGTTCGCTTGCGTTCCATGCTCTGTTGCTGGCTTGGCTGCTGCACGCGCCCGAGCCTCAACTGCTGACCGCTGTCTCAGTCGCTTCCGGACAGAATGGCAAGTCCATCACGCGGCTCTACTGGCCCAGCAAGTCTCCCGACGACAGCAGCCAGAGTTCCTCCGAGAGCGCGACTCAGCGTTACCGTCACCAGCGGCTAAGCCATGAAAAGTTGACCTGGAGGTCTCCTGCTCAACCGCCGAAGCCGACAGCGCCGCAGAATACTTTGGCGAGCACCAACGCCGAGGACGACTCCAAGACTCAAACGCTCTCGGCCTTGGGTCACGACGCGCAGGCGGGTCCCACTTATGGAACGCTCAGTAGCGGTCCTTTCTTCGGCAATGAAGTTCGCCCCGCCCTGCCGATCGCGACTTCCGATCCCGTGGTCTACCCGTGGCAATTGCCTAACTACCCAGGCAACGAGGTTATAGAAATCACCATCGACGAACGCGGAGAAATCGTCCGCAAAACTGTGCTCGCGAGCCTCGGCCCCGACATCGATGCCAAGTGCATGGCAGCGCTCGAAAACTGGCACTTTCATCCTGCTACCCGCAACGGGGCGCCGATCTCCTCCAAACAAGATGCCATCTTTCCCTTCAAAGCCCGCGGTTAAGCCGCAGCGATTCGACTTCAGCTGAACGCACCACTTTCGCTCGCCCCCACCTTCAATTGCCAACACAATGCGATGCGCATATTTCGCTGTGATGAATTTTCACATGCACGAGAACTTATGCAACAGTCCGGGGTTCACACCAAGCGAGAGCAGAAGAAACTCTCGACATTCTCAAGTAATCATCGAGCGGCGCTCGTCACCGTCAATGCTGGCTATTTTGGCCAATAGCCACCCCTCACATCTTTGGAGAAAACACCATGAAAAACTGCATTCGCCTGACGTTTGGGCTGGCCCTCCTCTGCGCCGCAATGAGCACGGCCGCGCTCGCATCCGAGAACGCTTATCTGTATCTGGTCCAGGGAGTTCCGGGACTCGACTACTCAACCACCGCAGATCCGCAATTCCCCGTCGATGTGCTGATCAATGATGAGGTCTGTTACGTGCACGGCCTGGCTTTTGGAACGATCAATGGGCCGCTCACGTTCGCCCCCGGCAGCTATGACGTAAAAATCAGCGTCGCCAATTCGCTGGCGCCGTGCTCGAACTCTCCGCTGGTTGACCGTACGGTCACGCTCAATGGCGGGAAGAATGTCTCCGCGGTGTTCGCGCTCGATTCCACGGGCACGCCTACTCTGCAGGCGTTCAATAACCTCTTCGCCGCGGTCCCTGCAAACTACGCACGCATTTTGTTTGCTTTGGCCGCGGACTCTCCGGCGGTGCAGGTCGTCTTCGTGAACACGAGCACAAAAAAGTCGTACACGTACTCGGCGAATCCCGCGGCCCTGCTGAGCGAGAGTCTTCCCGCAGGCAACTACACTGTTGAGGTCTCCCAAGGCACCACCACCTTGGTCCCCGCAACCAGTCTGGACTTGTCCTCACAATCGGTTACTTTGCTCTTCGCAACCGGAAAGGCGAGCAACAACACCGTAACTCTCCAGACCAAAACCATAAGGAATGTCATCTAGTTCGTGAACGTGATTTGAATCTGGGCCGCCCCCGGACGGCCCTCTTTCACCGCCCAGCTTCTCCAACGAACATACGGCGAGCACAGTCGCCTGAGCCTGCAGTACGCTTCAACTGCCCGCTATAATGGATGGAGATGAGCTCCGCTTCCGTCCATCAGGTTGCATCGGCTGATTTTCCGACCCGTTGGGGCAAATTCCGCATTTACGGCTTTCGTGGACAGTTCGGTTCCGATAACGATCGCCGTATCGAAGAGGCCGTTGCCCTGGTGATGGGAGACGTGAAATCCGCGCCGCCGCTGGTACGCATTCATTCCCAGTGCCTGACCGGGGATGTGTTTCATTCCCTGCGCTGCGATTGCCGTCAGCAGCTTGAACTGTCGCTTTCGATGATTACTGAGGAGGGCGCCGGCATCTTGATCTATGAGCAGCAGGAAGGTCGCGGCATCGGCCTGATGGCCAAACTGCAAGCTTACGAACTGCAGGATGCGGGACTCGACACCGTCGAAGCCAACGAACGCCTGGGCTTCAAGAACGACTACCGCGACTACACGCTTCCCGCAGAGATTCTTAAGGCTCTCGGAGTCACGCGCGTGCGCCTACTCTCGAACAATCCTGAAAAAGTTGAGGCTCTGGAACGCGCCGGGGTCCACGTGGTCGAGCGCGTCCCCTGCGAAGTCGTCGCCAGCCCTCACGCCGAAGAGTATCTCAAGACCAAGAAAGAGAAACTCGGACATCTGTTCACATCGAGCTAACCTTCAACCAGCGCTCGACCTTCTCGAATCGCCGTCTCTCCTCGCAGCACCCTGACTACAAAGAATGACAACAGGGCGAGAAGTACGAAGGGCAGCGGCGCCGCCATCCGCGTTGGAAAAACCAGGACTGCTGGGCTTCTTGCCCAGCCGGATGAAAATAGCGAGACCAGGGTCACTCCGCACGCAACCAACCATTGCCAGCAGATCGCCAACAAGGCGACAAGCGCCAGCACGCGCATGGGGCGGCTTCCGTTGAGAATCTCGGCTCGGCGAAATCCCAGCCACACAATCGCTGGGATCAAGACGACATGATCGTAGACCGCGCCGCCGGTGGGCTCCAGAATGACAGTCACTGCGAGCACAAAACTCATCGCCAGCGAGAATCCCGCAGTGTTTGCCGGTCGGTGCCGCATTCTCCAGCAAATCGCAGCCGCTAGCACCAGCATCGCGAGTCCCGCGACCGTTCCCAGAAATCTGCCGAGCACCAGTTGCGTGAGAGGCGGCAACGTATAGCGTGAATACCCAACCAGCGAGCCCCACCAGCCGCTAAGCCATCCCGGCAAAGCCAGTTGGCTCGCTGAAAACAACAGCGCCATGGTAAGGAAGAAGCCGAAGGCTAGACTCTTGCGCCGCGTCCAGTCACTCGCCGTCCACAGCAACAGCCAAAGCACGAGCAACCAAACCAATTGCGGTTTCACCGAAGCAACCGCCAGCAGCATGCCCGCGAGGAACAGCCGCCCCCGGGTGATCGACGCCGCTGACATTGCCAGCGCAGCTCCAACCAACAGGCCCGCCTGCTGCGCATACAACCCTTCCAGCACTGGATAACTCACCAGCAATAGAATGACTGCGATCGCCAGTGTGTGGGCAGACACCTGCAAGCGAAAAACGCGAAGCCACAGGACCAGCCCGACCGCCGTCAGCACCGGGAGCAGCACCGCCATCACCAGTCGCACCGCCTCAAACCGAAGAGGCAGCAGCGGTGCAGCCAACAGATCGGCATAAACAGGATAAGCGAAAGCCCGGAAATCAGTGGGCGGATCAGCCGGCCGGCGCGGGTCCATGGGCCGCCCGAAAAGGCCGATCTGAATTTCCCGGGTCGTCTCCTGTGTGTAAGGATTGGTACCATGAAACAGCAGTTCGCGGCCGGTCAGCCAGATGGGATAAAAGTCCCCGCCGTAGCCGTAGCGTCCGGTCATTTGATTCGATGCGTCGCGAAGACGCGACCGAGGCAACAGCAGATCAAAATAGTAGTAGCTGGTTCCAAGCGCGACGAGGAGAGCGAGAATCAGGATGCGGTTTGGTCGCAGTCGCATGTGCAAGTGGGAAAGATTTGAGACTTCGAACAACTCCTCATCACGGATCACTTCTCACTTCTTGGCCTTGAGTTTACTACCGCGGATGCCGCCTGTCCGCGAGCGATCAAGAATCCGCTTAAGCGAGTTTTTGTTTTTGACCGGCAGATACTGCAGTGCCGATTCCGCCAGAGCTAAATAGACTTCGCAGGCAGCCGGGGTACTGCGCAGCACACGGAGATGCCGCTTCACCGTATCCACGTCGCCGCGAACGATCGGTCCACTGAACCCACCGGCCGCGCCGAAAGAAGCGTAGTTCGCCAGCGTCTGCAGCAGGATCGGGATCATTCGTTGCTTCGCCGCGCTTCGACTCACTCCCGCCAGAGTAGCAACCTGCTCGGTAGTGGCAAGTAGAGCGGTGAACAGAGGCGACGCAAACGTTCCCCACGCGTGATAGGCAGCCTTATCTTTCTTGCGAATCGAATGCGCGTGACCTCCCAGATCCTGAACCACGCGTCGTGCCAAGCGCAATGCGGCTGCGTCGCCCTCAAGCACAAACGGCACCCCCTTAAGCGACGGCCGTGAGCCCCGCACGAACGTCATCAGCGGATGCACCGACGCCACGGCCGCGCCCCTCCTGCGCAAAGTAGCAAGTTCATCGCTGCTAAGAGCGCCGCTCGAGTGCAGCACCACTCTTCCCTTCCATTCGACTTGCCCCGCAAGTGCGCGTGTCGCCGCAGCAATTTCAGAGTCCGGCACACAGAACCATACCAAGCCGGCCCGCACCTCCGAGAGATCGGTTGACGCATTGGCCCCCAGCTGCTTTGCCACCCTCTTCGCCTTCGTCAAAGATCCCTCGCGGGACCGCGCAATCACGGCCTCGATCGCATATCCCGCTTGCTGGAGCGAATGGGCAAGGGCGCAGCCGAGATTCCCCGCCCCAACAATCGCGACTCGCGGCTTCCCTGCCATGCCGGCAGCATAGCAGAACCGGCTTCCGCGATCCGGACGCCGAAAGCCGGAAGCCGTTATATTGTTGCCATGCCAAAATCCGCCCACAAACCCGCCCGCAGCCAGCGCGCCAAAGCCCGGCTCATCTCTTCCCGCACCGTATATAACGGCCCGGTCTTCTCCGTGACCACCGACCACGTCCAGGAGCCCGGCGGTATAAAGGTTCGACGCGACCTCGTCCATCACTCCGGCTCAGTCGTCGTGCTGGCCGTGGATGATTCCGGCACGACGCCTCGCGTTCTTCTGGAACGACAGTACCGCCATGCGGCGTCCGACTATCTGTGGGAATTGCCCGCCGGCCGCATCGATCCCGGCGAACAAGAACTTCAGGCCGCCAAGCGCGAACTGCTCGAGGAAACCGGATACACCGCCGCCAAGTGGCGTCGCATCCTCAAGTTCTATGCTAGCCCGGGATTCGTGGCCGAAACCATGTCGGTATTCCTAGCCACAGGTCTGCGCGCAGGCGAAGCCCAGCCGGAGGAAGATGAAATCATTTATAAACGCACGGTTCCGCTCCCGACGGCGGTTCGCATGGTTATCAGCGGAACCATCCGCGATGCCAAAACGATTTCTTCCGTATTGTGGCTCGACCACACGTCGCGCGCCGCAAGGGCAAAGAAGCGGAGGGCCAGAAAGTAGAAATCTGTTCTGCTTTCTCAGTTGGCAGGCTCCGTCACCTTCAGAACACGGTCCGCAGAGACATCTCGCAGTGTTTGCAGCGCACCCGATGGCCAGTGAATCTCAATCAACTCCGCCCGGCTGTCCGGGCCGAGGCCGAAGTGTACCGGGCCGTCGCTGGAGGAAGCATAACCAACGCTCGTCGTCATGTGGTTGTACTGCGCTCCGCTCTTGGTCACGAGTTTGATGCGCGCACCAATGCCGTCGCGGTTGCTTCGGGTACCGCGCAACGCGATGTCAATCCAGTGCCCGGTTTTCTCACTACGATTCATCCAGATTTCTGCGTCCCTTTCAAGCGCGGTGACCACTACATCCACCCGCCCATCTCCATCCAGATCGCCAAAGGCGCAGCCGCGATGGCGGGCAGCCGGAGAAGCCTCGAATCCCGCCTCTTCAATCAACGCGTCCCACTTCCCGCTAGCGCCTGGATTGCGGAATACCGCGTTGTACTGGTCGATGGGCTGACCGGGCAAGGCAAGCGACTGAACGTGGCCGCCGCTCACGAACAAATCTTTCCATCCGTCATTGTCAAAGTCATATAAAGCAGCGCCATATCCGGACCGTTGATAGCTGGCATCACGCATGCCACTCGCGCTCGTGATTTCCCGGAAAGTTCCTTTGCCCGTATTCTCAAACAGCGGGAAGGTCTGGTAAATCAGGGCAACGAATGCGATGTCGGGATAGCCATCGTTGTTGAAATCACGAAAGTCCACGCCCATGCCGGAGATGAAGTTTCCATCCTCAGTCAGAGCCACGCCGGTTTCGAACGCAACTTCTTCCACTTTGTTTCCCAAGTTGTGAAAAAGAAAATTGTAGGAAGCATCATTGGTGACAAAAAGATCGGGACGTCCGTCGAGATCGTAATCGGCCATGCCCACTCCCATGCCTTTCCCGACATGGTCACGAATGCCCCATTCTTTGGACACATCCCGGAAAGTCCCGTCTCCGTTGTTCAGGAAGAGCTGATTCGGTTGACCTTTGTAGAGCTTGGGATGGCAGTAGTCCCCCACGAAATCAAAGACACAGGCCGGCTCCGCGGAATAACTCCATTGCAGGTAGTTGACCACGAACAGATCGAGCAGACCATCGTTGTTCACGTCGACCCAGACTGCGGCCACCGACCAAAGCGGGCCGTACTGCGCATCGATCGAATGGTCGAGACCCGCCTTCGCCGTAACGTCGGTGAAAGTTCCATTGCCATTGTTGTGATAGAGCGTGTTCCGGTGAACTCCGGCGACAAACAGATCCGGATGCCCGTCATTATCGTAATCGCCCACAGCGACCCCGATATCGTATCCAGTGCCAGCCAAACCAGCGGCGTCGGTCACGTCGGTGAATATGCCGTTGCCATCATTGCGGAACAGCCGGTTACGGTATTTTGGCGAGTCCTTTTTAAGGGTTGCGATATTGGCGCCGTTGGTGAAGAAAATGTCGGGACGTCCGTCGCCGTTGTAATCGAAAATGGCGACGCCCCCTGCCATGGTCTCAGGGGCGTTCTTCGCCGGCGTGACGTCGTTCTCCAGCCGAAAGGGGATTCTCTTCAATTCGAACCGGATGGCACTGGGTCTTGCGGCGGCATGCAGCAGAAGGACTGGGATTGAACCCAGCAGGAAAAAGAGCGCCGCGCGCCAAGCACTTTTCAGGGAGAACATATCGCCGTTCCGGAAGGCCGCCCCATTATAGTCAGAGCAGCACCAGTCCGAGCGGCACCGCGTGCTCATTAGGCGCCCTCTTCGTCAGAGTTACACCGCCCGGCGAAGTTATGCTGGTGGGAAGGTGCGCGGCGGTCCTCGCCGCTTCATGGCGCAACACAATCGCTTGACAGCCTACCCTAGGCGCTCCAAAATGCATCCTATGTCATGCGGGCACGTCCTTGGGCCCCCCCATTAAAGGACGTGCGGAAAAAGGGGGGTACGTGGAACGTTTGAAAGGAACCGTTAAGTGGTTCAATAACGCGAAAGGGTACGGGTTCATTGGGCGCGCGGATGGGCCAGACGTATTTGTTCACTACAGCGCGATTACCTCCGAGGGATACAAGAGCCTGCAGGAAGGCGACCCGGTGGAGTTCGAAATCACCGAGGGTCAAAAGGGACCGCAGGCGGCGAACGTAACCAAGGCTTCATAGTGGCGCATCGAGCCACTCTCAGCGAACTCTCCGCTCCAGCGAGCGCGCCCCGGCACGCGCCGGGGCGTAGTGTCTCACCGTAGATTCCGCGCCGCATCTCGCCCCTTTGACTGCCGCAGCACCACCAGTCCTTCAGCGTCCCGCTGGCCCTGCCGTCCAATCTTGTTTATCTTTAGTCGGGACAACAATCGGGATATCTAAGCCATGGACAACAAGGCCATCGCCAACATTCTCTACGAGACTGCCGACCTGCTTGAGATCGATGCGCAGGACTCGTTCCGCATCCGCTCCTACCGCAACGCCGCGCAGGCCATTGAGAATCACTCGCAGCAGATCAAAGAGCTCATTGCCGATCCCAAGCAAGTCCTCGCCATCCCCGGCATCGGCAAGAGCATGCTTCGCAATCTGCAGGAACTCTTCACCGATGGCAAGCTGTCCGTGCAGACCGAACTGCTGGAGAAATACAACCCATCGATGCTGCAGTTGCTGAAGATACAGGGCCTCGGACCGAAGACCATCGCACTCATCTGGAGCGCTTACAAAGTCAGCGACGTCGACGGCGTCGAGAAACTGGCGCGCGAAGGAAAGATCCGCGAACTGCCGCGCATGGGCGAGAAGCACGAAGCCAAGCTGCTGAAGGCCATCGAGGACTACCGCCGCATCAGCGGCCGCTTCCTGATCGACGCCGGCGAGACCGAAGCCGAGAAGCTCACCGAGTATCTCGAGAAGTTCCCCGGCATCGACAAGATTACGCCTGCAGGATCGCTGCGCCGCGGACGCGAGACCGTGGGCGATCTCGACATCCTCGTGACTGGGAAGGCCTGCACCACTGAAGAAGGCCGCCAGAAGGCCATCGCTTACGTCGCGCAATATCCGCCGCTGATGGACGTAATCGCCAGCGGCGACAACAAAATCAGCTTCCACCTGCGCAGCGGTATGCAGGTCGACGTGCGCCTGCTGCCACCGGAATCTTTCGGCGCGGCCATGCAGTACTTCACCGGATCGAAGGCCCACAACGTTGCGCTGCGCCAGCGCGCACTCAAGATGGGATACACCTTGAACGAGTACAGCCTGGCCACGCTTGAGGACGAGAAGCCAGTGGCGGGCAAGACCGAAGAAGAGATCTACGCCAAGCTGAAGCTCGACTACATTCCGCCGGAGATGCGCGAGAACCTCGGCGAGATCGACCTCGCTCAGAATCATGCCCTGCCCCAACTGATCACGCAGGCCGATCTGCAGGGCGACGTCCACATGCACACCGTCGAAACCGACGGGCGCAACACGATGGAAGAGATGGCCGAGGCTGCCAAAGCTTGCGGCTATAAATACATGGCCATTACCGACCACTCCAAGAACCTGGCCTTCGCCAACGGGCTCGACGACAAGCGCGCGGTGGCTCACATCGAACGCATTCGCGCAGTGGGTAAGCAGATCGAAGGCATCACGATCTTTGCCGGCATCGAAGTCGACATCCTGGCCGAAGGCGATCTCGATCTCTCCGACGACGTGCTGGCGCAGATGGACATCGTCATCGCGAGCGTGCACTCGGTCTTCAATCAGGAGCCCGCCAAGATGACTGAGCGCCTGCTCAAGGCCATCGAGAATCCGAACACCTCGCTCATCGGACATCCCACCGGGCGCATTCAACTTCGTCGTGACGCCTATGCGTTCGACATGCACGCCATCCTCACCGCGGCCGCGAAGCATAAGGTCGCGATGGAGCTGAACTCCTATCCCGACCGGCTCGATCTAAACGACGTGCATCTCCGCCAAGCCAAGCTGCAGGGCGTGAAGATTGTGATCAACACCGACTCTCACCACACATCGCACATGGAGAAGATCCGTTACGGCATCCTGCAGGCGCGACGCGCCTGGCTGACCAAAGACGATGTGCTCAATACCTTGCCTGCGCAGAAGTTCGCCAAAGCCATGAAGCACGCGTGGTGACAGGTCAACCCTCTGGGATCATCTCTCACATTTTTTCTTTGCCCCCGTAACATATTCATTCTTTTGGGCTTACCAGAATCCGATATGTCTTCGCGACCGTAAAATCCTGATTCTAAATATCTTGTACCCCAAGTATTTAGAAGTACGCCCTTAGGCACATTCTGTCAGCCACCCGACCGCTGGGACCTTTGGTGGGAATCGTGCGCACCATGTCAGTTTGCGCTTTCTATTCCCTCGGTCAAGGCTGTTCGGCACACGAATCTATTCAGGCTGTGGAAAACAAACAATCTGTGTCGTCCCAACGGGACTCGGTTTGCTTTGCCACTGGCCCCCCGGCACTGCCGTGCCGGGCTTTCACATACCGCCGCTTCGCGGCGGGAGTGAATCAGGATTTCCACAGGTCTCTCTTCGCCGATGTTCATACAACCTTGACCGAGAAATCTGGGAATTAAAGACTGAGGCAGCAGGAAAGAACCGCGCCTACGTCTCATTCAACTGGGTTCGATCTTCGTCCTGCGACGTAATTATGAAGGAGCAGGAATGAAGGTCGATATTTGCCGCAAGATCGAGACCAGCAAGGCTATTACCGGGGAGTTTTGGCTGGACAGCGTGATGGAATGCTATTAGCTTGAGCCCTCGCGCGACACGCCGTTTTATCCCGGTCATTCTTGTATCGACGCGGGAACTTACCGGGTCGTGCTGACCATGTCTCCGCATCTCGGATACGTCAGTCCAGAGGTGCTGCATGTTCCCGGACGCACGGCGATCCGTTGGCACATCGGAAATTTTCCTAAGGACGTGTTGGGGTGCTGCGTAGTGGGTACGTGGTTAGGAGTGGATTCCGTCAGTAACTCGAAGCTCGCCTTTGACGGTCTCACGGCAAAGCTTCAGGGGCGGGACATGACCGCGGAGTATCGCGGTCCGCAGCTATAACTCGCGGGCGGGACGGGCGACTTAAGGTCATCTGGCGTAGAATCGGCGAGTACGGCAAACGCCTATGCCTGATCAGACACCCGCTCCTCCGCCGAAAGCGCCCGTGCCGCCGGCTGCGCCCGCTGGTCCAACCATCAACATTGGCGAAGAATACGGCACGGCGAAAAAGAATCTGCCGCCCGCCAAAATCGTGCTGATCGCCATTGGTGCGGTGTTAGTCGTGGTGCTCATCGCTTCCTTCGTGAAGCGCGCCAAGCCACAGGCCGCGGGTTCGCTCGACAACGTTACTGCTGTGGAGATTCCCGGGCAGACCTCGACCATGGTCGCGTTGACCTTCACCGTCCGCAACACCAGCGACAAGATGCTCTATGTCCGCAGTATTGAAGGCTCCATCAAGGCCCCCAGCGGAGACGCCACGGCTGACGCTGTTTCCGCCGTCGATTTCGACCGATACTTTCAGGCATTCCCCGCGCTGAAAGTGGGCGCGCAGGCAGCGCTTTCCCCAGAGGTCAAGATTCAGCCGGGCGAGACGGTGGTTCGAACCGTCATCGTGGCCTTTCCCGTGGGTCTTGACGCGTTCAACCAGCGTACTTCTACCAGCGTCCTGATCTGGCCTTATAACGAGACCGTGCCGGTAACGCTGACCAAATAAGATCAGGTGCTGGCTCGTTTACGCTTTCATTCCGCGCGAGATCCCTTCGACTTCGCTCAGGGCAGGATCTTCGCTCCGCCTGAAAAAACGGCTGCGCTCAGGATGACGCCCTAGGAAGATTGGCTAGTCTGCTGGCAAGTTGAGCCTCCACGTAAAATGGGCCCCTTGCACGAATGCCGTCGAATGCGTTTCTATAGCTGAATGAAGATAACTGGGTATTCTTTCCGCACTGTCACTCTGCTGCTTGCATTTTTCCTTCTCACCGTCTTCGCTGCCCCCGCCGCACCCGTAGAGCACCAGGGCAAATATCTCTTCTACGTCGGCACTTACACGGAAGAAGGCAGCAAGAGCAAAGGCATATACGCCTTCCGTTATGACGCGGCGAAGTTGGAAATCACACCGCTTGGACTGGCAGCAGAGACGACCAATCCGTCGTGGGTGGCGCTGCACCCGAACGGACGCTTCCTGTATGCGGTGAATGAAATCGGCAACTACAAGAGTCCGAACAACGGAGGCGTCAGCGCGTTCTCCATCGATCGCGCCACCGGGAAGCTGACATTTTTGAATGAGGTGGCATCGCGCGGGGCCGATCCCTGCTACATCACCGTCGACCAGACCGGAAAATATGTTTTGGTGGCGAATTACACCGGTGGCAGCGTCGCGGTGTTCCCCGTTCTTGCCGATGGAAAGCTGGGCGAGGCCTCGGCGTTCATGCAGCACACCGGCCACGGCACGAATCCCGAGCGGCAGGAGGGGCCGCACGCGCATTCCATCGATTTGTCGCCTGACAACCGCTTCGCCATGGTCGACGATCTCGGGCTCGACGAGCTGCTCGTCTACAAGTTCGACAGCGGCAAGGGATCGCTCACTCCGAACGATCCTCCGTTCGCCAAGCTTGATGCCGGAGCCGGCCCACGCCACTTCGTCCTGCGCCCGGATGGAAAGTACGCGTATGTGATCGCGGAAATGGGGCACACCGTCACGGTATTTTCGAATGATGCGGCAAGCGGAAAACTCCAACTCTTACAAACGGTCACGACTTTGCCCAAGGATTTCATAGGGCGCAACGACGACGCCGAAATCCGCGTGCATCCTTCCGGCAAGTTTCTGTACGCCTCAAACCGCGGCGACGACAGCATCGCCGTCTATGCGATCGACCAGAGTAAAGGAACCCTGACACCGGTAGGGAGTGTTCATACCGGGGGCAAGGAACCGCGCAACTTCGAGATCGATCCTACGGGCGCGCTGCTGTTTGCGGCGAACCAGAAATCAGACAATATTGTTGTGTTTCGGATCGACGCGAAAGCCGGCAGCCTGACACCGACCGGGAAAGTGCTGGAAGTGGGATCGCCGGTTTGTGTGAAATTCCTAACGCTGGAGTAAGGCCGCAAGGGAGCGACTGTGCCCCAGGAAGTTGTCCCGATGATTCATGTCCCCGACGTCAGGTCGAGCGTCGATTGGTACATTTCGATCGGGTTCCAACGCCTCCGACAAAGCGAAGAGGATGGGAAACTCAACTGGGCAGCGCTGTCATTCGGAAACAGTGAGCTCATGCTCAACGCAGGAGGAAAACAGAGCACAGCCACAGGCGCGAGGTTGACCTGTACATACAAACCGACAGCGTCGTGACTTCTTCCTCCGCCTCAAGCACCGAGTTCACGTCGTAGAGGGACTCCACGACACTTTTTACGGCATGCGTGCGTTCATCATTCGCGACATCAATGGATTCTGGATCACGTTCGGCCAGCAGATACATCCGTAGGTGTTCTCATCTCGGAGTGTATTGATGCCGTGTTCCCGCAGGGCACGGTGCAACTCGTGCATGCTGACGTGGGTTCGTTTCAGGAGCGCGCGTTTCTGAACTTCTGCGGTGTCTAATACGTCCATGCGGCAGATAATTCTCGGCCTCTGGTTCCTACTACTAACCGTTTCGGTGTGGGCGCAGCCGCCGTCTGGCAATAAAACGGAGCAGGCTGCCGTTCAGCGTGCGAAGAACGCGCTGGTGTCGTCGCTGGATAGGAGCTTGCCGAAGGTGAGCCTGGAGTTTTTCCTGAATTACGAAAGTGGAGGCGCATCGATCAAGTGGGAGGTAACCGACTGCTGGGAACAGACCGGGAATCCGTCGATTGATCACGGAAGCGACTCTGACATGTGCGTCGAGGCTGACTTCGCGAAAGACCAGACCGACGTCGCGGTCCTGGTCTCGGTCGGAACATTTGAGAAAGGGCCGTCGGGCGTTCCAGCATTCTTCAGCGCGAACGTTACTGGGCCAAGCGGGAGAAGGCTTCGGCTGCGTCGCCTGGGCGATCTGCCCAAGGAATTGCAGCGCCCAGCGCCGCGGATGCCACGAGATTTGCCGGTCCCAACTACTGCTTCTTCTGGATGAATCTCCGCCGCACCAGGTGCGTGTTCGCGTCCTGTTTGATCTCGTCGTACTTCAGGCAAGAGATCGAGCCATCCACTTCGAGCACCGCCAGCGCGACCTGATCGCAGCTATTGATGCCGTGTTCCCGCAAGGCACGGTGCAACTCGTCCATGCTGACGTGTTCCCGCGCCATGTGCGATTCGATGCTCTTGCCATCATGAATCAGCAGAGTGGGCTGGCCCTGGATCAAGCGCCGGAAGCGCCGGTTCGCGCCGGAAACATCGGCGACCAGATAGTTCAGGACCAGCAACGTAGCAGCCGCAATCATGCCGCCCATCAGCGACGTGTCGGGGCCGGTCATCGCATTCTGTACGGAGTTCGAGAGCAGGAGCAGCAGGGTGAGGTCGAACGGGGTCATCTGCCCGACCTCACGCTTGCCGCTTAAACGCACACCAATCAGCACCAGCAGGTAGATGACGCCCGTGCGCAGCACGATCTGCAGCAGCACGTGACCACCGGGGAAGAACGCTCCGGTCATGCTCCGTTATCCATGCCTAATTTGCCGTCACCGGCATGGGAGCGCCCTTCGGCGTGCTGAGGTATCCCGTGGCTTTGTTCTTGTCCACCGTCCACACGACGAGTTCGAACAGCAGGTGGTCGCGTCCGGAGTAGAACTGGATCGGCTCGGAGACATTGCGATCCTTTTTTTCGATCGTCCTGTCGTCGGAGGTCACGTTCATGGTGAACTTGCCCTTCTTGGCGTCGGCCTTCTTGAGTTGCAGGCTCACCGTCGACACCGGCTGTGGCTTGGCGCCTTTCAGCAGCGTGAACTCGTAGTAGTTGCGGTCGCCTTTGTGTTTCAGGATCTCCAGATCTCCGGCCGTGTGCGCGATCAATCCGCTCTGCACACCCAAGTCGCCAATCGTGCTTTGCAGCTTGGCTTTGGTGGCTTCCAGATCGGCCTTGGTCGAAGCCACGTCGGTCTTCACGCCACCCACGTCGGTCTTCACGCCCGAGATTTCTCCGGTCACCGCGTTGATCTCCGCCTTCTGTTCCTGCTCCAGGCGGGACTCCGCGGCTTTCTGCTCTGCTCGCAACTCGGCCGTGCGCTGCGCCAATTCCTTCTTGGTCATGCCGAGTCGTTCCGCCAGTGCGACCTGGCTCGACTCGGAATCCCGCATGCGGTTGGTGAGTTCGTCCACCTGCTTCTGGGATTTGCCCAGGTCATCGGCCAATTTGCCGATCTGTGCGTGCGTCGTGTAGTGCGCGTATCCGAAAGCCGCCACCACCAAGACCGCCAGTACAGTCAGAATCCACTTGCCGGCATTCGACTGGTGTTCCATCTGCATCTGATCGCCTTCATCGGCCATACACTCTTCCTCCTCAGGAAGCTCAAGAATGAATTGCAGGGATACGTGTAATTGTTCAGCAGGATCAACTCAGTGTCAATTAGCTCATAGGATGCGCGACGCGCTCTGGAACGATGCCTTGATGCCTCTAGCGCCGAAGCGCCAACGCCTCCTGCAGGGCCGGCTCAGGATCGCGGCGAATCTGCGCGGCCTGTGCGCCTAGTTTCTTCTCCATCTGCTTTCGAGCCGCAACCAGCGACTCCGGCGGCGATGAGTTCGGGAGCGATTTCGTCAGCGTCTCTGCTCTTACGACTGCCGCATAGGCCAGGCGCGCCGGAAAACCCATGTCGTCAAGGAAGCGCCCGTAGGCCAGCCAGTCCTGGGCACTCGCGCTGTTATCGGACGCCGACTGGTCCAGTTGCAAAGCGCGCTGGTAGAGGCGTAACGCATCATCCAGTTTGCCGGTCTTGGACTGCAATTCTGCTTCGTTCACATCCGCTAAACTCTCCAGCTTGGCCTGACCCGTCTGGACAGCGAGCTTCTCCGCCAGGCGATACGACTGAACAGCCAACTCTGTCTGCGCAGAACGCGCCTGGCAATCTGCCATGCGCAACACAATGGCGATGACTCGATCTGGTGTCGGCCGGTCTTTTGCCGGCTGCCGTGCGAGCTTTTCCAGAAACCCCTTGTAGTGAGATGCCGCGGCTTGTGCCTTGCCTTCGCGATCCAATTCGTCGGCTAGATACAGATGCACCAGCGACTGATCCGGATCGACGGCAAGGGCCTGATTCCAACTTGCCAACGCCTGATCGCTGTGGCCACGCTGCAGAGCCAGAAGCCCGCGGTCGACGAGCAGATTGGCATCCTTGGGTGCGTACTGGAGCGAAGATTCGGTCAGGCTATAGGCTTCGTCAAACCGATTCTGATCGATAAGAAGGTGCAGCAGGCCCTGGCGCGCCGCCGGATCAGCTGGGTTGGCTTGCACCGCCCGCCTCCAAGCGGTCTCGGCCTGTGGCAGTTGGCCATCTTCCATTTCTTTGCGGGCGAGCCGCATTTGCAACGAGCTATCGAAACCATCGAGCGCCGCCGCGCGCTGCAGATCGTGCACATCGTCGGTGTTCAGCGAAAAATAATAACGAGCCTGATCGATCGTTCCCCAAATTAGCAGTAACAGCACCGCGCCTACCCTCACGGATCGCGCGCCCATCGTGTTTCCGGCGAGCCATCGGCCCACGGCTGTGATGTAACCGCCGGCCTCGGCTGCAGCGTCGGAGATCTTGTCGCGCGAGTTGAGCAACAGCGATGCGATTCGTCCGTCGCGCAGCTTCCAGATGGCGCCATCCAGAATGAAGTGGTGAATGTTGACCAGGGCGGTGAAGATCAAGAAGCTTGACGCAAAGTCATGATGGAACGCCCGGCTGGCCAGCCACGGACCCGGGACGAATAAAGCGATGCCGCCGACGATTAGAACTCCGAAATAGGCGAAGGGCCGCCAGTTGCGTCCGGTCTTGGCTTCACCCGCAGCTTCCCGGCGCGCATAATAACTGGTAATCCAGAGATACTGCGCCGAATGCATCACTGCCAGCACGCCTGAGCTGTAGCGGTTCTGCGGAATCTCCAGCCCCCTGAAGAGCGAAATCGCTGCGGGCAGAAGGAACCACAAGAACTGCGAAGAGAAGAGCGTCAGTGACGGGATCAGCTTGCGCCATCCTGTGGCGCGCGCCAGCCGCGAGAGCCCGTAGACTGACAGCGCGACAAACGCCATGCCGAGGAGGATCTGCTCCCAGCGGCTGACCGCCGCCGGGATTCCTAGCGATATAAATAGCGGGTCCGTCGATGGTCCCGTGTGGAAGCCGAGGAACAGAATCAGATACGAAGCGATGAACGCACCGTACAAAGCTCGGCGCGTACTCTTGTCGGGGTCCGCGCCCGCCCGGCGCGCGAACATCATGAACAGCCCATAGTTCTGACCGCTGTAGTGCCACGGGCTCCACGTCAGGTAGATGGTGAAGATCCAGGGCAGAAGGCGAAGCCAGAAATGCGACAGCAGGAGCGTCGCCAACATCAGCACTGTGATGTGTACGGTGAAGATGCGATACTTCTGAAAATCTTCCGAGCGATGATAGGCGCGATAAATCGTCGCCATGTAGTGCGGATAATTGAAGAACAGGGCCAGAGCATAAAACGCAACCGCCCACGTGCGGGTGCTCGAAGCCAACGCGAAGTACGAAAGCAGAAGCAGCGGGGCCGACCACGCTCCGCAACCGACGATCAGGTCAAGCCACGGACCGTAAATCCACGGCGCAGCCGGCGACTGCTCTGTTGAGATAGGTTTGGATCTTCCCATAAGCAACTGCCACAGGCCTTGATCCGCACGGCACTTCCTGTGCCGTCGCGCGTCACTGGTTTGTGTGGCTTGACGAAATTATAGGTGGGCAAACAGCAATCAAGCGTGCCTTGAGGGGTGCCTCGCAGGTAACGAAAGTAACGCCCGGGTCACAGGCATGCATGGAGAAAGGAGAATCGGGTCCCGCTTTCACACACTGGGTTTAGGACATTGGGTTTAGCACACTGGCTAACGCACTCCCGCCAATGCACTGTGCTCTTCCTTCTGGGCGGAACGCCCTTTCTTGAGCGACATCAACTCAACGGCCTTGTGCGCGATATGCTCGGCGCTGACTTCGAATTCCTTGATCAATTCCCAAGGCGCGCCCGAGTCTCCGAAGCGGTCTTTCACCCCAATCGCTCCAGTAATGAAAGGCGAGCCGTAGAGTGGAGGACTCTCGGTCAGAATGCCGCTGACGCGCCAGGCCAGCGCGCCGATCTGGTGCTCCTCGGCGGTGACGATAACGCCAGTCTCTCGGGCCGCGCGCACGATCGCCTCGGCATCGATGGGCTTCAGGGTGTGAATATTCAGAATGCGGGTCTCGTAACCGAATTCCTTCTTGAGGATGTAGGCGGCACGCATCGCTTCAGGAACCATCGGCCCGCAGGCAAGGATGCTCAGATCCTCGTTTTCATTTTTGTAAGATGAGGCCAGCACGGTTTCGAAAGCTTCCAGGAAATTCGGCCCCTCACGCCGCAGGCGAATCACGTTGGCCTGACCGAAAACGAACGGCGTTTTCTCGTCAGTGACGATCGGCGTCGCCTCGCGCGCGAAGCGAATGTACTTCGGCCCCTTATGCCGCAGCAGCAGATAATTCGTCGCTTTGCGAGTCTCCACCACATCGCACGGTACGACGACCGACATATTCGGCAGGCCTTGCATGGCGAAGAGATCCTCGAGCGCCTGGTGGGTCGCGCCGTCGGGACCAACCGAAACGCCGCCGTGCGCCCCGGCGATCATCACGTTGAAGTTGCCGTAGCAGACCGAGGTTCGGATCTGGTCAAGATTCCGCGCCGCGGCGAACGTGGCATAGGTTCCCAGCACCGGCAACTTCCCTTCCCGCGCCAATCCGGCCGCGGCCGAGGTTGCCGACTGCTCGGCAATGCCCATGCTGATCCAGCGCTTCTTGCGCGCCGGCTTCCCGGCATAAAAATCGCTGATCGTGATCGACCCTGAAATATCGAGACCCAGGCAAACCACGCGCTCGTCATCGCCGTTCTCCGCCAGCGATTGACCGAAGCCCTTGCGCGTCGGCTCCATTTTCACTTTCATGGTGTCGCCCGCATTCCACCAGTAGTTGCGGGTAAACTTCGGCATCTTGGCTTCGAGCTTGCGGTCGACTTCCGACTGATAGTGCTGCGCTTTGTCCAGCAAATGCTGCACTGGGATCCGGTCGAAAAGCGCAAGTTCCTCCAAGGCTGTCATCAATTCTTCGTAATTCGGAGTCTTGCCATGCCATCCGGCTTGATCCTCCATGAAGCTGACGCCCTTGCCTTTCACCGTATCGGCGAGGATGACGACTGGTCTGCCGGTCGCGGCCTTGGCCTGCTCCAGCGCGTCCACGACCTGGTTCATATCGTGGCCGTCGATGCGCATCACGTCCCAGCCGAAACTGCCGTATTTCGCGCATAGCGGTTCGACATCCATCACGTCCTTGACCAAGCCGTCAATCTGAAGACGATTGCAGTCGATGATTGCGATCAGATTGTCGAGGTGGTAGTGTCCGGCCTCCATCGCGGCCTCCCACACCTGGCCTTCCTGCTGCTCGCCGTCGCCCATGATGCAGAAGATTTTGTGCTGCCTGGCGTCGAGGCGGGCGGCCAGCGCCAAACCCACCGCAATGCTCAATCCCTGGCCCAACGATCCGGTGGAAGCTTCGACGCCTGGCACCTTCAGCCAGTGCGGGTGCCCTTGATAGGGCGAACTCAGCTTGCGCAGCGTGACGACATCTTCGATGGGACAAAAGCCTGCGAAGGCAAGACCCAGGTACAAGCTGGGAGCCTTGTGTCCGGTCGACCAGACGATGCGATCGCGTCCCGCCCATTCGGGATTTTGCGGATCATGGTCGGCAATCTTGAGGTAAAGTGCCGCGGTGATGTCCATGATGGAAAGCGTGCCGCCGGCGTGCCCGGAACCAGCCGCGTGCAGCGCGACCAGATCGTAACCGCGCATCAGGTTGGCAGCGTTTTTCAATTCGTCGATGGAATATTGGCGGAGGACTTTTCCGCTGGTGGAATCGGTGAGGGCCATGGCCTCTCCTTTTTGGCGCCCGACGGGTTTGCGCCGGACAGTCTTGCGCCAGACAACGAAGCGCACAGAACGTGCTCTAGAGAAGGTATCCGGGGAGGAACGGTCGGGCTGTGATGGGGATCACATCGGGGGGTGACGCGACTTCCCTGACTCGCCCAAGCTTCAAGCGCCGCCGCCAAGGTCTGAGCGTACAATTCCTGCAGCCGGGGCAACGGCTTAAGGCTGCCAGATGCGCAAACGTCTGATTTCTGCCCGCATCGTTCGTGTGCAGGGCGTTCTCATCCTTGGGGTAGCGGCCATCCATTTGTTGGTAACCCCGCTATTGAGGGACGCATTAAGCCGCCAACTCTCTGTGCCAGACTTTGAGTTCGTCTGGCCACCGTTCGAACTGAGCTTTGTGGTGATGGGCATTCTCCTGATTCCGGTTGGCGTTTCCACGCTGTTTTGCGCTTCCGGCATTAAGGCGGGGCAGCCGTGGTCATGGCGCGTTGGGATCACCAATGCGCTCGCCATTCTGAGCCTGCCCCTTGTGCTCGCTTTCACCATGGAGAAGCGGTACTTTACGGCGATACCGTTCCTGATCGCTGCGATTCTGATTACGCTGGTTGGCTTGTCTATGTGCCTGCCGCTGTGGTGGGTGCGCGCTGAATTGACGCAGAATTCCGAGAATTAGCCAGTGCTGGACCAATGTTCGGACGATGCTACTCGAACTTCCATCGGGTGGACTTGGTTTGGAAGTATTTCTCCCAGAGACCGAAGACAACTCGCGGGCGGACCGCAAAGACTGGTTCTTTCATCGACAGGATGTCGTCTTTCATCGATGACATGTCGAAATTGTACTTGGGCTTGTACTTTGCGAGGAATTTGCGGCGCCCGGCGACGTCAGCGATTTCGGCAACTCCTTCGACGATGACGGCTTCGTTCGTGTGCTCGGTGCAGACCACGCAATTGGGATTGCGCGCCAGGTTGCGTGCTTTGCGCGACTGGCTGCCGGTGCTGAAGAGAAGGCGTCCGTCTTGCCAGAGGCCCCAGACGACCATCGTGTGAGGAGAGCCGTCGGGTTTGACGGAGGTGATCCAGTAGTTGTGCGATTTTTTCAGGCGCTGCTCGGCCCAGGACCACGGGAGCAGGCCCTTGGTGCCTTCCGGGAAACCGTAGCCGGGCGCGTGCGGGCGGCTGGGCTTCGGGGACGTAGTGGTGTTCTTCTTCGCTGGGGTCATTTCTTATTCTCGCGATACCATCCAACGGGCAGCGAACGATATCAGACGTGCTTCCGTTGGATTTGGCATGCCTTCTTCAGATGATCAAAGCGCTCGGCGTTTCCGTCTTCGTGAGACTGACCGAATTTCCAGCATCTCGTGAATGTATCTGCAAATAAGGCATTTTGCTTCGCAGCTGCCGTGACTTTCGGGAAGAAGTCCGCGAAGTGACATTCCAACAGGTGCTCGGGCAAGACCGTGGCGCTCGCGGTTCGAAGGTCTTCATCTTCGTGACAACCCCAGCGGTGTATAAATGGCCACACCGCCTCGGGTTCCTCTCGGACGAACTCCTCGATCTTGATGATGGCTTGCCAGCGTGGATCGACCTCTCCTTTGGGCGCGGCTTGGCCAGGCAGCATTGCCTCGACTTCAGCGATGGTATCCCCCGCGCGCTCATTAGCAGAGATTAGGTCTCGGTTCAGAAGGATCCCCATGAAGGGCTTCCCAGGGCATCGCTGCGCCGACGACAAACTACAGGTTCTTCTTCGTCCACTGGTCGATGCGGTCGAGAGCCTGCTGCAGGTTCTCCAGCGAATTGGCCACGCTGAACCGCAAGTAGCCTTCACCGAATTCGCCGAAGGCGGTGCCTGAGAGCGCCGCCACTCCAGCTTGTTCCAGCAGAGCGTCGGCTAGCGGTTTCGACTTCCATCCCGTTTTCGTGATGTTGGGGAACACGTAGAAAGCACCTTTGGGCATGCGGCAGGAGAAGCCTTTGATCTTGTTCAGACCCGCGACGAACGCATCGCGGCGGCGCTGGAATTCGTCGCGCATGTGGTCGACGGAACTCTGATCTCCGCGGATCGCTTCGATGCCCGCGACCTGCGTGAAGCTGGCCGTGCAGGAGTTGGAGTTGGTCATCAGGCGTGTCATGTGCGCGGCCAGGTCAGGACGCATCACGCCGTAGCCCATGCGCCATCCGGTCATGGCGTAGGTTTTCGAGAAGCCGTCGAGCAGGATGGTGCGCTCCTGCATGCCGGGCACCGACATGATGGAAAAATGCTGGCCTCCGTCGAAGAGCAGGCGGCTGTAGATTTCGTCCGACAGGATCATCACGTTGCGGTCGCCGATTAACTTCGCAATCTGCTCGATGTCGCGGCGCTCCAGAATTCCTCCCGTGGGATTCTGCGGGGAGTTCAAGATGATCAGGCGGGTACGGTCGGTGATGAGCGACGCCAGTTCGTTGACGTCGAGCGAGAAGTCGCGTTCTTCGCGCAGCTGGATGGGGACGGCGCGTCCGCCAACGTAATTTATCATCGACTCGTAGATGGGGAAGCCCGGATTGGGATAGATGACTTCATCTCCTTCATCAATGAGCGACAGGATCGTGAAGAAGATAATGGGCTTGCCGCCGGGAACGACGACCACTTCATCGCTGGCCACTTTCACGCCGCGGGTGCGGCTGACATATTCGGCAAGCGCCTGACGCAGGTCCGGCAGGCCGGCAGAGGGACCGTAGTGCGTCCAGCCTTTGCGCATCGCGTCGACACCGGCTTCGATGACGTTGGCGGGCGTGTCGAAATCCGGCTCGCCGATTTCCAGGTGAATGATGCTCTTGCCCTGACGTTCGAGTGCGCGCGCCTTGTTTAGAACTTCGAAAGCGGTCTCGGTACCCAGCCGCGACATGCGGCGGGCCAGATGCAATTCGTGTTGGGTGGTTTGCGCCATGATGACAAAACTCCTGAACAAGCCAAACGGCACATTATACGCCCGCCGGCATGGCGTGAATTGCCACGGCCAAGCGGAGTAAACTCACGGCAACGCTCTACGCAGAGGAACCATGAACTCCTATCTCGATGAACTTTACGCACATCAGGAATGGGCGGATGCGGAGCACTGGCGCGCATTTGAGGTCTTTCCCGCGGCGCTGGCCGATAAGGCAATCCACGAGCGGCTGCTGCACATTCATCTGGTGCAGCATGGGTTCTTGTGGGTGACGGGTCCGCGAACGTTAGAGTTCGCTTTCAAGAAGCTGGAAGACTTCCCTGCCATGGCGGATCTGAAGACATACGCACGGCAAGGACTCGATGAGCTCGGAGAGTTATTGAAGAGGACGGATCCGGGTCGGATGGAAGAGATCATTGAAGTGCCGTGGTTCAAGCCGCCGGCAAGAATCAGCCTGCGTCAGGCTCTGACGCAGGCGGCGCTGCACAGCCACTATCATCGCGGGCAGAATGCGACGCGGTTGCGGGAATTGGGGGGAGTGCCTCCGATGACAGACTTCATTGTGTGGCTGAAGGACGGGCAACCGGCTGCGCAGTGGAGTTGACGATGCTAGGGAAAGCCATCCGAGCTGCGCTCGAAGGACAGCCGAGGGCTGCTGTCCCCACATAAGCGCTCTCCCGATAAGAACTGGTTATTCCGAGACGCTGTGCTCTTCGTTTTGCGAACGCAGCACGCGATCGACCGAATAGGGGGCGCGGCGGCTGGGTTCGTGGTAGTGACGGACTTGCATTTCGCCGAGCAGGCCGATCGCGAGAAGATTTAAACCACCTAGGAGCAGGCCTAGAGCAGTCATCATCAGCGGGCCGTGTTCGGCCATCACCGGGACGTGGCGCAGGAATTTCTCCAAACCCAGCCAGAGAACAATCGCGCTGCCGCCGAAGATGCTCATCATCCCAAAGCTGCCGAAGAAGTGCAGCGGCCGCGACAGATAGCGCAGCAGGAAACGAATCGTCAGCAGGTCGAAGAAGACGCGGAACGTGCGCGTGATGCCATAGTGCGAAACGCCGCGCTCACGGTTCACGTTGCGGATGGGCACTTCGCAGATCGTTGCACCATGCCAGGAAGCCAGCGCCGGAATGAAACGGTGCAGCTCGCCGTAGAGCGGGACCTGCTCGAGAATGTCGCGGCGGTAGGCTTTGAACGTAGTGCCGAAGTCGTGGATGTCGACGCCGCTAATCTTGGCCATCATCCAGTTGGCGATGCGCGAGGGGATGCGGCGCATCCAGAAATTGTCGACCCGGACTTTGCGCCATCCGCTGACGATGTCGTAGCCGGCAGCGATCTTTTCCAGGAACAGCGGGATGTCGTTGGGATCGTGTTGCAGATCGCCATCCATGGCGATGATGTACTCTCCGCGGGCATGGTCGAAACCGGCGGCGAGGCCTGCGGTCTGGCCGAAATTGCGGCGCAGTTTGACCACGGTCACGCGGCTGTCGACGGCTGCGATTTCGCGCAGCATGGCGAAGGTGTGATCGTTGGAACCGTCGTCCACGAGCACGATTTCGAAGGTTTCACCGTGCGCCTCCATGACCGCTTTCAGACGATCGTAGAGGTCGGTGACGTTCTCTTGCTCGTTATGCAGCGGGACGACAATGGAGTACTTGGGCACAGTCTTTCTATTATAGACCGAAAAGCAGTTCTCAGTTCCTGGTTCTCCGTTCTCAGTTGGGTACCTTGGGGTAGGCAGCGACGAGTGCACTACGACGCTTTCGCTGAGGCGCGGGGCCGTGCGAGCGAGTTTCATTTTGTGGAAAACGCGCGACGCGAAGCGCACGCTCCTCCCTCCTGCCCGTTGAAGGGGTAGGCTAATGCAGAGCTTGCAAGAATCGCTTGTAACAGATTGTTTCTACCTGACATAGGTACCACATTTTCGATAACAAGAGAGTTCAGGGCGGAAACGCAGCTTATGCGTGCAGCGGGAAAAGTCAGCTGCCCAGGGGTCGATGAGTAGAGAGACGATTTGTCCCACAACACCACTTGTCATTCCAATGACTGTCAATTGTGCCAGTTCCAATTGGGTAGCCGCGATGTTGAGCTATAGGCTGGATTGTGCTGGGTGGCGCATTGTTCTTTCTCTCACGGGTTCAGTGCGCCACATTTTTATCCGTCATTGGTGTTCTTGGCGGCACTGGGTTATGAGGCATCTGGTATCGGACCAGCGGTTAGAGCGGTTAGAGAAGAAGACTGGTAAGTCCGAATGGGCCTGATGTTGGCAGGAGGCCAAAGTTTGATCCCGGTTCATCCCATCTCACAAAAACTCATCCTGTGCATCGATGACAACGAAGCCGTCTTGTCCTTTGAAAAGGCGCTCCTCGAGAGGTCTGGATACTCGGTCATCACAGCAACATCTGCACAACAGGGACTCGGACTTGTGACCACGTGCAAATTCGATGCCGTGCTCCTCGCCTACGAGATGCCCGATATGAACGGCTGCGACGTTGCGTTCGAAATAAAACGTATACGGCCGGAACTGGCGGTGATATTGCTTTCCGGTAGCGAAGTGCCCACCTATGCTCTGGCCTTGGTCGATGCTTTTGTCCCTAAGCTCGAAGCCAGCCGAGAGTTGCTGCCCATGATTGCGGCTGTTTGTAGCCGGGTTCGCGACCCACAACAGGAGCAAGAAGGATTCCAGCCCTAGCCGTCCCGTGGTAATAGAGAACGTAAACAGGAAGTATGATTTGCAGAGCAGGCGCAGATTATGCCGAATGTCCGAAAGATTTCTCTGGTAGTGGCTGGACTCATCATTGTCGGGTACCTAGCGACAACGTCCGGCCTGCTGGCATGCCCACCGCGACCGGAGCAAGGTATCGACAGGAATGAGCGTGACCGACGTGTTCCACGCGGTCGACCGGTGGGACCTCTGCCTGAATTCTTTCTGGAACGAACCCACCAAGGAGTTTGGAGCGTTCAACGTGCTCAAAGAACCTGGGGGGCACACCTACCGAGTCCCGAAGTACGGTAAGACGATCGAATCGAAAGAGGAGTTTCTCCAGTTCGTCGAAAAGCAAATGAGCAACGGACAAGCCTGGAGCAGCCAGTTTACCTATTTTGGCCTACCCACCCGCAACACATTTCGGGTGGACTTCGATCGGAATGGCAGAGTAATCAATATCGCCGGAATGGTTGGCCCGAACTGAAACGGGATACGGTCGACGACGGACAGAGGCCCTTAGACTCAGAACCCAGTCAAACGAGTGCACGAAAAATCCCCCCCCTCCGAACGTCGCGAAAGAATGCGACGTTCGGATGGGGCACCCACGAGCCTCCGACCTCGGATGGGTGACCGTGTTCTGGATGGTTAGCCCTGGTCTTTGAGCTTTAGCTTCGACTTGTTTTCTTCCATGAATTGCTTAATTTCGTTGGCGGCGCCGAGCAGTCGGTTCCATTGTTCGTAGTAGAGAGTGACGGGGAAACGGCCCAGACCGTAGACGCTGACGCCGCCCTTCTCGCCGACTTTGAAGATCAGGTCGCCGCTGCGCTTTTTGGTTTCGACTTCCTTTTCGAGCTGAGACAGCTTGGCTTTCAGTTCTTCGTAGGTTGGTTCTGACATGCTTCCCTCGCGTTTGAATATGAGTGGATTTCGGCAGCGATTTCGCCTGCGCAATGATGATCGCGCATTTCTATAGTAACTTGCCCGGCGTTGCCTTGCGGGGCATAACCGTTATAAGCTGAAAGAATCTAATCCCGAAGCAGGAAATCGTTGTCTGGGGTCCTTGATGCGTTTGTGGGTGAAATGGTCGACGTGGCTCTGCCTGTCCCTGATGGTGTGGACGGCGGCGGTGGAGTCTACCCACAACCACCCTACGCGGACTGAGTCCGCCGCCTGCTCGATATGCGTCGTGGCGCACAGCGCCAGCCCGACCGTAAGTTCCAGCCAGTCCGCTCCGGTGTTTGCCGCGGTCGGTCTGCTGCGAGAAGAAGATGTTATCGCGAAGGCCCGGTTCGATTTCTCGGACCAGGGGATTCGCGGTCCTCCTGCCCTGTAGGGATTCCCACAAATTCGACTCACCGGCGGTGACGCCGGCGATTCCCTACTCTCTTCATTTTTGCAGGAGGGCGTTATGCCTATTTCTTATCTTTCTTATCTTCGTCCGTGGCGCGTTGCCGCCATATTCGCCGTCATCTTTCTAACTGTGGCAATGTGGGCACAGTCGGGCGGAAATTCCGGATCCATCAGCGGCACCGTGCTGGATCCTACTGGGGCCGTGGTGCCCAACGCAACCATTGAAATTCAAAACCCGGTCAGTCACTTTGACCGATCGGCCACCACGGACAAATCCGGGAGTTTCAGCATTCCGAACGTGCCCTTCAATCCGTATCACATGACAGTGGTCGCAGCGGGATTCTCTGCGACAGTGCAGGACGTGGAGGTGCGCTCGGTCGTCCCGGTCAGCGTGAAAGTCAGCCTCCAAGTGTCGGGTTCGACCACCTCGGTGACGGTCGAGGCGGGGGGAGACCTGGTGGAGAACGATTCAACCTTCCATTCTGATCTCGACAGAAACTCGTTCATCCGGATGCCCCTGGAGAGTACGACGTCTTCGCTGAGCGCGGCGGTTACCCAATCAACGCCGGGAATTGCGTCTGACTCCAACGGCCTGTTCCACGGACTAGGCGATCATGCGGAAAACTCGTTTTCCGTGGACGGCCAGCCCATCACGGATCAGCAGAGCAAAGTGTTTTCGAACCAGATCCCACTCGATTCAGTGCAGTCCATGGAGGTCATTTCGGGCGCGCCGCCGGCCGAATACGGAGGCAAGACCAGCGTGGTGATTGTCGCGACCACCCGCTCGGGACAGGGAGTAACCACGCCGCATGGCAGCGTGACCACTTCCTATGGATCGTTTGGAACATCGAACCTGGCGGCCGATCTAGCTTACGGCGGTAAAGACTGGGGAAACTTCATCTCCGCCAGCGGCGTGAACACTGGCCGCTTCCTCGACCCGCCGGAGTTCGCGGTGTTCCACGACAAAGGCAATGAGGAAAACCTGTTCGATCGCGTGGACTATCAACTGAATGGCGCCGACTCGATCCATCTAAATTTCGGCTACAGCCGGAGCTGGTTTCAAACACCGAACTCACTCGATGGCGAAAACGCGACCGCCTGGAGTGGACTGGCGGGGATTGAACCGCAAATGGTAGCCTTTGCCGGCAGAGACCCGAATGGAAATGTCGTTGGACCGGCGGACCAGCGCTCTAAGATTGGAACGTTCAACATCGCTCCTTCCTGGACGCATGTGCTGGGTTCCAGCGCTGTATTTACCTTGGGCACGTTCGTGCGCCACGACGACTACAACTATTACCCGAGCAACGATCCTTTCGCGGACCTGGGGCCGCCAAGCCTGCAAAGACAGTCGGTGGGTCAGAACCGGACGCTCACCAATGCGGGGATTCGGTCCGATCTGTCCTATGTCCGAGGGATCAATCAAATTAAGGCAGGTGCCGTCTACGAGCAAACATTCCTCAATGAAAACGACACTGTCGGGATCGTCGACCCCACCTACAACGCGCCCTGCATCACCTCCGTGGTTACGAGTCTTGTGAACCCGTACCAATATGTCGCGGCGCCAGCGCCGGGGATCACCGATCCGTTGCTGTGCACCGGGGCCTACCAACCAAATACTTCGTCTAACCCGAACGCGCCCGGCTCGGCGTTTTACCCCTATTACAATCCGGTGCTGGCTCCGTATGACTTGACCCGCGGGGGAAGCACGTACACCTTCAATGGCCACACCGACGTGAAGGAACTGGCGCTCTATCTGCGGGATGTGATCACGAAGGGCAACTGGTCTTTGAACCTTGGTTTGCGGGGCGATTTCTATAATGGTCTGTCGATCGCGCGCCAAGCCGAGCCTCGGGTTGGAATCGCTTATAACGTAAAGCAGACCAACACGATTCTTCGCGTTTCCTACGCACGCACGCTGGAATCGCCTTTCAATGAAAATCTGATCCTTTCCAGCATCGGATGCGAAAATGCTGTCTTGAACCCGCTTCTCCTCTGCGGCTCAGCCAGCGGGGCATTGAGTCCCGGCTTTCGCAACGAATTCCATGCTGGGATCGAGCAGGCGTTCGGGCGGTACCTGGTCTTTTCCGGCGAGTGGATTTCGAAATACACGCACAACGGTTACGACTTCAGCGTGCTGGGCAACACTCCGATCACGTTCCCCATTGAATGGCACAACTCCAAGATTCCTGGATATGCGGGCCGAGTGAGCGTGCCCGACATTCATGGCTTCTCGGCGCTCATGGTCTTCTCCAGCGTGGCGGCACGCTTTTTCCAGCCCCAGATCGGTGGAGCGGGAGCAACGGTGGCGACGGCGGCCGGACTTCCCTTCCGCATCGACCACGACGAAAAGTTCAACCAGACCACGCACTTGCAATACCAACCCTGGAAACGAGGCCCGTGGATGGGCTTCAACTGGCGCTATGACAGCGGACTGGTCGCTGGGGCAACGCCATGCTTCGGGATGAACGCGTTCAACAACTGCCCCGGATCGGTTGTGATTGAGGGCGTGAATAACGTGAGCATGGGCGCCGCCAACGTGGGCGAGATTCCACTTTCTGCTAATCAGGAATCCGAGGCCGGGTTCATGTGCAGCGGCGTCCGCGCCACTCCGACGGCGCCGCTACCGTTCAATTGCCCCGCATCGGCGTTTGGCTCTGCGCTCATCAAGGTGCCTCTCCCGAACGCCGAGAACGACGACCACAATCCACCACGCATCACGTCACGGAACCTGTTCGACATGTCAATCGGCCATGACAACCTGTTCCGTGGCGACAAGTACAAAGTCAGTGCCAGACTAACCGTCATCAACATGGCGAACCATTTTGCGCTGTACAACTTCCTTTCCACCTTCAGCGGAACGCACTACGTCACGCCGCGGACGCTGACGGCGGAGTTGGGTTTCCACTTCTAGCATTGGATTGGAATGCAAGTGACGGGGACAGGCGGCTCGGTGCGGGCCGCCTGTTTCTTGCACGACACACGTTCCTGGTTTGTAAACGAATGTAAAACAGCGCGGGGAACCGGGGAAGAATGTACCGGGATTGGTAGAATATAAAGACATCTCCATTCAAAACCGCGCATCTATTCGCACTGGGAGAAATGATTGTCTATTAAGTTCGCCGCAAGACTTATGGCGCGCCTTGTGCTTGCCAGCTTTTGCACCGTGCTGAGCTCCGCGCAGCAGACCACGCCGCCATCGACCCCGGATTCATCGGCACAAACGCAACCCCAGGCTCCGGCCCAAGCCCCAGCTCAAGGTCAGGCCCCGCCATCTGCACAGCAGGCGCCCGCACAGCAAGCACCCGCGGACAAGGATAAGCAGGGCGGAGATGCAGGCGGCCAGGGCAAAGTCGCGGGGACGTCGAACGACCGGCTGTTCAAGGTGCTGCCGAATTTCTTGACCCTGGAGACTGCCGGGAAACTTCCGCCGCTGACCACGAAGCAGAAGTTCGCGGTCGTGGCCCGAGGTACGTTCGATCCCGTGCAATTTCCCTGGTGGGGGCTCCTATCGGCCATAAACCAGGCGGACAACGCCGAGCCCGCCTACGGGCAGGGATGGGTGGCCTATGCAAAACGTTATGGAACCACCGCGGCTGACGGCATCATCGAAAACTTCATGACGCAGGCCGTCTTTTCGTCCGCTCTGCACCAGGACCCACGCTTCTACCAGTCGGAAAAGGGCGGGGTTGCCCGCCGGACTTGGTATGCGGTGACCCGAATCTTGGTGACTCGGAGTGATTCTGGACATTCGCAGTTCAACTACTCTGAGGTTTTTGGCGCCGCAGCCGCGGCCGCCATTTCCACCTACAGCTACCATCCGAAGAGTACGTACCTCAGCACACCGACGAACCCGCACATGTTTGTTCCCTCCGACCGAACTCTACTGAATACCGCCAACGTGTGGGGGACACAGGTCGGCCTCGACACTGTGACCATCGTGATCAAGGAATTCTGGCCCGACATCCGGCGCAAGATGTGGCACAAGCACCCAGTCCAGACAGGAAGCACGGCCACGGCTCCAGCGGCTCCCTAGGGCACTCGACAAGTAGTTCCCGGGCGGCGCCTGATCACATTCATGTGATTTGGATCACAGCGTGGTCGCCATCATCTCCCTAATATCTCCCCAGTTGTCGAGCTGTGTAGAAACCCCGGCTCGGCATTGACCGCTCGAACGGGAGATGCCCATGAAATGGATGCTGGTGGTGGTTGCCGCCGCTGTGCTTGCGGTCGGGCTGTATGCCAGCGGCCCGGCACCCGGGGTCAGCCCAACTACGCTCAGCGCAATCACCGTGGACTATCCGTCGGAGGGATCTCTGTTCCCGCCCGACATCATTGCGCCGACGTTTCAGTGGCGCGATGCGGAACCAGCCGCGGCGGCATGGCGGATTGACATTACGTTCGCCGACCGCACGCATCCTCTTCAATTGTGGTCGACGGGCGAAAAGATGAAGCTCGGGGAACTCGACACGAGCCTCGTCGGCTACGTGCCGCCTACTCTTTCACCCGAGCAGGAAGCGGCTCACATCTGGAAGCCGGATGCGAAGACCTGGGCCGACCTTAAGAAACACTCGGTCAAGGGACCCGCCACCATAACCTTTACCGGGTTTCGCGATGAGAACGCGGCCGAACCGGTTTCGAGAGGCCAAGTCAACATTCAAACTTCGACCGACCCGGTGGGCGCTCCGATCTTCTATCGCGATGTTCCGCTCATTCCAACTCCGCCGGAGCAGGGCGAGCGGGGAGTGATCAAGCCGCTGCCGGATTCCGTGCTACCTAAAATCAAATGGCGGCTGCGCTATGTTTCCGGTACTGAGAACAAGGTGGTGATGGAGGGGCTGCCGACGTGCGCCAACTGTCATTCCATCGCACGCGACGGCAAGACACTGGGAATCGATGTAGACGGGCCCCAGAACGACAAGGGGCTGTACGGGCTGATTCCGATCCACAAAGTGAGTTCGATCAGCAATGACTACATCATCCACTGGAGCGCGTTCAGCGACAAGCTGGCGCAGAAGCGGTTCGGCTTTATGTCGCAGGTTTCGCCGGATGGAAAGTACGTCATCACCTCGATCGACGTGCCCGGGGGACACGGGGTACGAGTGGTCGACCGGCTCTACAACGGATTTTTTTCGGATTACGGATTCGGTCAGGTGTTCTTTCCCACGCGAGGAGTGCTGGCCTGGTACAGCAAGGAGACGGGCAAGTTACAGGTCCTGCCGGGAGCGGATGATCCGAATTACGTGCAGACCAGTGCGTTCTGGAGTCCCGACGGAAAGTATCTGGTGTACTCGCGGGGGGTGGCGAAGGATCCGTATGAGACAGGACATCCTCGGGCGCTGTATGCCAACGATCCCAACGAAACGCAGATGCAGTACGACCTGTACAAGATCCCCTTCAACGACGGCAAGGGCGGGAAGGCAGAGAAGTTGATCGGCGCTTCGGAAAACGGGATGAGCAACAACTTCCCGAAGGTGTCTCCCGACGGCAAGTGGATTGTGTTTGTGCGCAACAACAATGGGCTGCTGATGCGGCCGGACAGCCACCTGTACATTGTGCCGTTTGCCGGCGGAAAAGAGCGGCTGCTGAACTGTAATCTGAAGACGATGAACTCGTGGCATAGCTGGTCGCCGAACGGCCGCTGGCTGGTGTTCTCGTCAAAGACTCCATCGCTTTATACGCAGATGTATCTCACGCATATCGATGAGAATGGGAACGACACGCCGGCGATTCTGATCGAGCACGCCACGGAATCGAACCGCGCGGTGAATATCCCGGAGTTTATGAATATCGCGCCGGGCGGGTTGGAGAAGATCGACGCGCCGGCCACCGAGTTTTACCGGTTGTTCGACGTGGCGGTGCAATTGGCCGATAAGAAAGACTTTGCCGCGGCGGTGCCGGCCTGGAAGCAGGCGCTGGCGCTGGCTCCGGAGGATCCGCGGGGACACAACAACCTGGGGATCGCGCTGGTGGCAACGGGAAAGTTCGACGATGCGATTGCGGAATACAGGAAATCTCTGGAACTGAATCCTTCGAGTTCGCAGACCCACAACAATCTGGGAAGCGCGCTGGCCGAAGCAGCACGAGTGGACGAAGCGCTGCCGGAATTTCAAAAAGCAGTGGAGTTGAATCCGGACAACGGCGCAGCCCGGGTCAATCTGGGCAATGCGCTGGCTGCCAAGGGTGGGCATCTGGATGAGGCCATTCAACAACTGAATAAGGGCATTGCGATGCAGCCGGAGTCCGCGAGCGCGCAGAACGGCCTTGGGGTCGCGCTGGCGCGCGCGGGCAGGCTGGATGATGCTGTCCTGCACATGCAGAAAGCGGTTGCTCTGGCGCCGCTGGCGGCCGACTATCGCTATAACTTCGGACGCGTGCTGGCGGCCAAGGGCGACCTTCCGGCGGCAGTAGTTCAGTTTGAGGAGGCGGCGAAGCTTTCCGCGATGCAGGAGCCGGTGATTCTGGAGATGCTCGCAGCCACGTATTCCGACACGGGACGCTATTCGGAAGCCGTGACCACAGCGCAGCGAGCGCTCGAGTTGGCGATCCGGCAGCAGAACGATGCGCTGGCGGCGAGGCTGAAAGCAAGTTTGGCGCGTTACGAGGGGTTGGCGCGGAGCGGGACGGCGCCGACGGCAACGCCGTAGAGGCGAGGCCCGATTCAAACTACAGATTTGAGAGCGCGCGGGAGAACTGGTGCCGTCCCTACTGGACTCAATTCCATTCTCACGAGCTTACCCAGGACTTACGTCCTGGGCTTTCAACTGTCGCCGCTTCGCGGCTGCAGTTGGATCAACTAAGGGGCCTCCACTCTCCGCAATATTTATCCTCACATATCCCTCTACATCATGCGTTTGGGCTCGTATGCCCGGTCCACTACCAGGTCGGGATGCAGGCGGCGGAAGGTTTCGGCCACGTGGCAGTTCCAGCAGACCGGTTGGTGCGTGGCGAAGATCTCGGGAAGCTGCTCGGGTCGGAATTCCCTCCACTCGGCAGTCTTGGCATCCGGACCGAGCAGGGCTGGCGCGTGATCGAGGTGATGCAGCGCACCGATCGGCTTGTGGCAGAACGCGCAACTCTTCCCTTCATACCACTGCCCGACGATATTCCAGACGAGGCAGTTTGCGGGACCGACCTCGATTTGCTGCAGGCATTCCTGACCACAGTCCTGGCGCTCGGGCCAGCGGGAACATTCTTTCAGGCGAAGCGTGGGTTCGGAGAGAAAGGCTCCGATCGCGGCTTCTCCGGCAGCAACGTCGACCGCCTCCGGCTTGTGCGTCTCAGGGCAGGTGATCAGGCGTTTTCCCCGGTAGGCGAAGTACGCGCGCATTCCGGGGATGGCGCGAAAGACAAAGAGACCAAGAGCCAGCGCAAGGACGGCGAGTGTAATCAACACTGAGATCGACATAAATCACCTCCGGGAAAGCGGCCGCCACGATCAGCGTTCAGCCACCAGCAAAGGTCCTGAGGCGGCAACACTTTGGGTATTTACAGCATGAGGGTGGGATGCGGATTGTGCGGTGCCTTGTATCACCGGAAAACGTGATTCGGGTCACAATGCACAACGAACGTAGGTATGTTCAGGAGCGGGGGCTACGGTCGTGGCAACCGGCGTGAGATTGTTTGAAACCTATGCGGCTCGGGCTATGCGCTCGTTCACGCGATGGATGATCGTAGCGGGTAGCTGCAGCACGCGCGCCTGCAGCGTTCGCTTGGAGCGTACTTCAATGGCAATCCCACCGTCGCTGGGGAACGGGTCCGACAATACGTCGAATTCTTCTCCGTAGATCCTGATGCTTTGCGACACGGAGTACCCGAACTGCTGGATGCGTGCACAAACCTCGCTGGTCGGGAGACTGCCCGGGCTGGTAATCACTTTGTCCTCGTTTCCGACGAAAAAAACCCCCTCACTCCAATAGCGCTATTCAACGCCTCCCGCCGCACTTCTGCCGTGATCCCGGTCACCCGTTGAGATATCCTATAACCCATGTATAAACAATGACATGGCCAGCTTGGCGTGCAGGTGGCGGGGGTTTCCCACAGGTTGCTCTTCGGGTGAGGATCTTCCCCACGAAGGACACGAAGTCACACCAAGGAAACCCCGCAAGTGCAGCCTTCGTGATCCTTCGTGCCCTTCGTGGTTGAGCTTTTCTCTTGCAGACTCAAAGTGACCCACTTATCGGACTTCACCACAGTCCCGGCAGCAGGCGATAACGCGTAATCGCCGCGTATTGTTCATAGCCGGAAAGCTCCTGGCGAAGGGTTCGATCTTCGCGGGCGGTGCGCCATATCAGCAGCACCATGATGAACGCGCCCAAGCCCAGAGCCCAGACGGATCCCCAGATGAACGCGGTGGACAGATACATCAGGATGGCGCCTACGTACATGGGATGGCGAACGAAGCGATAGGGGCCGCAGGTGACCACAGTTTGTCCGCGGTCGGTCTGAATGCGGACGCTCGACTCGGCAAACGGGTTGACCACCATCACCCACGTGATCAGCACCATCGCGACGGCGAACAAGATCGTGCCGACGTAGACAAAACCAAACGGCATTGACGTCCAGCGATACCGCCCGGCGTCCAGGCCGCCGATTATGGGCTGAATGGAGATGAGAGGCACATAGATCGCGAGGAACATCTTGTCGAAGGTCTTGGTGTCTTTGCGGTGCCATTTGGCGCGCGCCTTCAGCACCGACGGATTGTAGTGTTGGACAATCGGGGCGACCGCAGCCATTCCCCCCACGAATAAGGCAACGGAGATCCAGCCGCGAATCCAGTTGAGGCGGCCGGCGGCGAGAAAGAGCGAACCGATCCACCAGGCAAAGGTCGCGAGGACCGGGAGCAGTTTCTTGGCAAAGCGCGATTCGGTTTCAGGCGCCGTTGCCTCCGTATGGACGGCCGGGGAATCTGCCATGGTTTCCTCCGAGAACGGATGACGTGCCCGCGGCCGAAGCCCCGCATTGACGCAGAAAGCGCGGACCACGCAGTGCAGACTGCTCCTAGAAATCCATCCGAAAACTGGTGTTCTGTACAGGTTGAAATTCGCGTGACTTGATTATTTGTTTGTGCGCCTTCGCTTACATTACAACTGCGGCCAAGCCGGGATTCGCTTCCAGTCCA
>Ga0181532_10000605_pt1 | contig 36611 bp, 30 predicted proteins | sample PEATcosm2014_Bin_33_FD_119768 | JGI IMG/M metagenome (GOLD analysis project Ga0181532, IMG submission 119768) | Peatland microbial communities from MTU Mesocosm Facility, Houghton, MI, USA - PEATcosm2014_Bin11_30_metaG | ecosystem: Environmental > Terrestrial > Soil > Wetlands > Peat | place...
CCACCGCCGTCTTGACGGCCTGCGCGACGGCAACGGCATTGGGCGTATCGGAATGGACGCAGATGCAGTCGGCCCGAATGTGCACCGGGGCGCCATTCACTGACTCTGTAACGCCCTCTCTGATCGCGCGCAGAGCGCGCTCGGCAGCACGCTTTGGATCTACCGCCTGGTGTTCGCGCGTAATGATCAACGAGCCGTCATCGGCATAGTCGAGATCGGCATAGTACTCAGAAATGAATTCCAAGCCCTCCGCCGTGTACACCCGCTCATGCATCGTGCCGGCCATGCCCAGGACCGGGACATTGAAAATCTTTGCGGCTACGGCGACGGCCTTCGCCACTTCTGCAGATTTCGCTGCCATGCCATAGAGCGAGCCGTGCGGCTTTACGTGGAAGAGTTCCATTCCCTCCCGGTCGAGGAAGCCCTTAAGCGCCCCAACCTGATAAACGATACAGTCGGTCAGCTCCTCGGGCCGCATCTTCATGTCGCGTCGGCCAAACCCTTGAAGATCCGGCAAGGAAGGATGCGCACCAACTCTGACTCGGTGCTGTTTCGCGAGCCGCACGGTATGCGCCATCACCGAAGGGTCGGAGGCATGAAAACCGCAGGCGACGTTGGCGATGGTGATATGCGGCATCATGCCTTCATCGTTGCCCATCTTATAAAGGCCGAAGCTCTCGCCCATGTCGCAGTTGATCGCGAGGCTCTTCGCATTTGGTCTCGCCGCAGGCATTGCCTTTAACTCCTCTTCTCAAGTGCCGACAGGCCCGACCCGATACGGTCCAAATGCCCAGTCGACACCGACAAGCGTCATTGGTCTATCACTCAGCCGCGCCAGCGCCCTTTAGTTCAATTTCGACGAAAGTCATAACGTTGGGGCCGGCATTTACCACGTCGTGCTCCACGCCGGCACTGCGGAAATACGATTTTCCTTGCTCCAGCCGCGCGCGACCGGCGCCGTCAGGGCCTATTAATTCGAGCTCTCCGTTGAGGACCGGCACCACGAGATAATCATAAGCGTGCCGGTGATACCCTGTCGCGGCGCCGGGCGCGAAGCGCCATTCCGTGACCCTGAGTTGCTCGTTGTCGATTTGTACAGTCGCAACCGCTCGGTTGTCGCTCATATCGGTCCCCATTCGGCCGCCATCCGCCATCCTATCCAATAGAGCTAAAGCCCACCATGATCGCAAGTCCCTCATCGACGAGAGCGTCGCTCGCAGTCAGTGGCACCAAAATGCGCGCCACATTGCCGTAGACGCCACAGCTCAGCACGATGAGGCCGTTCCTTGCGCAGGTCTCTACCCAACGCTTGGTGAATGCTGCCGCGGGTTTCTTGGAAAGCCGGTCCTCGACCAGCTCGATCGCCACCATCCCGCCGAGTCCGCGCACCTCACCGATGCACGAGAAGCGGTTACTCGCCGCCAGTTCGTTCATGCGATTCGTCACGCGTTTGCCAATTTTGACGCTGCGCTCTAGGAGCCGCTCTTCCTCGAAGACCTCGAGCACGGCTAGTCCGGCCGCGCAGGCGATCGGATTGCCGCCGTAGGTGCCGCCGAGCCCCTGGGACCGACGGCATCCATTACCGCCACTCGACCCACTACCGCGGCAAGCGGGACGCCCGCAGCCAGGCTTTTCGCCATGATGACGAGATCGGCCTTGATGCCGCTGTGCTCGAGGGCAAACATCTAGCCGGTGCGGCCGAAGCCTGTTTGGACTTCGTCGACAATGAGGAGAATGCCGTGCTCGTCGCAAATGCGGCGCAGCTCGCGCAGGAACTCAAAGGGTGCGATGTAAAATCCACCCTCCCCCTGCACCGGCTCGATCAAAATCGCGGCGACGCGGGCAGGCTCCACATCCGCCTTGAAGAGCAACTGCAGCGCTTGGAGCGAGTGCTCCGCTTCGATGCCGTGAAAGCGGTTCGGATAGGGGACGTAGTAGATGTCGCCCGGAAAGGGTCCAAAACCCTTTTTGTACGGATCGACCTTGGCGGTGAGCGCCATGGTCATAAGGGTGCGTCCATGGAATCCACCCGCAAAGGCGATCACCGCAGGGCGCTTGGTCGCGGGGCGCGCGATCTTGACCGCATTCTCGATCGCCTCGGCACCCGTGGTGACGAAGATGGTCTTGTTCGGCCCGGCGCAAGGAGCGAGTTGGTTGAGCTTCTCGGCGAGCTCCACATACGGCTCATAAGGCGCCACCTGAAAGGCGGAATGCGTGAAGCGTTCGAGCTGTTGTTGAATCGCCGCTATCACCTTGGGGTGGCGGTGGCCGGTATTGAGCACACCGATGCCGCCGGCAAAATCGATATAGCGTTTGCCTTCAACGGCCTAAAGTTCGGCGTTGTCGCCCTGGCGGCAAAATCTCGGTGACGGAACTCACGCCCCGCGGCACAGCAGCCTGCCGGCGCGCTTGAAGCTCCTGATTGCTCGACATCGTCACCTCTCCCTACCAACCGCGTATTCGAACATTTCGATGACCCGAATTGGGTTGTTGCCGATTTCCCTGTGCTCCTGGCCTTGCGCAGGCGCGAGGATCGGGATGGTGGCTTCGAAACCGAATGCCGCCGCCAAAGCTCGGCTTTTTGTTGACTGTCACAGTACATGTCGTCGGCGCAACTGCGCAGCCGACAAGGTGTGCAGAAAATTCGGAACTGGGAAATCTGCTGCGCGCCGGAAGTCGCCGGCGCGCAGGGAGGTCAGTTTCGCGCGGTGGTTTCGTCCCGGCAGCGCGACGGCGCGTCGGAGGCGAAAGCCAAATCAAACGTTGACCATCACGCTCGTGGTGGGCCGCGCGCAGCAGATCATGACTTCGCCTTCCGGCGGCCGTTCGATCGGCTCGACAGCGTAGCTGACCTGGCCGGCATCGAGGCGGCACACGCACACACTGCACAATCCCGTGCGGCAGGAATTCATCAGTCGCAACCCGCGCCGCTCGGCGAGCGACAGAATACTGAATGCGCCACGCGTCCACGGCACCGACACGCCGGAGCGTGCAAACGTGACGATTATCGGCTTCCCCTCGCTGTCCATGACCGGCTTGTCGGCATCCTCCGCCGCAACCGGCTCCTCGAACAGCGGTTCGTTCTGGCCGAAGAACTCATACCGGATGTGATCTTTGGCAACGCCGCGATCGATCAACCCGCGAACGATATCGCGCATGAAGTTTACCGGGCCGCACACGTAATAATCCGCCTCGAGCGACGGAATGATCGTCTCAATATTATCGACGGTCACGCGCCCGGCGGCATCGAAGTCGCGATCTTCCACGTCCTCGGGAGAGGGCTGGCTGTATTTGACGAAACGATGCAGCAATTTCGATCCGTCGGTGAGCTTACGGACCCTGGCGTCCAGGACGTGCTCGCGCCCCGAACGCGCACCGTGGATGAAGTACACCTGCCGGCCGAGCGGGCAGGTGGCGAGCTGTTCGAGCATCGCCACCATCGGCGTGACGCCGATGCCGGCGCTCAATAGCACGATCGGCCGCGCGCCCGGTTCGACTGCGAACAGACCGCGCGGCGGAAGCGCCATGATGGTGTCGCCTTCGCGCACCGTATCGTTGACGTAGGAGGAGGCGATCCCGGTCATCGTCGCGGCGTTGCCGGCGCCTTTGGGAATGCGCTTGACTGCGATCGAATAGCCACGTCCCGAGGTGGAGCGACCACTGACCGTGTAGGTCCGCACCACCGGATTGGGTTCGTCCGGCACTTCCAGCCGCAGGGTCACGAACTGGCCGGCGACGAAATCCGGTAGCGTTTCGTCGGCCGAACCTTCTAGATCCAGCGAAACGGTATCGGCGCTCTCCACCCGGCGGCCGACCACACTGAGCGGACGATAGTCGCTCCATCCTTTCGACCCAAGCGCGCGCCGCAACTGCCGCTCGACGCGGATCTTCCATTCCGGCACTAGCGCCGGACAAGCCAGCATCCGCCGGATGCCTTCGAGGTCGCGCGGTTCCAGGAATGTGACGCGGGCGAATTCCGTCAGCGGATACGGATCCGCCTCGCGGTGTTCGAGGATGATCGGATCGCCGGCCGACATCTTGCCTTCCTCGACCACGTTGCAGAAGAAACCGAGTCGACCGCTCTTGAGATAGCGCAGCGGAAAGTCATCGCCTTCCTGCATCCGCGCGGTCAATTTGCGACACGGGAAGCGCGGCTGGGTGATGCACAGTACGGCGTTGCCGATACGCAATACGTCGCCAAGATAGAACTCCGTATCGTCGGGGCCGTCGAAGGTGACGTTTTCACCGATCAACCCGTAGGGCAGATCACGCTTCAGCTCCTCACGCCACCGGTCGTAGTACGAAGACTGATAAAAGAAAACTGCCCGATTGTAATCTGCGGCGCAGGCGACGCGAAAATCGCCGTCGATGCCGATTTTCATTACCTGAACTTCGCCTTCGCAAGGACTCTTGTAGAAGCCGGACTTGATCACTTCCTGCTGGACCGCCAGCGGTTTCAAAGGACCGGCGTTGATCGATAAAACTCGCATGATGGTCTCCTTGACGATTGTGCTCCGCTCAGCGCGCCTGCGCGGCACGCGCCACCGACAACTGTTCGACATTGGCCGAGGCGGTTGTTGTGTCGGCTCTCGAACCGGTGACGAGAGCTTGGTAGTGACTGGGCAGTCGCATCAGCACCAAATCCTTACGTCGCACCACGTTGGTTGGATAAACGTCGTGCGCGTTCGTCGTATCGATGACGGCCGACGCAATGCCTTCCCCGTCAAGAACTTGCGACTCACGGCGGGGAAATTCGAAAGTATCGGGGCCGAACACGCCGCTTGCGCCGTAGAAGCCATTGGGTGGATCGATCACGTTGGCGAAGGCGAGGAAGGTGTTGTTCTCGCCGGCCCGGACCCGGAACAGATGCCAGTGATACGGATCCCAGCCGGTCGGGATCGGATAATTCTGCCCGACCTGGGTGCCGCCATGCGCACCGGTAAACCGGCCGGCCTGCGCGGCCGGGCAAGCGATCAGGTCGCAGCCGGACAGCGCCAGCACCCGCCCCGATTCCGGGAAAAGCGCATCGTGGCCAATCAAAAGGCCGATACGACCGATCACCGTGTCGAAGAACTTCCATTCCAAGCCGGCGGTCGCCCACTCGGCATCGCTGGTTGTCAGATGGATTTTTCGATAACTGCCGATCAAGCCGCTCGGGCCACCCAGGACTGCGGTGTTGTACAGGCAATTCTCGTCGCTTTCGGCAATGCCGGCGACGATGTGCACTCGGTGGCGCCTGGCGATCTGACCAAGACGCTGGCATGAGGAACCGGTGATTGCTTCGGCGCGGCTGCCGGCATTGTCGCGGCCAGTGATTGAAAGTTCGGGAAAGACCACGAGGTCGGTCTGGTCACGGGCGACGGCCTCAGCCACCATTTCCTCGATGCGGCCGAGATTGTGCGCGGGTTGCGATGTCGGCAGGAATTGCGCGACGGTCGCTCGCGACTGTCTACCCGGCGGCAGCGGCCGATGCCTGTACAGCCCGAAGAAGTCGCGCGGATTCCAGGCAAAGGTGTTGGTCGCCAAATTTGTGTACAGCTCGGGGCGACGCTGCTCGAAGATATCTTCACCGAGGACTTTGCGCTGGCGGACCCGCTCCAGGTCGATCTGGCCGACGGCGAGGCCGTCACCTTTGTCGATCACAGCCTCGATCGAACCATCCGGCGCGATGATGCAGCTGCCGCCACTGAATTGCACCGTGCGCTCTAGGCCCCAGCGGTTGCTTTCAATCACGTAGCAGGAATTCTCGAACGCGCGATTGATCCAGTACGGTGCCGGGGTGCGCTCGGCCAGCCAGTTGCTGATGTGGCAGATGACGTCGGCGCCCTGCAGCGCCACGAGCCTTGCTGTTTCGATGAAGTGAATGTCCATGCAGATCAACAGCGCAATACGACCGATCGGGGTATCGAACACCTGATGTCCGCCGTCGCCGGGCGCCGACCATTTCGGCTCGGAAATGTAGGGATGCGTCTTGCGGTGCTTTCCGACCACGCCTTTCGGCCCGATCAGCACGGCCGTGTTGTAATAGAGATTGGTCTGCTGATCGACTTCGGGCAGGCCGATGACAACGTAGCAGTCGTGGCGGCGCGCGACCTCGGCGAAACGATCGGTGACATTGCCGGGAACGGTTTCGACGAACGGCTGCACTTCGGCGCGGTCGAACCAACAATAGCCGGTGATTCCCATCTCGGGAGTGACGATCAGGCGCGCACCCTTGCCGGCCGCCTGCTCCACCAGCGCCAGCAATTGCTCGGTGTTCCTGTCCTTGGCGAACAGCGTCGGTTCAAACTGGACGGTCGCCGCCGTGAAAGTCGCAGTAGACATGCCGGTTTTGCCCCTCGCCAGAGCCGCCAACTCGGCGGCGTTATGCCACATCACGGCGGATTACGACTCGCGCATTTGCGGCTGACCGTGCGTTCAAGCGTGCAGCGCCGGGCGCTTAAAAAACAAACATCTCCTCAAACAAACAGTCTGAGCCCAGTGGCCGCATTGTCACCTCTTGCCTCACGGTAGCGAACGTAAGCGACTGCACATGTGCGTTTCAGCCCGTTCGCTTTTGCAAAACTAAAAGTCTAGGGTCCAGAATCATTAAATTCTAAGATGCAAAAGCGCTGCGCAGTAAGCCAAATGCGGGGAATTTCCATCGTTCTGGCAGTCTCGCACACTTGAACCTAACGGACGGAGGGCCGCCATGTCGAATTTCTCGCTGTGCCAGTTAGAAAAACTGCCGGTTTGTAGGCGAAATAGTTCGAATTAATCAATTTTGACCCTAGTAACAAGCGTGTCAAGTCGCTTTTCCCGTCAAGGCGCCCAAATTTTTCACACCGGCGCCGAATGGTTCCGCGCGATCGGCCGGTTGTGGTATCACGCGCGCCAACCTCCTCGGACTGAGCCGATGACCGAGGGGCGGCAGCCAGTGGTCCCGGAGACGGTTTGAGCCGGGGGCACAATTGAGAGTCCACGGAAACTCGGCGGCCGGCCGCGACATTGCGTCGGTGCTGCACGCTTTCGCGACCTTTGAAGATTCACCAGCAAAAATGGCAATTAATCATCACCCATGGTCGCGGCGTGAACGTCTGTCGCGAGGAGAGAAAGGAGTACCTCGAGGGCCTATCCGGCCTCTGGCGCAGTATCGCTCGTCTTCAGCGAATCGCGCTGATCGAATGCGCGCCGGCAGATTGAGGCGCTGCCCCGCTACCGCAACTTCGCGTCAAAAGTTGCAAAGGCAGGCGATCGACTTGGCCGAGTGTCTACTCGATATCCTGCCGGCTACTATGTCAAAAGCCTTCTTCAACAGCTCCGGCTCGGAAGCGAACGACACCGCCATCAAGCTCTGCCGGTATTAAACCAATGCTGTTGGCCGGCTGCAAAAGAAGAAGATTGTCTCGTAGATCAAGGCCTATCACAGCGTCACCGTCGCCAGCGCAAACCGACGGACTGCCGAGCAATCAGCGCGACTTCGACCTGCCGATTATCATCGTTTTGGGGGCGTCGACGAGAACGAGGAGGAGTTCGCATAGCGGCTCGCCGCGGAGCTCGATAGGCTGATCGAGGGCGAAGGGCCGGACACGGTCGCCGCATTCATCGCCGAGCCGGTTAGGGGAGCCGGCGGCGTTCTCGGGCCGCCGACACTTTCTTCCAAGATCCTGCCGGTCCTGAAAAAGCACGACGTGATGTTCATTATTGACGAGATCATTTGCGGCTTCGGCCGATTGGGCAGCATGTTCGACTGGAGCATTTCGAGATCGAGCCCGACATCATCGTCATGGCCAAGCAGATAACCCCGGCTATCAGCTGCTGTCGGTGACCGTCATCTCCGAGCAGATCTACCAGGCGCTGGTGCGCCAAAGCGAGAAGATCGGCGTGTTCGCCCACGGCTTCACCTATTCCAGGCACCCGGTCGCCGCCCGTGGCGTAGAGACTTTGAAGATCTACGAAGAGCAAGATGATCATCAAATGCGTGCCGTCGCGTCGCATTGCCGTCTCCGGCGGTGGTTATTTCATGGTCGGCACGGTATCTCGGCCGATCTCGATCTGATCGGCCAGTTGCAGCCGCACGCCGGTGTGAAATTCGTCCAGATCACGATGGAGGGAGCGCTGACAGCCCGGCACGATCGCTAGAAAGTGCTCGACGCGATCCGCAGGGCGCTTTGACCGGCGCCCGCGACAGGGTGCAGCGGTAATGATCAGCGGCGACGCACGCTGTCGCGGAGCGTCCGCTCGCGGTATTCGCGCGGCGGCACGCCGAAGCAGTTCTTGAACGCGCGGGTGAACTGGGCCTGATCGGAGAAGCCGCCTTCATAGGCGATCTCGGCGACGGTCTGCTTGCGTAGCGGATCTGCGAGGGCCGCGCGGCAAGTCTCGAGCCGCTGGTCCCGTATCCAGCTGCCGAGCGTGTGATTAGTGTCGCGAAACAGCTCGTGCAGATAACGGGTCGAGATATCGCAGGCGGCGGCGACGGTCTCGGGATCGAGATCGGCATCACCGAGGCGATCGCGGACGAAGGCCTCGATCCGCAGCAAATGCGCTGCACGAACCGCCGATCCTCCCGAGGTCAGCGTCCGCTCATCCTCCTTGAGCGCCAGCACCAGGAGGTCCACCAATTGCCGGCCGACCGTGGCGCGGAGCTCCGCCGACATGCCTTCCAGCCGCCGCGGCAAGATGCCCAGCACGTCGCAGAACAGCGCGCCGCTGCCGCGGGTGGCGTCGAACTGCATCGAGCAGAATCGATCCGGCCTGCGAATGCGGCCCGCCAGCGCGGCGGCCGAGATTTTCATTACCCAGAGATCCGCCGCCTGGTCGTGGCTGAAGATGTAGGGCTCGTGGCTACGTTCGACGAGGAGTCCGCCCGGCCGACAGCGCACCTCCTTGCCGCATTGGGAAAAGAAAACCTCCGACCGCACCGGAATCGTGATGAGGAAATATTCCTCGCGCTCGCCTTGGAAGTGATGCGGTAGCCGTCGGTAGCGCAGCGGCTCGGAGACGAGCCGCGACAAGGAGACGTCCCCCAGCGGCCACTCATTCAAGTCGCCGGCGAAGCTTTCGGGACTGCGGAAATGCAGGTCCAGCGGAAAATAGGCCGCCGCGATCGCGTCGTGCCAATAGCGGCTGCGATCCCACGGGGCGCAGGCCGATGTCGAAATCTGGATCAAGTCGCAGTCTCCGCGCCGACGCGATTTGCACGGCAGTCACTATTGCCTCTTCCGTATTGTCGCCGCAGTGCGCGCAAAGTCAAATTTGATTGCACTTGTTGCAAAGACGCCTGCACAGCCGCGCCCTAGGGTGCTCCAGGCCGAGGCGGGAGCGCGCCCGGACTGCGTCCGGAGCCGCATCCTTGCCGAACCGCGCAGCGAGGACACAATGAGAGCGCCCAAGAAGGCCAAGGTCGACCCGATCACCCTTTCCGTCGTGCGCGGCATGCTTGAAACTACCCAGCGTGAGATGACCTTGTCGCTGGAGAAGACCGCGCGCTCTTCCGTCTTCAATCTGGCGCACGACTATTCCACCGCGTTATTCAACGCCAAGCCGGAGATGATCCTGCAAGGGCAGGACATTCCGATCCATCTCGGTTCGCTCATTCCGGCGATGAAGTCCGTCGCGCGCTTTTTCGGCGACGACATTCACGAAGGCGACCTGATCCTGCACAGCGATCCGGCGTTTGGCGGCAGCCACGCGATCGACGTCTGCATGTACAAGCCGGTGTTTTACAAGGGCAGCCTCGTCTACTGGACGGTCTGCAAGGGCCATCTGACCGATATCGGCGGGCCGGTGCCGGCCGGCTACAACCCCAACGCCAAGGAAATATACGCGGAGTGTTTGCGCATTCCGCCGGTGAAGATTTTTGATCGCGGCAAGCCGCGTTACGACGTGTTGAACATGATCTTCACCAACATGCGCGCGCGGCGCGATCAGGAAGGCGACTTCAATGCCTTGATGGGCGCCTGCCAGGTCGGCGAACGCAACCTGCTCGCCATGCTCGACAAATACGGCGAAGCGACCGTCAGCGCCTACATCGACGAGCTGCTCAACATGGCCGACCGCCACATGCGCACGCTGATCGCTTCGGTTCCGGACGGAACCTACGAGGGCATCGCGGTGCTGGAAGACGCCGGTCATGGCTTCGGCGACTTCGAGATCAAGGCGACCGTCACGGTCAAAGGCGACGCCTGTCACATCGCCATCTCCAGTCCACCGCAGATTCCCTATTTCATCAACTCCTATGAAGGCAATTCGCACTCGGGCGTCTATCTCGGGCTGATGATGTTTGCGGCGCTGCCGCCGCCCTACAACGAGGGCCTCTACCGCTGCGTGACCGTCGATTTCGGGCCCAAGGGCACGATCTGCAATGCGACCGAACCGGCGCCGCACATGAATTGCACAACGACGCCGATGGAGACCTTGACCGATGCCGTGCGACTGGCCTTCGAGCGGGCGATGCCGTCCAAGGTCGCCGCGTCGTGGGGCCACGCCAATGGACTGAATATCGCCGGCTGGGACAGCCGCACCCAGGAAGAATACGTCACCATGGTGCTGGCGACGATTATCTCCGGCGGCGGCGCCACGCCGCATCAGGACGGCTGGCACGCCGTCGGTCCGGAATGCTGCTTCGGGGCGCTCACCTCCGGCGATGTCGAGCTGCTGGAATATTCCTATCCCATCATCATTCACCGCTATTCGCTGATGACGGATTCGGCGGGCGCCGGAAAATTCCGCGGCGGCTCGGGAACGGCCTGGGAGGTCGAGCCGCTCGACAAGGAAATGCTGTGCATCGGCTTTGGCGAAGGCCGCCGTATTCCCGCCATGGGCGCCGCCGGCGCGCGCTCGCACCTGATCGACGACAAGGTCGGCCGCGTGGAACTGAAAAGGGACGGCAAGGTCAACGTCGTCCGCACCAACATCCTCGAGACCATCAAGCCCGGCGAAACCATCACCAATATGAATCCGGGCGGCGGCGGTTACGGAAACCCGTTCGAGCGTCCGATCGTGAAGGTCGTCGAAGACGTTCGCAATGGGCTCGTCTCCATCAAGGGAGCGAAAGCGGATTACGGTGTCGTGTTTAAGAATGCCAAGACGCTGGAAGTCGACGTCGCTGCGTCCCAGAGCTTGCGAAGCGCGTAGGGGAGGGAGCGATGAAGACCAAATATCGGCTGGGAATTGACGCCGGCGGCACCTTCACCGATTTCGTAATCGCCGAGAAGTCGACCGGCGTCACCAAACTGTTCAAGGCGCTGTCGACGCCCTCCAATCCGACGAAGGCCATCGAGAACGGGCTGAAACTGATTGCCGACGACTTGGGAGTGAGCGCCGAAGCGATCGTCTCGGACTGCGATCTGTGCATCAACGGCACGACAGTGGGGCTGAACGCCGTGATCACCCATTCCGGCGGCAAGACCGGGCTGATCTGCACTGCGGGCCATGAGGATTCAATCGAGATCCGCAACGGTCACAAGGAAGACGGCTACCGCTACGATCCCGAATATCCCGCTGCGGTGATGCTGGTGCCCCGCTATCTGCGCCGGGGCGTCCGCGAACGCGTGCTCTCGAACGGTTCCGTCCTCACGCCGCTGCACGAGGAAGACGTCCGCGCCGCCTGCGACCATTTTCTGCAAGAAGGAGTCGAGACGGTCGCCATCTCGTTCGTTTGGTCGGTTCTCAACCCGACCCATGAAAGGCGTGCTGCCGACATCGTCCGCGATACGATGCCCGGTGTGATCCTGACCGTCGGCAGCGAGCTCTACCCGCAGGTGCGTGAATATACACGAACCTCGACGGCGGTGGTGAACGCGTATCTCGGGCCGGTGATGCGGAAATACGTGCGGGCGGTCGACTCCTACTTCCAGTCGCTTGGGGCCCAGCAGCCGGTTCGCTATTTCCAATCGAACGGCGGGCTGGCGGTCGGGCAGGTCATGACCAACCGCTCGGTCTATGCGATCAATTCCGGGCCGGCGTCGGCGCCGCAGGCGGGGCTCTTCGTCTGCGCGCCCTTCCGCAAGAGCAACATCATCACCGTCGACATGGGCGGCACGTCCTTCGACATTACTTTGACCAAGGGCGGGCAAACGAACCTCAATAAGAACATCGATTTCCTGCGTTATCGGATCGGCGTTCCCATGATTCAGGTGGAGACGCTCGGCGCGGGCGGCGGTTCGATCGGCTGGATCGACTCGCTCGGCATATTGCAGGTCGGTCCGCAATCCGCGGGCTCGCAGCCGGGACCGGCATGCTATGGGCAGGGCGGCGAGGAGCCGACGACGTCAGACGCCAATCTGGTGCTCGGCTATTTGAGTCCGGACGGACTCTTGGGCGGGCGCCTGCCGCTCAGCATCGAAAAGGCGCGCGCATCAATCCAGAAGATCGCCAAGCCGATGAACCTCACGGTGGAGCAGGCGGCCTACGGCATGTTCACCATTGTCAACAGCAACATGGTCAACGGCATCCGCCACGTGTCGGTCGAACGCGGCTTCGATCCGCGCGACTTCGTCCTGGTCGGTGCCGGCGGCGCCACCGCCGCGCACATCACCGAGCTCGCCAACGAGATCGGCATCGACACCATCCTCGTTCCCAAGCTCGCTTCGGGGCTGTGCGCGTTCGGGCAGATCATTTCCGACGTCAAATATAACTACATGGCGACCGCTCCGGCGCGGCTCGACAATCTGGAAGCCTATGAACGGATCGACAAATTGTTCAAGTCGATCGAAGCCGAGGGTATCGCCCACCTGATCAAGGACGGCTTCCCGAAGAGCCGCATCAAGGTCAAACGCAGCCTGGAGATGCGCTATGTGGGGCAGGTGCACGAGTGCACGGTCGACATCGAAACTTTCGACATCAATGCCAAGACGATCGATCGCGTCAAAGACGCGTTCCATCGGCGCCACGAGGAGCTTTACACCTATTCCGAACGGCACAGCCTAGTCGAGGTGGTCAATATCGAAGCGACGATTCAGGGCCTGATCGACAAGCCGAAGACCCCGGTGCTAACGAAGGGCAGGGGCGTGAAGCGCGCGCTGAAAGGTTATCGCAAGGCGATCTTCGACCCTTCCGGCAAATCGGTGCGGACGCCGGTTTACGACGGCGGCGCACTCGGCGCGGGTGCGGTCATTGCCGGACCGGCGATCATCGAGGAAGTTACGACCACCCTGGTCATCGAGCCGGCATGGACATCCTCGCTGCACACCTCGGGCTCTTATGTCATCACCCGCAAAGGGTCGACGAAAAGGCGCGCCAAGCGGCGGTAAGGCGAAGAGCCGGTATGTTGAGCCGTCGCCGCCTCAGGCCTCCAGCGCCCTTTCCAAAATGTCCAGACCCTCGTCGACCAGCGCATCAGAAGCTGTCAACGGCGTTAGAATGCGGATCGTGTTGGCATTGACCCCACACGACAACAGGATCAGGCCGAGTTCGCAGGCGCATTGGACCACGCGTTTAGTCGCGTCCACATCGGGCTGATCGGAGCCGCGCTCCTTGACGATGTCGAAGGCCACCATGGCGCCCGGCCCACGAATCGCGGCGATGGGCAGCTTTGTGTTCGACGTGCAGATCGCCTCTAGTCGCGCCTTCACGCGTGCGCCGATCGCATTCGAGCGTGCGAGTAGGTTTTCCTCTTCGAAAATGTCGAGAACCGCGAGCGCGGCGGCGCATGCGAGCGGATTGCCGGCATAGGTCCCGCCCAGGCCGCCGGGAGCCGCGGCGTCCATGATCGCCGCCCGGCCGATCACGCCGGACAGCGGGAAGCCGCCGGCGAGGCTCTTGGCCACGCAGATCAAATCGGGCTGCACCGCGAAGTGCTCCATGGCGAACATTTTGCCGGTACGGCCGAAACCGGTTTGGACCTCGTCGGCGATCAGCACGATGCCGTGCTGGTCGCAGACGCGGCGCAAGCCCTGCATCAATTCTGCAGGCGCCATGTGAAATCCACCCTCGCCCTGCACCGGTTCGATGATGATCGCCGCCACCCGTGCCGGATCGATGTCCGCCCGAAACAGGAATTCGAGATATTTCAGACACTCCTCGGTGGTGACGTCGAACTGCGGGACCGGGAACGGCAGATGCCAGATTTCCGCCTGCGCCGGGCCGAAGCCCTTTTTATAGGGCGCGACTTTGCCGGTCATGTTCATCGCCGTGATCGTGCGGCCATGGAATGCCCCGGTAAAAGCGATCACGCCGGAGCGACCGGTGGCGGCGCGGGCGATCTTGACCGCGTTTTCGGTAGCCTCGGCGCCGGTCGTGAACAGCGCCGTTTTGGCGGGTCCGGAAATCGGCGCCAGGGCGTTCAGCCGCTCGGCCAGCCGGACATAGGAATCGTACAACGTCACCTGAAAGCAGGTGTGCGTGAAGCGCTCCATCTGTTCGCGCACGGCGGCCATCACTTTGGGATGGCAATGGCCGGTATTGACCACGGCGATGCCGCCCGCGAAATCGACATAGCGCTTGCCTTCGACATCCCAGATCTCGGCATTACGGGCGCGCGCGGTGAACACGCCAGTCGAATGGCTGATCCCGCGCGCCACGGCCTCTTGCCGGCGCGCCAGCCATTGCTCGTTGTTTGCGGATTGGGCGGTAGGCGAAGTTTTTCTGGCCGCGGTCATGCGGGGCTCCTCGATCATGCGCTCGCCGGAGATTGCACTACCGCCACGCAAAAACAATCAGTTAGTTTGCACCCCAGAGATGCCTTCCAGGCAACGGACCGGACCGGTGCCAGTCGGGCCGCTGCAACTTGACCGCGCGACCGAGCCAGTCCAGGAGCGCGATCATCTCCGGTAGCTCGCGCGCTTCGGCGCGCATGGAGAGCACATAGGTTCCCAGGCGCACGTCGGTGCAGCCGATTTCGATCAATCGCTGCTCCCGCCGGATCCTCCTCGACCCGGAGCTGATTGCCGATCGCCACGCTCTGGCCGAGTTGCGCCGCGCCGATACCCAAATGCGCATGCCACAGGCAACGCCATCGAGGCGCTGCTGCACGCGCGCGTCCACGGGAAGACGCGCCACCTCGATCCAGCTTCTCCACTCGTCGTTTGACGACTCGTGAATCCACGGCAGTTCGAAGAGCAGCTCTATATCCTCGGCACGCCGTGCCTGCCGGTTCGCGAGGACTCCGCTGACGACAGGCATGACCCGGGGAGTTGCCAGTTCGACTTCAACGATGCCGGCCCGCGAAGCTGCGTCGTCGACGCGATAATAGACCTCGGCGTCCGCTTCGCCGCGTTCAAATCGGAGCGCGCGAGCGTTGGATGCAGGTGAATGGAGAAATTTGTAATTGCCGCTCCAATTCGGGCAGACGCGGCAACAAGCGCATGACCGCCAGCCCCGGCCAGCACCACAGCCGAAGCGGCGGCCGGCCGGTGCGGCTTGACCAGCTCTTTCGCGGCTGCCCCGATCAAGTCGAAGGTGTCGAAGGCTCCGGCGATCTGTGCGCGAAAACGCGCGCCGGCGTCCGTCAGAGCGATCGAACGCCCTTTGCGCTCGATCAGCCACGCGCCGAGACGCTTTTCCAGATTGGCAACATGGCGGGAGATTACGGTGGGACTGACCGCAAGCGCCGCGGCGGTCGCGCGCATGCTACGGTGGCGCCGACCGCTTCGAAGGCTCGCAGCGCAACGAGCGGCGGCAAATTGCGGTTCGGGTTGCGTTCCGACGGCATTCGGTCCCTGGGTGCCGAAAAAACCAGTATGTCCGGTCTTTCTTGAAGCGTATCAATGCGCAGCGTTCGAAACGGCTGTCATCCTGATGGTGGACTGGCCGGGGCGGGATGCGATCGCACACAGAGCCAAATAACATTGCAATGCAAGTTTACATCATTCCATAATGCCGGCTCGGTCGACCATCCACGGGAGAACACCTCGGAGTTATGGCGCACAATGCTCGGAAGTCGTTGTCACCGGCCGTACACAGCCAACGAACTCTGCGTGTCCTCGGCACCGACATTTCGCTGCTGGAGGCGATTCGGCTGAGAGCGACAGCGGATCTTGGTTTTAATATCGAATTCGAGGTGCTCGACTTTATCAGTTGCCAGCGCAAGGCGGCGCTGAGTCCCGAGGCCTACGACGTCTACGATCAGTGCTTTCACAATCTGTCGATCGTTTGGTACTGGGGTGCGCTGCAGCCGATCGACACCATGGGGCTGAGTTCCTGGGACAAGGTCGGCCCACTAACTAAATTGGGTGGCGTCGACAAATATGCAAACCGAGGCGTCGGCGATGTTCCGATGAACAAGCTTTATGTTCAGCCGGATCATTTCTTGGGACCGGACGAAACGCGCTACATCGCCATGCTTCCAACGGTGCATAACTTTGATTCCTTCGGCTACGATACCCGAGTTTTCCAGGCGGACGGCAGCCAGCGCGAGAGTTGGGCAATGCTTTTCGACCCGCGGGCCAAAGGGAAAGTTGCACTGGTCGACGAGCCTGGAATCGGATTGTTCGATGCCGCTCTCGCGGCCGAGGCGAATGGAGACCTGCGTTTTGAAAACATTTGCAATATGAGTCCCGCGGAGATTGATGCGTTGTTCAAGTTTTTGCGAACCCAGCGCCAAGAGGGCTTCTTCCGCTGCTGTTGGCGCACCGCCCAAGAAGCGGCGGTGCTGTTCCGGCGCGGCGATGTGGTGGTGCAAAGCATGTGGTCGCCCGCCTACAACGAGCTTGGCGACGCCACTCAGTTCGTGAGGGAAGCGGTTCCGGCCGAGGGATACCGGGCGTGGCACGGCGGTTTGAGCATCGCGCGTCACGTCGCCGGCCCGACGCTGCGCATGGCTTACGAATATCTGGACTGGTGGCTATCGGGCTGGGTCGGAGCCACGATGGCGCGGCAAGGCTATTACATTTCGGCCCCGGCGGCGGTTCGGGAGCACCTTAGCCCTGCCGAATGGGATTATTGGTACAACGGCCAGGAAGCGGTCGAGGATTTGTTGGGGGCTGGCGGCGAGACGTTTGTGGTCCGTAAGGGCGCCAAGCGTTCCGGAGGCAGCTATCTCGATCGCGGCCGACATATCGCGCTCTGGAACACGGTGATGGACGAGTACAATTACACAATGCGAGCTTGGACCCGTTTCGTCGCGGAAGTGAATGGGAAGTCCCGATGAGCGACGCGAGCGCCCATTTGAAGACGTCCAAGCGTTACGAGCTCGTTGCCGCCGCGCTGAGGTCGAATATCGCCTCGGGCCGATTGCAGCCGGGTTTTGTTTTGTTGGAAGGCCCGATCGCCAACCTGATGAAGACGAGTCGCGCTCCGGTGCAGGCCGCCTTGCGCATCCTGGAAGACGAGAATCTGATCTGCCGCTTCGATGGACGGGGCTATCTGGTCGGCCGCGCGGGAACGAGGGCGACGCCGCTACGCCGTGACATCGGTGAGCTCAGGCTGCGCATACCCAACGAAATCGATACCGCGCTGCAGAACCGCGGTCTCTGGGAGCGCATCTACGAGGAAGTGGAGTCCGCCGTCGCCGCCTGTCTGATTTTTGGCGAATTCCGGATCATCGAATCGGAGCTGGCTGATTATTACGGCGTGAGCAGAACGGTTGTTCGTGATGTGCTCGGTCGGCTGCACGAGCGCGGGCTCATCACCAAGACCCAAAGCTCGCATTGGGTCGTCGGCGCGCTTACCGCACAGTCCGTCCGCGAGCGTTTCCAGCTCCGCCAGTTCCTGGAGCCCGAAGCTCTGCGCCTGGCAAGCGACCGGATCGATCGCGAGACCATCAGAAGGGTGCTGCAGCAGGAAAGTGACTGCAATCCCACCACGCACGGCGGTGCGGACTGGATGCAACTCGACCGCGTACTCATGGAGTCGTGTATCTTTCAGGCTCCCAATGGACATCTGGTCGACCTCATTCGCCAGAACCAGATGCCGCTGGCGGCGGCGTCGCGCGCGCTCACCAAATTGGGCCTGCCGGAGGACGAAATCGCTGTCTCCGAGTATCTCATGCTGTTCAAGCTGATCGCCGCCCGCGCCTTTGATGCGGCCGCCACTTATTGGCGTAGCCACCTCGGCGTCTTGGCGGAAAAGAACTTGGCGCGCTTGAAGATCGTGGCGGTGATCACCGCTGCGCCGATTGAAAGGCCCTATCTGACGCCGCTCGACTGAGTGCGTCTCGATTATGTATAGCACTCAGTAGAAATTAATTCTGCTCTCAACATAAGGATGTGCCCATAAAACAGCCACTGCGTGGTCATTTTTTCGGCGAATTAAATCTGTTGCATACATTAGGCATTTTTGCTTTCATCCCTCCTGCGACTGCGGGCCGGAGACAACTGCTGACGCGCACAGGGAGACGGGGCTGTCTTGTCCGAAGAACCTGTTTTGCGCTTGGACGGTCTGACCAAGCGGTTCGGCAACCGCGTGGCGTTGAGCGGCGTCACATTCTCCGTCGAGCGCAGCGAATATGTCGGGCTGTTTGGGCCGAGCGGTGCGGGCAAGACGACTTTGCTTCGCGCGATTGCGGGATTTGACGTTCCAGACGCCGGCAGGATTTACTTGGCCGGCCGCGACATCACCCATAAGCCCGCTCACGAGCGTGGCATCGGCTTCGTTTTTCAGAACTTTGCGCTTTTTCCGCATCTCTCCGTAATGGACAACGTGGCGTTCGGTTTGCGGAATGGGATCAAGCGCATGCCTGAGCCTGAAGTGCGCTCGCACGCCCTCGAAGTGATCGAACTGGTCGGACTCAAAGGCCTGGAAGATCGCGGCATCGGCCAGATTTCAGGCGGCCAGAAGCAGCGCGTTGCTTTGGCGCGCACGCTGGTCATTCGGCCGCGGCTGGTGCTCCTCGACGAACCGCTGGGCGCCCTTGACGCCAATCTGCGTCTGCGCATGCGCGCCGAGCTTCGGCGCATTCGCGAGCAGCTCCAAATCCCGTTCTTGCACGTAACAGGCAACGAAACCGAAGCGCTAGCGATGGGAGACCGGCTGATTGTGCTCGATCAAGGCCGGATCGGACAGCTAGGAACGCCTGAGGAAGTTTATAACCGGCCGGCATCCGCGAACGTCGCGCGCTTTCTCAACCGGTACAACGTCTTCGACGGCGTGCTGCAGAACGGCTCATTCGCCAGCGCCTATGGTCATTTTCCCTATGGTATGCGCGTGGCGGGGCAAAAGCCTGCCTACGCCATCCGCTACGACCGGGTGATCGCCAAGGAAAAGGACGCGGTTTCGCACGGGCCGGTGGTGCGCGCCAATTACATTGCGAGCGAATACCTGGGAGCGGCGATCGTCCATTTCTTTCAAACCAACGACCTCAAGGTGGTAGAGGTGGAGCACCATTTGAGCAACGGTCCACCGGAAACCTTCGCCGAAGGGTGCACCTACGATCTTACCTGGAAGCCGGACGATGGCATTGTATTTGGCTGAGACACCCGGGATTCCGCCCGCGGAAACTGTGGACGGCTCCGTCGAGACCCGCACGCCGCGCCGTGCGGTTTCTTCCTACCTGCTCATCGCGCCGGCGGTGGTTTGGATGACGCTGTTCCTCGTCATTCCCATGGCGATGATCGTCTATGTTTCTTTTTGGACCCAGACGACTTTCAAGATCGAGCCAATCCTGACTTTGGATAGCTGGGAGACATTCTTCTCGTCCGGCACCTATGTGAACTCGCTTTGGACAACACTGCGAATTTGGTTGATCGTGCTTACCGCTACCTTCGTTTTTGGCTACCCGACAGCTTTGTTTGTTGGCTTATTCGTGAAAAACAAGACTTTGCAGACCACGCTGCTCGTCCTCTGCGTCATACCGTTCTGGACGTCGTTTCTGATCCGCGTCCTGGCCTGGCGCCCGATGCTGGGAAAAGAGGGCGCGATCAACATCCTGCTTCTGAAGGCGGGCATCGTCCACCAGCCCATCGAAGCGCTGCTGTTCACGGATCTGTCGGTCGTCATTGGCATGACCCAGATCTACGTGGTGTTCATGGTCGGGCCGATCGCGTTCATGCTCGGGCGCATCGATCCTAATATTCTCGAAGCCGCCCGCGATCTGGGCGCGAACTTTTGGCAGATTCTGCGCAAAATCATCTTCCCGCTGAGCCTGCCCGGGGTGGTAGTCGGCGCCATGTTCGTCAGCGTCATGGTGCTCGGAGAATTCGCGACCAGCGCCGCCTTGTCCGGGCGCAAGGTCAACCTCCTCGGCAACATCATCGTCACGCAGGTCGGCTCGCTGAAGTGGGCGCTGGCCTCCGTTGTCGGTGTCATCCTTACCATCATCATGGGCCTCGTGATCGCCGGGCTGCTGCGCATCGTCGATCTGAAGCAGGAGTTGTAAGAGTGATTGAGTCGCGTGTACTCAAGCCCGCTCTCGCGCTATATGTGGTGCTTTTTCTGCTGTTCCTCTATGGCCCGTTCGTCGTGCTGGGCATACTCTCATTCCAGCAGGGGCCGGAAGGCGGGCCGCAGTTTCCGATCACCCAATGGTCGATCTTCTGGTACAAACACATCCTTGGCTTGGCGCCGCCTTCTCGCGTTTCGCCGCTGCCGATCGGCATATCGCTGGTCCGCTCGCTGACGCTCGCCGGCTTGACTATGATCACGTCGACGGTTCTTGGCGTGATGGCGGCGCAAGCCTTCCGGCGGAATTTTCGCGGCAAGGCGGCGGCGTTCTATCTGATTGTGCTGGGGATGATTGTACCCGGCGTCCTCGTCGGGTTGGGGTCGGCGCTCGTCGCTACAACCACGGGCATCGAGCGGCATTGGTGGTCGACCGCATTCGCGACCCACGTCGTTTACACGCTGCCTTTCGCGTTCCTGGTGATGCTAGCGATCTTCAACCGCTTCGACGCCTCGGTCGAAGAGGCCTCCTGGTCGCTCGGCGTCCCGCCGGCCCGGACCTTCAGGAAAGTGACGTTCCCCTTGATTTTCCCGGGCGTCCTCTCGGCGATGCTGTTCGCCTTCACCTTGTCCTATGACGAGTTTGCCCGCACGCTGTTCTCGTCGGGGCGTGAGCAGACCTTACCGCTCGCCATCTACGCGACGTTTTCCGTCGAGATTCACCCGAACGTCTTTGCCTTCGGCGTGCTGACGACTCTGTTCTCATTTGCGCTGCTGGCCGTTTACGCCATTCTGATGTCGTTGAGCGTTCGGCGCGCCAAGCAGGTCGCTATTCAGGAGGCGATCCAATGAACATCGCCATCGTGACCGGCGCCGGGTCGGGGATCGGGCGCGCCGTGGCGCTGCGCTTAGCCGCCGACGGATATCGCGTAGTGGTCAACGACATTCGTCCTGCGGCGAGCGAGGCCGTCGTCGCTGAGATCAAGTGCCGGAAAGGGGAAGCGATCGCCGTTAGTGGCGATGTCTCCAAGGAAGACCATGTGGCCGCAATCGTTGCCGCTTGCCGCAGCACCTTCAGCGATCCGACCCATTTGATCAATAATGCCGGGTACGTCCATCAGGCGCGGTTCACCGATCTCAAGCCGGGGGATTTCGATCGTATGTTCGCCGTGCACGTCCGCGGCGTATTTCTCATGACCCGCGCCGTGCTGGACGCCATGCTTGCCCGCGGCGCCGGCGTCGTCGTCAATATGGCGTCGCAGCTCGGTCAGATAGGCGGGGTTGAGCTCGTCCACTACAGCGCCGCCAAGGCCGCCATCATCGGCTTGACCAAATCGCTGGCGCGCGAGGTCAGCGCGCAGGGCGTGCGTGTCAACGCGATAGCTCCCGGGCCGATCAACACGCCGCTGGTAAAAGCGCTATCGCCGGAGTGGCAAAAAGCCAAAGCGGCGGGACTGCCGCTCGGCCGCTTCGGCGAGCCGGAAGAAGTCGCGGCGGTGGTCGCTTTTCTTTGCTCGAATGAGGCGAGCCTGTTCGTCGGCCAGACACTTGGGCCTAATTCGGGAGACGTAATGTTATGAGCGACACAGTTCTGGTCACAGGCGCTGGCATCGGCATCGGGCGTGCGACAGCCAAGGCTTTCGCCAAGGCGGGCTATCGTGTTATCGTCACCGACATTCTCGAAAAGGAGGGCCGCGAGGTGGCCGCCGACATCACCAAATCGGGCGGCGTGGCCCAGTTCCGCAAGCTTGACGTGCGTTCGACAAGCGAGGCCGACAAGCTGGTGGCGGCCGTGGAAAAAGAACATGGCGGCATCGACGTCATCGTCGGCAATGCCGGCATCGCCCACAAGACGCCGCTTGCCGCACTTACCGACGAGAAATGGGATCACATCTTTGAGATCGATCTGAAGGGCATCTTTCGCGTCGTGCGGCCTGCGCTGGCCGGCATGCGAAGCCGAAAGAAGGGCGCCATCGTCTGCGTCTCCTCGATCATGGGCGTCGCCTACGGTTGGGACGAGCACGTCCACTATTCCTCGGCGAAGTCTGGCGTTGTCGGCCTGGTGCGCGGCCTGGCAGTCGAGCTGGCCAAGGATGGTATTCGCGTGAACGGCATCGCGCCCGGCTATGTCCGAACGGCACAGCTTTTGTCGGAGGAGCACTCGCTCGGCCCTGCCGGCGCGGAGAAGGCCGGAGAGTTCATTCCGATGGGACGCATTGGCGAACCTGAAGACATCGCCGATGTCATACTTTTTTTGGCATCCAACTCCGCCCGCTACATGACTGGGCAGGTGGTGGTGGTCGACGGCGGCTTATTGGTAGGACGCTACTAAAGCGTTCGCGCTGTCGCCGGGAAGCGTGGCGAAGCAATACAGCTCAGGAGGAACTATACATGTCTAAGTATTTAGTCTCACGTCGAACGTTCATGCAGGGCACGGCCGGTGGCTTGGCCTTCACGGCGTTCGGGGCCCCGCTCGGTGCGCAGCAAGCCTTCGCAGCGAAGCTTGCCGATGAGGAACTGCGGACCGTCGGTCTTTCGGTCACCGTGCAGGAACGCATTCTCGCGGACTTCAAGGCGAAGTCCGGAGTTAAAGCGGTCTCCGGCAAAGGTGCGATCTTCCCTGACACTCAGACCGAGCTTCTCTCCGGCTCAACCGCCTATGACTGCTGGGAGACCATCGGCGAGCGTCTTCCTGCCGTCATCGCCACTAACAAGATCGAATCGATCCCAACCTCATCGTTGAAGAACTGGGGCAACATTCGCAACACCTTCACCAAGGTGAACCCGAAGTGGTCCAAGAAGACGCAGATCGTCGGACAGATCTGGAAGGACGACATGCAGACCGAGCTGTGGATGGTGCCCACCGTCTACAATTACGATTCGATCGGTTACCGGCCGGATCTGGTCTCGGCGGAGGAAGCCAACACCTGGACGGCCATTTTCAACGACAAGTTCAAGGGCAAGACCGGTCTCAACGTCGATCCGCTCATCGCTTTCGGCCAAGCGGTTTTGGCGATGAATTCGCTGGGCCTGTTGAACGTGCCGAATCCAGGCAACCCGGACAAGAAGTCGATAGACGAGGCCTCGAAGTTCCTCATCGCCAAGAAGAAAAACGGCCAGTTCCGCGCCCTGTGGGGCGACTTCGGCGAACTCGTGAACTTGATGGCCTCCGGCGAAATGATCGTCTGCGACGCTTGGCAGCCGGCCGTCATGGCGGTGAAAGCACAAGGCAAGCCGTGCTCTTACGCCGTGCCGAAGGAAGGCTATCGCGCATGGGCCATCGGCATTTCGCCGATTACCGGAACGCCGAACAAGGAAGCCGTAGTCGCCTATGCCGACTACTGGCTGTCCGGCCCGCCCTCGGTCGCGGTGTCCGAGCAGGGTTACTATTCGCCGACGACGGACATCAAGAAAATCATGTCGCCGGACAAATATGCCTTCTGGTACGACGGCAAGCCCTGGAAGGGTCCGCCCGAGCGCGGCATCAAGGAAGGCGATTTGCGCGACGGCGGCTCGCTCGAACAGCGCGCGTCGACGGTTGCGTACTGGCATCAGTGGCCGGATGAGTACGATCACCTGATTAAGAGGTGGGACGAATTCCTTAGCGCGTAGTTCTGCGCGTCTTTGGAGCGACACCAACGGCTCCCCGCGCCTCACCGGCGCGGGGAGAAAGCGGATTTATTTAACGCCGGTGCTCAGTGACCTACGATCTTCAGCTCGCCCATGTCGGAAAAGTCTATGACAACGGCACGCCGGCGGTCATCGACTTCAACCTCGAAGTTTCAAAAGGCGAATTCGTCGCCTTTCTCGGCCCCTCCGGCTGCGGGAAAACCACCACACTCAGAATGATCGCCGGTTTCGAGTCGATTACCTCCGGCGACATTTTCATACGCGGCAATCGTATCAACAACATGCCGCCCGAGCGGCGGCCCACGACGATGATTTTTCAGAATTACGCTTTATTTCCGCACATGACCGTGCGGGGCAACGTTCGCTTCGGGCTCGACATGAAGAAGACCCCCGCAGCTGAGCGCGACGACAAGGTCGAAGGCATTCTCGATAAGCTCGGTTTGACCGAAATCGGCGACTTCAAGCCGGATCGCCTGTCGGGCGGGCAGAAGCAGCGCATCGCGCTCGCCCGCGCCCTGGTGGTCGAACCGGATATCCTGCTGCTCGACGAGCCCCTAGGCTCGCTCGATGCAAATTTGCGCAAGAGCATCCAGAACGAGCTCAAGCTGCTGCAGCGCCGACTCGGCATCACTTTCGTGTTCGTCACGCACGCGCAGTCCGAGGCGCTGGCGCTTTCCGACCGGATCGTGGTGATGAATGCCGGCCGCATCGAGCAAGTCAGCGAACCCTACGAGCTGTACACGCGCCCGCAAACCTTGTTCGTCGCCAGGTTCATCGGCCGCAACGCGCTGATCGCCGGCAAGGTGAAATCCGTCGACGAAAAAGGCTACCGGCTGGAAACGGCGTTCGGCGAAATCAGCGGGGTGTGCGGCGGCGCTATGCCGGAGCGCGTGACCAACGCCAGCATCGCCGTTCCCGCTGAAGCTATCGATGTGCTGCCGATTTCGACGTCGCGCGATTATGTAGTCGCGACCTACGGCGGCAACCCGATCAAGGGCACCGTCGAGTCGATCGAGCAGGTTGGACACATCGCGCAGCTCGTGATCGTCATCGGCGCGGCGGCAGAGCCCATCGTCGTCGAGGCGCATGCCGACAAATACGCCGGACGCTTCCACGCCCAGGACGAAGTACTGCTGGCGTGGAAGAAAGACGTGGCCACACTGATCAGCCACTAAGCAGGGACGGCTGTGTTGCCATCGATCGAACAACCCGCTTTCAAAACCGCCGCCGCGCTCGGCGCGGATTTGCGAGCTGGAAGGCTCGACGCCTGCGACCTTATCGAGGAAACGCTGGCGGCTATCGCCGCTCACCCCGACAAGGCGATCTTCATTGAGGTGACGGCGGAAAGAGCGCGCCGGGAGGCGCGGGCGGCTCGTGCACGTCTCAAGTCCGGCATCGTGCTGAGCGCGCTCGACGGCGTGCCGATGGCCTGGAAGGACCTGTTCGACGTGGAGGATCGCGTCACCACCGCGGGCTCGGTCGTGCTCAAGGACGGGGCGCCGGCGCGTCGCGATGCGGCACTGCTCAACGCTGCAGGACACGCCGGCCTGGTAACACTCGGTCTCGTCAACATGACGGAGTTCGCCTACTCTGGAATCGGCCTCAATCCGCACTATGGTACGCCGCGCAATCCACGCGATTCAAAGGTCGCGCGGTCGCCGGGCGGTTCGTCTTCGGGATCCGGCGTGGTCGTCGCTGCCGGTTTGTCGCCGCTCGCCATGGGCACCGACACCGGCGGCTCGGTGCGAGTCCCGGCAAGCTTTAATGGCGTGGTGGGCTACAAATCGTCGACCGGCCGCTACGCCATGGACGGCGTGTTTCCGCTGTCGCGAACGCTCGACACGCCGGGACCCTTGGCCCATACAGTCGAGGATTGCGTGCTGGCTGACGCGGCATTGCGCGGCATCTTGGTGCCCGAGGCGCGCCGCGGAACGGTCGAAGGCTTGCGCATCTGCGTGCCGGAGACGCTCGTTCTCGATGGCTGCGAGCCGGCTGTGGCTGCGAACTTCGAGGCGGCGATCGAAAGACTGGCGCAGGCCGGCGCGCGCGTCGAGCGGCGTCTCTTGCTCCAACTGGCCGCGGTCCCGGAACTCATCGCCAAGTATGGTCATCTGCTCGGCGCCGAGGCCATGCAGCTGCACCGTCATCGCGTGCTCGGACCGGACGCCGCGCGAATGGACCGGCGGGTGGTTCGCCGCATCCTGCTCGCCGAAAAAATGACTGCCGTCGATCTGGTGGAAGTTCAGCAAACGCGCCCGCGATTGATCGCCGAAGTGGATGCGGCGATCGGCAATGCCATCGTCGCATTCCCCACCACTCCAAATGTCGCCATGCCGATCGCGCCGCTGGAGGCCGATGACGAGGTGTTTTTTCGCGAGAACGCGAAGACGCTGCGCAACACCATGCTTGGGAATTTTCTCGATTGGTGCGGCGTCGCCATTCCCAGCGGCGTGGACAAGGACGCTATGCCGACAAGCTTTCTGCTGTCAGCGACGCACGGCCGCGATGTCGCGCTGCTTGCCGCCGCGCTGGCGGCCGAACCGCTCATCCGTGTCAACGAGGTTTAACGGTGACTGAGATTTTTCCCCGCCTTTTCTCACCGATGAAGCTGGCCGGCTATACGCTTGGCAACCGCATTGCCATAGCGCCGCTCACCCGGCAGATGGCGGAACCGGATGGTACGCCGACCGACGAAATGGTGGCCTATTACGCGCACCGCGCGCGCGGCGGTTGCGGCCTCATCATCACCGAGGGCACGTATGAAGAAGATCGGCTCAGCTGCCGGGCCTATCTGTCGCAACCCGGAATCGCCAATGTCAAGCACGTCGCAGCTTGGCGCAAGGTCACCGACGCCGTGCACAAACACGGCACGCGATCATCCTTCAGCTCATGCCGTCTTCCCGATGACGATTCATCCCGACATTTCCGGACGTCCGCACGTGCTCATGATGCTAGAGCGATTGTACCGTCACATGGTTGCGCAGCCGGGCGTGAAGTTTGTGACCATGGACGAAATGGCCGCCGACTTCGCCAAGCGGTTCCCGCGAAAGAAGACATGAGCCTCGGATTGTCCAATTCGAATAGCGGCGTCGACGGCCGGCCGACCGGGCGGGACCGATCGGTTGGCATGGCGACGCCGCTGTCAACGCCCACAGCGAATCGGTTTTTGATCAATGCCCGCCGCGCGGGCGGCAACGACGAGTAGGGAGTGGAAAATGATACGTGTCGGCGTTGACGTCGGAGGGACGTTCACTGACATCGTCTTGGAACAGACCGGCGCCGACGCCAGTCAGAAGATATTCGTGCACAAGGTGTCCTCGACGCCGACGGATCAATCGGTCGGCGTCGTGCACGGCATCGTCGAAGTCTGTAAGATCGCCGGCGTCGCGCTGGGCTACATCGACATGGTGCTGCACGGCACGACCGTCGCCACCAACATGGTGATCGAGCGCAAGGGTGCCGACGTCGGCATGATCACCACCCGCGGCTTCCGCTGCATATGGCCCGTCACAAGCGGCCGCATACTTTCTCGCTGCAATTCGACGTGCCCTGGCAATCGAAGCCGCTGGTCAAGCGGCGAAACCGCCTGGTGGTGGACGAGCGGCTGCGGGCGCCGACCGGGGAGGTCGAAGTTCCACTGGCACTCGATCAGGTCGAGGCGGCGGCGCAGGTCTTCAAGAAGCGCGGGCTGAAAGCGGTCGTGATCTGCTTCCTGTTCTCGTTCCTTAACAACGAGCACGAAGTGAAGGCGCGCGACATCGTCAAGCGGGTGATTCCGGATGCTTTTGTTTGCTGCTCGCACGAGGTGGTGAACGTCATTCGCGAATACGAGCGGTTTTCTTCCACGGCGATGAACGCCTATATTGGGCCGACGACGGCGCGCTATCTTGAACGCCTGGAAGGCCGGCTGCGTGAAAACGGAGTCACCGCCAAAGTGCGGATCATGCAGTCGAACGGTGGCATCTCGACCGTGGAGAATTCGTCGCGCCGCCCAGTTGGCCTGCTGCTTTCCGGTCCGGCCGGCGGCGTCATTGGCGGGCGCTGGACGGGAGCATCCTGCAACACCAAAAACGTGATCACAATTGACGTCGGCGGCACCTCGGCCGACATCTCGGTGATCCAGAACGGGGAATTGCGGATCAAGAATCCGCGCGACACCGAGGTCGCCCATCTGCCGGTGCTGGTGCCGATGATCGATGTCGACGCGATCGGCGCCGGCGGCGGTTCGATCGCCTATCTCGATCCGGGCGGCGCGTTCCGGGTGGGTCCGCGTTCCGCCGGCGCAGATCCCGGGCCTGCTTGCTACGGCAAGGGCGGCAAGGAGCCGGCGGTGACCGATGCGCAAGTCGTGTTGGGTCGGCTCGATCCGGATCATTTCCTCGGCGGCGATCTCAAGATCGATCCTTCACTCGGGCACAAGGCGGTCGAGGAATATGTGGCCAAGCCCCTTAAGCTGTCGGTCACGGACGCCGCGCTCGGGATCCTTCGCGTCGTCAACAACAACATGGCGCTGGCAATCAATGCCAATTCCGTCGCGAAGGGTATCGATCCGCGCAACTTCACGCTGATGGGCTTCGGCGGCGCCGGCCCGCTGCATGCGACCGCTCTGGCCGAGTTGATCGGCACCAAGGACACGATTGCGCCCCTACATCCCGGCATCACCGCTGCGATGGGCCTGCTACTCACCGAACTGCAATACGAGTACACGCGGTCCGTGCTGGTGGTCGCCAACAAGGCCAGCAAGGCCGATTTCGATCTCGTCAACAAGATCATCGCCGATCTGAAGGCCGAAGCGCGCGCTCAGTTGACCGCCGACGGCGTGCCGCCACACATGCATCGCTTCACCGCGGTCGCGGAGTGCCGCTATGTCGGGCAGGGCTTCGAGTTGCGTGCTGCGATGCCGGACCAGCCGCTCGACGATGACAACGTCAATGCCATGATCAAGAGCTTTTACAACGCACATAAGCAGGTCTACGGCCACGCCTTCGAAGATCAACTAGTCGAGATCAATACGTTGCGCCTTGTCGGTTCGGCGGCGACCGAGACGTTAAAGCTGCCGAAGCTGGCCAAGGGCGGTCGGCACAATCCAAAAGAGGCGGAACTCTATGCCCGCAAAACCGTGTTCGACGACGGGAAGGCGGTTCCGACGCCGCGGTACGATCGTTCCAAATTGCTTGCCGACGACAAAATCAGCGGTCCGGCGCTAATCGTGCAACACAATTCGACGACGTTGGTGCCTCCCGGATACGTGGCCAGCGTCCTTTCCTACGGCGACATGCGTATCGCGCGAGGCCAAACTCATTAAGGGGAAACGCGATGACCAAAGACACGACCATGAAAATCGATCCGATCACATTGCAGGTCATCGGCGGGGCCCTGCACTCCATCGCCGAGCAGATGGGCAACGTGCTTTACCGCATGTCCTACTCTTCGATCATCCGCGAAAGTCAGGACCTCGGCGCCGGACTTTTCGACCGCGACTACAATACGCTGTGCGAGTCGGATTCGACCCCCATGCACATCGGCTCGCTGCCGGGCTATCTGCGCGGCATCGAGAAATCGATTCCGCTGAGCGTGTGGAAGCCGGGCGACTGCGTGATCCACAATCACCCCTACTACGGAGCGAGCCACTCGCCCGACATCGCGGTGGTCATGCCGGTGTTTTTCGAAAACGAGCTCGTTGGCTTCTCCGCGAACACGGCGCATCACGTTGATATCGGCGCCGCCACACCGGGGCTGATCATCGACGTGCCCGACATGTTCGCCGAAGGCATGCTGTTCAACGGCATCAAGCTCTATGAAGCGGGTGTTCGCAGCGAAAGCATGTGGCGCTACATCAGGGACAATACCCGCGTGCCCGGGCTGGTGATGGGTGACCTGGAGGCGCAGATCGCCGCGGCCGAGCTCGGCGTCAGGAGATTTCAGGAACTGCTTGGCACCTACGGCGAGGAGACCGTGCTGCAGGCCACGCGGCAACTCATGGACTATACCGAGGCGATGCTGCGCCGGGAGATCGCCAAGATCCCCGACGGCGACTATATCGCGGAGGGTTTTCTCGACGATGATGGGCGCAATCGCGGCAAGCACCTGCCCATCAAAGTGACGGTCAAGAAACGCGGAGACGGGATCGAAGTGGATTTGACTGGATCCTCGCCGCAGGTGCCGACGGCATTCAACGTTCCCTTCGAAGGCTCGACCAAAGTCGCGTGTTATTTTGCGTTCCGTGCGCTATTGCTCGATACTTACACTCACGAAGAGCACATCCCGCAGAACGAGGGCTCGTTCCGGCCGGTGAAGGTCACGGCGCCGTTGGGCTCGATTTTCAATCCCATCGCGCCGGTCGCGGCGGAAGCACGCTTCTGCCAGATTCAACGCGTCGTTGACCTCATCATCAAGGCGTTGTCACCTGTGTTGCCAGATCAGTGCACAGCCGGGAACGCGGCCACGCTTTCCTTCGCGGCTTTCTCCGGCGTCCGCCCCAACGGCGACTACTGGGTGTTCCTGGAGGTGAACGAGGCGGCGATGGGTGGGCGTCCCAGGTCGGACGGGCCGGACACGGTCGAAGAGCTGATGCGAAATACGCGTAACAATCCGCTGGAAGACCTCGGCATGCACCTGCCGCTGATTCGCGATCGCTACGAATTGCGTGACGACGTCATGCCGGGGGCGGGAAAATTCCGCGGCGGTCAGGGTGTGGTCAAGTACCAACGGTTTCTGACGCCGGGCTTCATCACCCACGAGGCCGATCGTCACGAGGACGCCCCGTGGGGCGCGTTCGGCGGCAAGCCGGGTTCGGTCGGTAAATACGAAATCTTCAGCGTCAAGACGCCAAACGACGTCAAGCAATATCCCGCCAAGTTCTCCGGATTGCGCCTTGAAGAAGGCGACGTCGCCTGCTACTTCTCGCCGTCGGGAGGCGGTTACGGCAATCCGCTCGATCGTCCCGCCGAGCAGGTGCTCGAGGACGTGCTCGACGATTTCATCACGCCGCAGCACGCCCGGGAAGCCTATGGCGTGGTGCTCAGGCCCACCGACAACGGTTTTCCGTGGGCGCTGGACCCGACTGCGACCGTGGCGTTGCGAGCGTCGATGCGCGGCTGAAGCGGCGGGGAGGGAAGGTATTCCTCGTAGCGTCGCGCCGGCAGGAACGGCCCTCGACGTTGGCGAGGTGCGCGGCAGGGAAATCCACGACCAAAAACTAACCAAGGAGAATCGACATGGCCCGCGTCATCGATCTGTCGCTGCTCATCGAAGACAATATGCCCGCGCATAAGCTGTTTCAGCGCCCGATCTACGTGGATCACATGACCCACGAGAGCGCCAAGGCCCTCAATCTCGGCGTCCCCGGCGACGCGATGACCTTTCAGACGAACTTCATGGCGATGCTCGACCATGTCGGCACGCACGTCGACGCATTCCGCCACGTCAATCCCAAAGGTAAGTCGGTCAACGAGATGCCGCTCGATCTGTTCATGGGCAAGGCGGTCTGCTTCGACTTGCTGCATATCCCCGACCTGGGAGACATCACCGTCAAGGACATGGAGACTGCCGAGGCCAAGTGCGGCGTCAAGGTGAACGGTCACATCGTGCTGCTCTGCACCGGCTTCCACAAGCGGCATTATCCCTCGCTCGACAGCGTCTGGAAGAATCCGTTGCTGACGGTCGAAGCCACGCGCTGGCTTTACGATCGCGGCTCGAAGATGCATGGCGTCGAAGGCCCGTCGACCGACAAGCCCACCGACAACATATTCGCCCAGCATCGGCTTTGCCGCGATCTCGGCATCTCGCACTGGGAATGGCTGGTGAATCTCGAGGAACTCCTCGATAAGAAAGAGTTCCAGTTTTTCGGCGTGCCTCTGAAGTTCAAAAGCGGGTCGGGCTCTCCGGTCAGGGCGTTCGCCATCGTGAACGGCTGAGGCGTTCGGGTCGCCGCCGCCACCGCGGAGAAGCGTCGATGTCCGCCGATTTCGATACCATGACGGCGGTGGAGCTGAGAGAGCGCATCGCGCGCCGTGAAGTGTCGCCTGTCGAGGTCGCGCGGCGGGCGCTGGAAAAGGCCGAGTCGACGCAAGCGACGCTCAATTGTTTCTCGGTCATCGTTTTCGAGGCCGCTCTCGCGGCGGCGCGGCGCGCCGAACAGGCGGTCATGAGCGGCGCGCCGCTCGGACCACTGCACGGCGTGCCATTTTCGGTGAAGGACCTGATCTCGGTCGAAGGGGTTCTCTACGCCTCGGGATCGCGGACGATGGCGGACAACATTGGGAAAGTGGACGCGCCGGCGGTCGCCCGCGCCAAGGCCGCCGGCGCCATTTTCATCGGAAAGACCACTACCAGCGAATTCGGTTGCAAGCCCGTCGGCGACAGCCCGCTGACCGGGATCACGCGCAATCCCCTGAACCTCTCACTCACGCCCGGCGGATCGAGCGCAGGCTGCGCGGCCTCGGTGGCCGCGGGGATCACCCCTTTTGCGTTGGGCACCGATGGCGGCGGTTCGATCCGCATCCCCGCCGCTTTTACCGGCACCTTCGGCATCAAGGCGAACTTTGGTCGCGTGCCGGTGTGGCCCACCTCGGCGACGCCCACACTGGGTCATGTCTGCCCGCTGGCGAGAACCGTGTCGGACGCCGCTTTGCTGTTGCAGACGATATCCGGCTATGAAACGCGCGATCCCGCTTCCATCGCCGCGGCGGTTCCCGACTTTGCCGGCGCATGCGAGGCGCCGTTGGGCCGGTTGCGCATCGCCTGGAGCCCTACCCTCGGCTATGCGACGCCGGAAGCCGAGGTGGTGCGCGTCTGTGAGGCGGCGGCAAAGCTGTTCGAGGAGGCCGGCTGCCTGGTCGAGGAGGTGGACCGAGTGTTTGCCGCGGACCCAGAAGATATCTGGACCGCTGAGTTCTACGCCGGCGTCGGCACGCGGTTGCGGCCGATTATCGAGAACCGTCCAGACCTCCTAGACCCCGCCGTCGCCTCAATCCTCAGGACGGCGCTCGCGCAAGACATGCGCAGTTATTATGAGAACGTATTCAAGCGCTATGCCTTACGCGACGAAATGGTCGCAATCTTCGAGCGCTATGATCTGCTGCTGAGCCCGACGCTCCCGGTCGTTTCGCTGGAGGCGGGGAAGAATATCCCGGACGGCCTCAAGGATCGCAATCTCGTCTCTTGGGTCTTTTACACCTATCCATTCAATCTGACCGGTCAGCCCGCAGCATCGCTTCCCGCGGGCGCGTCTTCGCAAGGTCTACCGATCGGACTGCAGATTGTGGGCCGGCGCAACGACGAGATCAGCGTCTTGAAAGTATCTGCCTGGCTGGAGCGTCGTCTCCGCAGTTGACCCGCTCATTCCTTAGAGCGAGGTGGCGGGCGCCCATCAGCTACGCAGCTACGCCGGCTCTACCGCGAGGAGCGGGGTGAATCCCTGTTATCTGAAGAATTTTCCCTGCAAAACGCTCTGGAATTCCCTGTTCAGCTGTGCAGGGAATTCAACTGCAAGCCTTTGAATTTTCGCGCTGTCTCGGCGTAAAAATTACCGTAACGCGCGGGAAGCGGCAAAATTCCCTGTTTATTTCTCTGTTAGCAGGGAATTTTGAAGGGAGACTGGTCGGCGTCCGACTGCGTCCTCAGCCAGTTGATTTCCCTTACGATTTCTCCGATTTCACATTGACGATTTTCAGCGCAGTTGGGGGCGCAGTTGGGAGTTTTCCGTCCTTCTTTTGATCTCCCCGCGCCTCCTTGTATCGGTTCAATTTCGCGATGGCGTTGCCCGCGACCTCCGCGTCCCTCGGCAGATAATGCGCGGTCAGGATCGCCTGCACATCGCCCGGCTTGTGGCCGGTGATCGAGTAGATTTCGACCTCGTTGCATCCGGCGCGGGCCAGCGTCACCACGGCGGTGCCGCGCAGGTCGTGGAATGTCAGCCCGCGGATTCCCGCCCGCGTGGCCGCCTTGCCCCACGCGCCCTGGAAACCGCTTTCGCTCCACGGCTTGCCGTCGCTGTTGGTCAGCATGATGGGGCATCGCCTTGGCGCGGCGTCGAGCGCGGCCTTCAGTTCGTCCGTGACCGGGATCGCCACATAAGCGCCGGTCTTTTTCTGACGCAGCTTGATGTTCGTGCCGTCGTAGGCGCTCCAAGGCAACCGCAACAGGTCGCCCTGCCGCTGTCCGGTGTTGGTCGCGAGCAGCATCGCAAGTCGGAGATTGGGCGGCGGGGCGCGGCGGAACCGCGCCACATCCTCGTCGGCCCAGACCTTGTCGATCCGGGTGCCCTGATAAAGCTTGCCGCCGTTGGCGCATGGGTTCGTCGCGACCGGCCTGCGCTTGACCGCCCAAGAAAGAACGCGCGACAGGGTGCCGTAGGCATAGTCGGCCTGCCGCAGCGATGTTTGCGCCAGCCTGTCGCGCCATTCGAGAAAGACCGATGTCGCCCTCGGGTCGTCCAGCGCCTTGATCGGAAAGTCGCCGAAGGCGCGCTCGATGCGCTTTATCTGCTTGATGTAGTCGCGGCGGGTGCGCGGCGAGATTCCGAACTGGAATTCCGCGCTTTCCTGAAATCGAAACAGCAGCGCCTGCAAAACGCCGGTCGGCGGCGCGACCTTTTGGGCGACGGTGGCGTTGTAGCTGGCGACGAATTCCGGTGTGCCAGGTTCCCCTCGCAGCGGTGGGCCGCCCTTCCACGCATACCAATAGGTTCGCCGAGTGCCATCAGCGAGCCGCTTGGTAACGCTGTTAATGCCCTTCAGCGTGACTCGCATGATGTTTCGCTATCCACTGGTCGAGATCGTCGGGCTTCGCGTCACCCGTGCCCTGCTCGCCGAGCCGCAGTTCGACGCGGCCGCTCGGATCGAGCACGGCACCGCTGTCACGTCGCGATGGCCGCGTCCGCATTGAAATCGTAGCAACGGTCCTGTGAACGAGTGCGGCCCGCCACGCATTTCCGAGGTCGCCTGTGCTCGATCTCGCCGCTAGCAAATAAACACCACAAGTTGCATCGATCTGGAGCTCGACAGCGTATGTATCCCGCGTACGAGATCAAGAACATGCACCCGCTGCTGGCGGATAAAAAGCAGCAAATGTGCTGCACTTCGCGTGCTACGCGACGGGCGACTGGTAAAACCAGCCCCAGTCCGGAGCCATTCTCAACCACATACCCACTGGTAGCCCCACGGAGACGCCGCGAAGCAACGATCGGGCTCATTCCAGCTGCTAGGGCCAGAATTGTTTACCGCCGGGGCAGTAGCGGTTCCGCCATGACCACGTGCACTACCTTTGCCTCCACTTCCGCTACCCTGCGCCCACGACCCTGTCGCCATACATAGCGCAAGGCTTAATCCCAGCGCGATCACTCCAAGTTGCTTCTTCATGTCTCGACCTCCCAGTTATAGTTGCGTTTGCAGTCGTAGCACACCATGACCGCCACACGGCCGTTCATATAGGGCTTTCACACAACTTTGATTTAGGTCCGGTCCAGTTCTAGATGGGTATGGGCGCGGGGGCTTTATACTCCGGTGCCGGTGCCGTTGGCAGACCGCCGAATTTGACTTTTTCTCGCGGGAAAATCCGTCGTCAGTCCGTCGATCCACATGCGATGCAGGATCACAGCAAGCTTGCGTGCGATTCCCCGGTCATTCTTACCAGATTTGACACTAACGCGCCTTAGGATCGTACGTGTGCTGCGAAACGGCATCGTCATCGCAGCGCACCGGCCCGGCTTCCGCATCAGCAACACCATCACGCGCGACCGCTCGATCTATGACAGCTACGACGCCGAGATCGCTACGGCCTACAAGAACGTTGGCGCCGGTGAGCGCGAAGCACTTGGTCAACGCGTCGATCAGCAAGAGGACGCCACGTCAGTCAAGGACGACCACGCAGCCGCATACGCGGCCAAGGACGAATATTATCGCGCTGCATATCGCCGAGACGGACAATGAGCACAACACTCGACAAGCAGCATCGCCGCAGCACTTGGCGATGATCGCGGAGGTCGTCTAGGGTTGTTGGTCTTGCAAGGCATGGCCGAACCGCTCCTCAATCATTTCGGTATATGGAAATGTAAGGTGGCAGCCATCCATAATCCTGCGCATGCGCGACTAATCGTTGAGCCTTGGCTACAGGCATTGTTGTGCCGTTGAAATGGATGCTCGTTTGGCCTGCTCGCAATCCTGCTCGCAAGCTACCGTCGAGCGAGTGATAAAATAAACGGTCGCAGAACCCCGCATATTGGGGCCCAAAGGGTGGTAGCGGGCGGCGCACCGGCATAAGACTCGCCGCCCGCACGATGGCGGGTGCGCATAACAGCGAACCAGCACCAATGAGGATGCTTCTGCGCGTTATTAGGCTGTCGTGGTTAGAAATTGGCGCCGTCATCGAACCCTCCCGTCTCAGCGAGGGCTGGCGCCGCTCTGCTACGTTTGCCGTCGAAACGGCCACATCCCACTGTCCGTGGATACCACCTTGCCGCAGCGTGGCAGGTTGGCGAGGGCGCCAGCCCTTCTCTTGATGCGCCCTTTATGTAGCATGGGGCTCAGCGATTACAAAATGACGCGTGACCGGGAGGGGCGCGAGGCGGCGGGTCATCGATGGACTAGCACCGGGGTCTTGCAATGCGTGAGGACCTTCACCGTCTCACTGCCGAGGACGATCGCGGAGATGCCGTGGCGGCCGTGCGACGCCATGACGATTAGATCGCAGCCTTTTGAATCAGCGGTATCGATAATCGCCCGGTAGGGATGCTCATGCTCCAC
>Ga0181532_10000608_pt1 | contig 36536 bp, 29 predicted proteins | sample PEATcosm2014_Bin_33_FD_119768 | JGI IMG/M metagenome (GOLD analysis project Ga0181532, IMG submission 119768) | Peatland microbial communities from MTU Mesocosm Facility, Houghton, MI, USA - PEATcosm2014_Bin11_30_metaG | ecosystem: Environmental > Terrestrial > Soil > Wetlands > Peat | place...
CTTCCCGTCCTCCTTTCCCCGTTCGCGCTCCTTAGCCACTGGTTCGGATCTCGGAATGCGTTTGCAGCTGCGCGTATCGTCACCGCTGTCGTCGATAGCGCCAACGTCGTCGTCTTGGGCGCAATTCTGCGGCGCCGAAAGACCATCGTCGTCATCGTCGCGACCGCCTTCCTCGCGTGCAACGCGTCGTCCATTGCGACCGCGCTCTCGGTCGCACAAGAACCGTACCTCGACTTGTTTTGCCTCCTGGGAATGCTCGCAGTGTTTGATGGCGATCGGCTGACGTCCTCGCTCAAACGATGGATAATCGCGGGCTTGTTTTTCGGGCTCGCGGGAAGTGTCAAGACCTGGGCGCTATTTCCATTCGTAGCCCTCGTTCTTGTCGGTGTACCTTTCTTTCGCCGGCGAGTTCTTCCGGCGATCGCGAGCGCGATCGTCGGCTTCGCGGTGGTGTGTGGCACCTTTATCGTTAAAGCGCCACACGCCTTCGAACGAGATGTCATCGCGGTGCAATTTGGCCGTGTCGACGTTGCACGCTCACCTTTGATAGGTCGTATTGCCACGATGACCGGAGCATGGCTCACGGCCTACCCGCTCCTCGTATACGGCGTGGCGATCGCCATGGTGATGATTCTCGTGCTTGCGTACATGATCCACTTGTCGCGACGACCGAGTCCTTTGGAGACGTTTTCGCTTCTTTCGGTGGGCATCATCGTGATTGTCCTTTTGATCCCATATGACTTCTTCGTCAACTACTCCGCGCTACTCGGTCCGTTTCTCGCTCTAGCTCTTGGACTAGCTATTGGACGGATCGTCGACTACCCGAATGTGCCAGAGCGAGTCATTGGTGTGCTCTTGGCGATCGGCCTCATCATTCACGGGGCGAACTTCGTCGACACCTGGGACACGAGACCGCCATTTGACCCAAGCGCGACGATCAGCGCCGATGTGCCGCCCGGTGCATGCGTCATTTCGGATTCGGTAACCGTCTTGATTCTCGCAGATCGGTTCAATACTTCAGATGCAAGCTGTCCAGACATCGTAGACAGCTACGGATTGGATCTTGTGTTGGCGCGCGGCTACACGTTTGCCGCGGGTGGATCGGCATCGCCGGTCGTCCAACAGAATTGGCTTTCCTACTTCGAGCACTCGGATTACCTCGTCTTCACTGGGCGCGCGGACGGCACCATCCCGGCAACAGCGGCAATTCTTTCGGTGTTGCACCACGATTTTGTGAGCATTTCCCCAACCGTGGGGGCCTCATACCCGCCGTACTCGGGAATCTACGCGCGCACGCGCCGGTCTCCCTGACGCGAAACCCTCAAGTCAGATCTCGTCTCACAATCGCGGTGTCACGCCGTGTGCTGAGAATGCGGTCGAGAGACAAGCCCGCGATGATCCACAGTCCTATTCGAGCCGAAACGGCGACAACGATCGATATCCGGTCCAATTCGCCGACGCCACCGCCGATCCATGCGACATATCCTTGTGGGACCACCGATAGCGTAATGAGCGCGGGTATCCACAGCCTGTGGTCACGGCCCTTGCGCCTCCACGCGATCCACGTGGAGGCGATGGCAAGCGCGGCGAGAGCAATGACGTCGCCGATCTGGCCCTGTTCGAACAGCGTCTCTTGGATCACCGGCGGCAGGACATCTCGATGCCGCCCGTAGTTCGCCGTGGGAGAGAGCATCGAAGGCGTCGGGTTTGGATCCGTGCCGAGGTAATAGAAATCCGGCGCGACCCGCAAGGATGCTTCCTCTCCCGAGAAGTAGGGAAGCGGATCGAAAAGCGTGTACACCGGGTGCGTGAGGAGGAACAGCTCGTAGGTCTTGGATCCGCGAGCGGTTAGCCACGCATTGAATGCCGGATTGTCGATGAGCGCTAACCCGTAGATACCGCCGGCACTCCGTTGGATCGCACTCGAATAGGGCATGCCGTGGTTGACGAACCAACCTGTCCAACTGGGGTCGAGAAGGATTCGGTCTTGGATGATGTCCGCTACCGAGTAATTCGAAACGTAGTGATTGCGCCCGGATATCGCGATACCGGCTCCGCTTATGCAGACGAGCGCGACAGCGATCGCGATCCGCCTCGAGTCGCGAAGTCTGATGAGCGCGTAGATGACTCCGACCACGGCGATGAAGACGCTGTCGATCGCTTGCCCTTGTCGAGTAAAGGTCCACAACGCTGTCACTACGAGCGCGATTCCTGCCGTCGACCATCGCGGCCCTTTCATGTAATACAGCCACGAAGCTGCGAGGAGCGCGGTCAGTGAAATCGTCACGGACTCGGCCAAGATCGTTGAATTCCAACTCGCGATCGGTCCGACAACACCGAGCATCAAGATCACCACGCGCAGCCCGATCCGGACGCGCCGATCGTTGGTCATGTCCGACGCGACCTTTGCCAAGACCCACCAAGCGATCGCGGCAAGCACTACTTGGCCAGCCATCCGCAGGGGATCGTTCAGAAGCAACCTGTAAAACAGCGGTACCGTCGGCATTTCCTGCGCATTGCCGATAAAGCTCAGGTGCATGAACCTCGGGCTGTCGACAAAAAGTGGCGTCGGTAAGCCAGCAACGATAAATACCTGTACGGCTAGGTAACCGAGGAACGGCAGTGATCGGACCAGATGTGATCTAAGAGCGGCGCGGCGACGTGCTTGCGCCACCCGCGAATGGCTTTGGTCGCTTGGTTGGTTGTGAACGGGGTCGTCGGGATCGTTCACGATGCCACTTTCTCTTCACCCATGCAGGTGGATCTTGTTCCGCCGAGAGTTCGACTAGCTACGACCCGAAAGACTAGGTGCCCGTCGGTAACAAAAGCACTCTTGCGAGCACTGGCCGTCTCCCCTCATCGTGTGCGAGCGCGTGGAGATGGACTGTCGGGTCTTCGGGAAGGGCCTCCCTCAATGGGCCGACAGAGCTTGCATGGCCGAAAACCGCTCGCCTGTGCCCCTCCAAGTGAAGAAAAGGCGATTCTGTGCCGGGCGCCGATCTGCCTTGCCGCCCTGCAGGTCGGATAGCAGACGATGTGTGTTGTATTGCTTCCGACAAAGCGCACATGCTCCGACGTGTATGAATGCAGCGCGTCGACATCGACGCCTTCGAAGCGCAAGAGCGCTTCTTTCATCGACGTACCGAGGCCATAGTTTCCTAGTGCGCCGTCGCTCTTGACGACGCGGTGGCAAGGGATGAGCAGCGGTATCGGATTGTGCGCGAGCGCGGAACCCGTCGCTCGCACAGCTCTAGGGCGTCCGATCTCGGCAGCGACCCAGCCGTAAGGGCGCACCTCGCCTCTCGGGATCTCGGAGGTCTTTGCCAAGACGTCGCGCTCAAATGGCGTGAGCGTGGACAAATCGAAGCGCAATTCACCGATATGGCCCGTTTGGAGTGATTTGGCCAAACCAGAAGGAGCAGAGCTGCCGAGCGCGATCGGACGCCCGAATCGCCTCTCGTACCTGTCGATGAGCGCACTCTGCTCACCGGAGGATTCGGCGAGTTCTACGTAACGCACCCCTTTGTTATTGAAGGCCACGAAGACGTCTGCAAGTGGGCTCGGCACGACGACAAATCGATCGAAGATTCGTTCTTCGAGGTCGTGACTTGGCTTGGTCATGAGCGCCTCGAGCCGCCGGAGGAGACGATCGCCTTCGCGGGGTGCGGCCGCATCTTCAAGTTGAGTTGTTCTTGTCGACCCGTTTTTCGTCATTTCTTCCTTTCGAGGATCTTGCGCAGGCGAACGAGCCCACGCGAAACATCAGACTTGGCCGTACCGGACGGACATCGAAGAGCAAGCGCGATCTCGTCATAGGGCAGGTTTGCGACGTAGCGAAGAACGACAGCACTTCGCTGGGGATAGGGCAACTCAGCGAGTGCCTTCGCGAGGCGGTCCCGTTCGTCTCGTCGTTCCACCGCGTGTTCGGGCGACTCCTTGTCGGACTCGAGCTCGGGTACATGCTCGAGCGAGGTGTGTTGGAGATGACCGCTCGACCGGAGCGCGTTCCTACAGGAATTCAAGACGATCGTGACGAGCCACGGGCGGAGCTTGAGCTCTGCTATGCGCCGCGTTTCGTAGCCGAGAAGAGCCCTGTAGGCCCTGACGAACGCGTCTGCGGTCAGTTCAGTTGCCAAAGCCGAATGATTGAGTGTGCGCAGCGCCACTGAATACACGACATCTTCATAGACCGAGACGACCTCAGGAAATGTCCCGTGGACATCTCGCGAAAGGCGCGCCGCGAGGTTCTTGTCGTCGTTCACCGGTGTCTCACCATCAATATAAGAACACCGAATGTGGCGATTCGTTGCATGAGATTGTTGTTCAGAGACGAATTTTCGAAAACGGCCAGAACGGTATCGACCTGATCGCGAACGACCTTTGGCAGGATAGACAATTGCGTGCGCGAGCACCTCGACAGGGCTCCTCGTGCAACTGCGCGATGGCCGAACGCGACGCTCGTTCGTGCAACGTGCGCGATCGGCTGCTCGCTCAGATCGCGCGCCCCGAAAGCTTCACGAGTTCACCGAAATCCAACTGCCCCTGCGGGGCGAACGCTCGACCTAGACGTCGTAGTAGAGCATGAACTCCCACGGGTGGGGCCGCAGCCGCACCGGGTCGATCTCCCTCTTCTGTTTGTACGTGATCCACGTCTCGATCAAGTCGTCGGTGAACACGCCTCCCACCTTCAAGTAGTCCTGGTCGTCTTCGAGCGCCTTCAGTGCCTCGCCAAGTGAGGCGGGGACCTGGGCGATCTTCGCCAGCTCCTCTTCTGGCAAGGAGAACACATCCTTTTCCATCGGCGCTGGCGGCTCGATGCGGTTCTTCACGCCGTCCAAGCCGGCCATGAGCATCGCCGCGAAGGAGATGTAGGGGTTGCACGCAGGGTCGGGGCAGCGGAACTCGACGCGCTTGGCCTTCGGGCTCTTTGAGTAGAGCGGGATGCGACAAGCCGCCGATCGGTTGCGCTGTGAGTAGACGAGGTTGACCGGCGCCTCATAGCCCGGGACGAGCCGCTTGTAGGAGTTCGTCGTCGGTGCGGCAAATCCAAGGATTGAGGGAGCGTGCTTGATAAGCCCGCCGATGTAGTAGCGGCCGAGTTCTGAGACCCCGGCGTAGCCCTTCTCGTCGTAGAAGAGCGGCGTATTTCCGTTCCACAGGGACATGTGGACGTGCATTCCTGAGCCGTTGTCTTGGAAGAGCGGCTTTGGCATGAAGGTCGCAGTCTTTCCGGCCTGCCATGCGACGTTTTTCACGACGTACTTGTAGAGCATGAGCTTGTCCGCCATCCTCAACAGCGTGTCGAAGCGCATGTCAATCTCCGCTTGACCCGCCGTGGCGACCTCGTGGTGCTGGACTTCGATCTCGATGCCGAGATCCTGCATGCGCAGGATCATTTCCGAACGAAGATCTTGGAGCTGGTCCATCGGCGGAACGGGGAAGTAGCCCTCTTTGTAGCGCGGCTTGTACCCCTGGTTCGGGCCCTCGTCGCGCGCAGAGTTCCAGATGCCTTCTACCGAGTCCACCTGGTAGAAAGCCGAGTGTTCGTCCTGGCCGAAGCGCACATCGTCGAAAATGAAGAACTCCGCCTCCGGGCCGAAATACGCGGTGTCCGCTACTCCAGTCGATTTGAGGTATGCCTCAGCTTTTTGGGCGATGAAGCGCGGATCCCGGCTGTAGTGCTCTCCGGTGACGGGGTCATGGACGAAACAATTGAGATTGAGGGTCTTGTGCGTGCGGAACGGGTCAATGACGACCGTCGAGGGATCCGGCAGCAAGATCATGTCGGATTCGTGGATCTCTTGGAATCCCCGGATGGAGGACCCGTCAAAACCGAGTCCCTCGGTGAAGACGTCCTCGGTGAGCTGCCCAACGGGGACCGAGAAGTGCTGCATAAGGCCTGGAAGGTCGCAGAACCTAAGGTCGACGACCTCGATTCCCTCGTCTTGTGCCAAGCGGACGACTTCCTCAGGGCTGCGTTGCTGCACGACTCCTCCTTAGCTCGTTGACTTTTCCATACTGACGGGCGGCCAATTCGACTCATCGGCATGGCGCGACCATTTCCGTCCGCCGCCTACCGTGCACAGAAGACCCCACCGTGACCCAGAAAGCCTCGCAAGAGCACGTTTCGCGCCAATGTCCGAAATATGAACGGTCCATGAACTATGGCATGGGATGACAGGAGAGACAACGTGAGGCGAGTCGGCGCGCAATCCTCGGTCGCTCGACGTGACGAGAAGATGAGCCCTCGGGCTTGCGCAGCTTCTGTCCGCTGAGACGGGATGAGAAAAGAAATATCTTCCCAAGGATTCCGTAAGGCTGGACTTAGATGAGATTTCCTTGGCACCGTCGAAGTCGGCGACGATGCATGTGTGGAAGAAGGTGCGCGGAAAAGACACGTCGACAGATAAAAGCGCCGCGTGGCAGGGACCGGTCCGTGTGCGTCGCCCTGTCTGCAAAACTTCCGAGCGGTGAAGATCTATATCGAGATGGGCATGTCGCACGTCATCTCCCGATGAGTTCGAGCTCGTGACCGATCACGACCGCATCGTGCTCGTGAATGGCGACGACGTCGCCTGCGGTGAGTCTTCCAAGCTCGCTGCCCACGAGCCGCCGGGGATTTTGCATCGGGCATTCTCCGTCGTGCTGTTCCGTCCCGATGGGAAGGTCCTCATTCAACAGCGCGCCGAGGCGAAGTACCACTTCCCGCTCCACTGGGCCAACGCGTGCTGCAGCCATCCCTCTCCCGGCGAATCTGTCGTCGTCGCGGCGAATCGTCGCTTGTTCGAGGAACTGGGAGTGAAGTGTGTCTTGGAAGATGTCGGGAGCTTTGTCTACCGGGCGACCTGTCCGTCGAGCGGACTGGTCGAACACGAGTTCGACCACGTGCTCATCGGATTGATCTTGACCGAACCACGGCCCGACCCCTTGGAGGTTGCCGCAATCGCCTGGGTCGAGCCATTGGAGCTCAACGCCAAAACGTTCGGCACCGTCGCTCCCTGGCTCGCTCCGGCCCTAGAGATCGCGACTCGCGCTTGGTTGATCGCGAAGCAGCGCTGAAGGGTAGCCTTTTGCCATGCAAACCGCAGCTTTATCTCCACGGCCGGTCGTTCTTGCCGATCTCATCCCCGGGGAACGCGTCCGAGATGCAGCTCTTGTGCTCGGATGCGCCGGTGTCGTCGGCGCGCTCGCGCAAGTCGTCATCCATTTGTCCTTCACACCGGTCCCGATTACTGGCCAAACCCTCGGTGTGCTCCTCGTGGGTTGCGCGCTCGGTTGGCGCCGAGCTGCAGCGGCAATGATCGTTTATCTCGGGGCGGGTTTCATTGGTCTTCCGTGGTTCCAAAGCCATACGAGTGGCTGGCAAGGAGCGAGCACCGGCTACCTGTTCGGGTTCTTGCTCGCGTCAATCATCTGTGGGCTGTACGCGGAGCGAGGCGCGGATCGAAGCATCACTGGTTCCATCCCGACGATGCTCGTCGGTGAGGTCTGTGTCTACGCGGTCGGTCTTCCGTGGCTTGCGATCGCGCTCCACGTCGGTCTCGCAAAAGCGATCGCGCTGGGCTTTGCGCCCTTTGTCATCGGCGACGCCATCAAGCTCGGCTTAGCCGCCGGCTTGTTGCCCGCGACGTGGCGTTTCGTTGGGGGAGTACGTAGACAAGACGGAGAAGTTGCTTAGCTGCGTCTTCTCCCCGGCCATCGGGGAAAGACGTCGCGAGTGATCTTGCGTCAGCCCAACGATGAAAATGAGCCATGTTCATCGAGTCACCGGCTCTATCACTTGGTCAAGACGCCCCGGTCCTTGTCGTGAACCAACTGAATTTCACTGGCGCGCATCGGAGAAGTTGTTGCCATCGGAGACCCATTGTCCGATGGGTTGAGCTGCTCGGTGCGCACAACAAGTCCAGCGCGCAATTCGGGCAACACAATTCGCGGGATCATTGAGCCGAGCCTGACCTCGAGGTTCTCGTTGGTCGTTTCTGTTCGCTCGAGAATTCAGCGATCAATCGAAGTCCCAATCCAAGCCATGGCATATCGGCTGACTTGGCTAGGAATTGGCGCGAACGCCAAGGACTCTGTCTCGACTTGGATCATGCGATGTTTTTGCTGATGGCGCTAGCTTGTTTCTTTGTCGTGTCGTGAAATACCAAGAGTGCACGTGAAACTCGCGCGGATTGCAGAAAAGGTCCTGTTGGCGTGAGCTCAGAGGAGATCGTTTCTTCCCGGCGATCCTGGACTCGCGTGGGCTTGATTGCAGCTGGCTCGCTTTTTTCCGTCGCGATGTACATCGAGACGCAGTTTTCGATGCTCTTCACGCCCAACGGCTTGAACTGGGCATCCTTCCGCCTCTTGGGCCCTGCCGACCAGCTCAGCTACTTGGCCGAGGTCGTCAACGCGGCGCATGGCAATTTTGCCGCTGTCGAGCCGTTCACCGAAACCGGGTCCAACAGCGATCCGCATCTCTACTACCAGGTCCTTGGAGCAATCTCGCACATCACCGGTTTTGCACCGGCCGAGGTATGGAATGTCACGGGCGTATTGCTTCAAGTACTGCTCGTCGTGTGCATCTCGGTGGCGTCAGTTTTCATCACGCGCAGATGGTGGGCGGCGTGCCTTGGTGTCCTCCCGTTTCTCGTGGGAACGCTGTCTTTTGCTCACCAATCTTCGGGGGCCTGGTACTCATTGATGCAGTCACATGCGGTGCTCTGGGGAGCATTCGCCGTCATGTTTCCCTTGAACAGCGAGTCCGCTTCGTTGTGTATTGCCGGCTCGTTGTTCGTAGTTTTGTTGGCAACAGCGATAAGACGTGCGCGACCGAGAACCATGATGGTGATCGGGATCGTCGTCGGCGCGGGCATCGGTCTTCTGGCGAGCTTTCACACCTACGGCTTTCTCGCCGCGATCTACGTTGGCATCTACGGACTTGCCGCTTACGCGATTGCAGTCAATCGACGTTGGTGGCCGGTCGGATTGTCGGTTGTATTGGTGGTTGTGCTCTTCCTCGTCGGACCGCCGTTCGCTTCGACATTCGGTCAACTGCTAACTGTCGCGCTCGGGCTATTGCCCGCACTCCCCGGCGTAGTGCTCGCGATCATGCGGTGGAGGGCACGCGTCGTTGCGCCCCTTGTGGCAGCGATCGCGTGCGCTTCGCCGCAAGTACTTGGCACCTTGTTGGCGTTGCGAAGTGGCAATGCGTTTCTCAAGTACCGAGAGGCGTCGAGCCTTGACCTTGGGGTGACATGGAAAGACGGGCTCATATGCGCGGCCCCGTTGCTCATCCCTCTCTTGTTGATCTTCGTAGCTGGCATCCAGCGCAAGCAACCCCTGTGGATCGCCTACGCAGCGGGATTGGTGACTGCCTGGTTGTTGCTGGCGAAAAACGACGTGTGGGGAGCCAATCAAGAGCCTTACCGACTATGGATCGATGTCTTCGCGCTGGCAGCGTTCACCATTGTTCCGATGGCAGTGACGGTCACCTTGGACTATCTGTCGCCGCGCGAGGCCGTGGGCAGCCAACCAAGTCCTCGCGTAAGAGCAGTGGTCGCATCACTTGTGGTCGTTGTGCTTATTGTCGTTGGCATTTCATCTATCGACTGGTTCCGTTTCTACAAGACCGAAGAGGGACAGACGATGTCTTTGTCGACATTGCGTGATCGAGCCATGGAGTCCGTGGCTTCAGTAGTGACCGGCCAAGAGCTCATTCTTGCGGATCCTTGCATCGACCCGGAGGTCCTCAAGGCAGTAACCGGAGCGCGCATCGTCGACTACAGCCCTGGGATTGCATGGCCGGCGCATGTTGGTGCGATCAACGCGGTGCAGGCAACAGTGGCCAATTCTCGCGTGTTGACACCCAACGAACTGAGAGCGGCAGATATCGGGTGGGTGATGACCGACGGAACTTGCGCGACCAATTGGGCCGTGGAGTATTCAAAGATCTTGATCCCAGTCGTCGCAAGTTTGTACGGGCCGAGCGCCCCTTACGCGATCTCGCTCTGGCGCGTGGACATATCCAGCCAGCCTTGAAACAAAGCGCCAGCGAGACTGCGATGACATGCGCTGTGTAGCAAAGCCGGTCGGTGATCACCCGGATAGAGCCCAAAATCATTGAATGATGTATCTGCAATTCTGATGAGAACGCGACAGAAATTGGAAATGCTGTCGCGTGTGAATCGGCGAGAGCTGCAGGTCTTCATCCCTGATGCATCGAAAGGCGGAATGTCTGAGGAATTGCCCGTTGCCATGCCGAGAAAGGCCATTCGCGTGCTCTTGAAGCGCTCTGTTTGGGCTTTGAATCGGCGTTGCAGAAGCAACCGGGAAAGAGGTCTTCAACCAAGGAAGGTCGCCGACTCCTGGAGGCGCGCGACGTGTTCAGAGGGCGGACAATGGCATGCGGCCGCATGCGTGCCGAAGATCTGATCGGTGGATTTCACGCTGCAAGTTTGTATTCATGGATGAATCCGCCGAGGTGATCTCGACGCTGGAGCATGATTGGCTCGGTACGGGCTCTCTTCTATGGGTTCGCAACACCTCAATCGCTCGGCGCGCGCTGACCTAGCGATCGATGCGGGCGATGTTCAACGAACGCTCAGCCTTCACCTACGGTCGCCCGGCGGCAAAAGCTCCATAGGGGATCGGAGTAACTTGGATGACGGTACCCGTCTCAATTGCTTGGATCACCTCTCCGTCGCCCGCGTATATGACGACGTGGTAGATGTAATCCCCCGACGCGTAGAAGATGAGATCGCCCGGCTCGAGCTGTGAGAACGGGACGTGCTCGATGTCTTCGTACTGTGCTTCGGCGCTATGAGGAAGGTTGATCCCCGCCTGGGACCATGCCCACATCGTCAATCCTGAGCAATCGAAACCGACGCCAGGCGTGACTCCCGCCCAAATGTAGGGAACACCAAGCTGGGATTCCGCGGCCTTTAGGGCGACTTCCCCGGGGTCGATGCCATTGGCGCTCGGCGCCGCGGTGGCCGCGGTACCCGATGCGCTCGGAGTACCTCCATCTGCGCTCGCCTGAGCTGCTGCTTGCTGGGCGGCTTGTTGGGAGGCCAATTGCGCGGCCAGTTGCGCGGCTTGCGCGTTCTCTTGTTGCGTGACGGCAGCAGCAAGGCTGCCGTTTACGCCTGCAAGCGTCGAGGTGAGTTGCAACTCGAGCCCGGACGCGGCGTCTTGGGAGCTCGCCAGGGTGTCTGCGGCCGAGGTCGCCTGGGCTTCTGCAGCGGTGAGCGCCGTCTCTTGGTCGGTGAGGGCGTGCTCGGAGTCTTGGACCTCGGTCACTGCGGTGGAGAGGTTCGACTGGACCACGCCGAGGTAGGTCTGTTGGAGCGGGAGTGCGTTGGCATCCGAGGACAGCGCCGCGGAGAGGCCGCTTGTCATGCCGGCGTCCACGTAGGCGTCCAACGCCTGTTGCTGGAGATTCGCCTGATCTTTTTGAACCGTTGACCTGGCGCTCGCGATCGCCTTCTGGTCGCGTGAGATCTGGGCGGCAAGGGTTACTTCTCGGCTTTGTGCTTGGTCGTATTCCTCCCCAAGGATCTGTAGCTTCGTTTGGACCGTGTCGATCCTTGCTGCAAGCGCGGACGCTTGTTCTTGTAATGAGGTGACCGACGATCCCGATGGGGCGGCTTCTAGGACATCCGGCACAAGGACGAGTGCCATCGGCAGGACAACAACGGCAAGAAGCCCAAGAAGTTTTGTTTTTCGAATTGGGGTCTTTCCTTGTGCGGGCACTGGGTGCTCGCAAGGAATTTGCCCGAGCGAGTGTTTGGTCGCAAAGCAACCATTGGCGGAAACCACTATGTCTTCAGACGCTATATCGGCTTCCCAATATGTGCAAAGAGCAGGGCAATGTCGCCTGATCGCTGCGGCCAGAACTACCGTGACGAGCATTGATCGTTGACCTCCGCGTCGACGAAGTGCATCGAGGAGAAAGGACGACGCGATGAGCGCTCGAGACGAGAACGCTGTGGTCGAAGGGACGGATGGATATCGATTCGAACACGACTCGATGGGCGACGTGGCAGTTCCCGTCGATGCGCTTTGGGGTGCCCAGACCCAGCGTGCCATTGAGAATTTTCCCATCTCAGGGCGTACCGTCGAAGCAGCCCTCATCAAAGCGCTCGCGCTCATAAAGGCCAAGTCGGCGCTCGTCAATGCCGAGCTCGGGACGATCGATGCCGCAGTTGGCGAGGCGATCGAACAATGCGCGTCTGAAGTTGCTGGCGGTGCTTACGCGGATGCTTTTCCTCTCGACGTTTTCCAGACCGGTTCAGGAACGTCGACGAACATGAACATGAACGAAGTGCTCGCGCGCCTCGCGTCGAAGCGACTTGGAAGGGCCATCAATGCGAACGACGAAGTCAATGCCTCGCAATCGTCAAATGACACATTTCCCGCCGCTATCCACCTTGCGGCGACGCGTGAGTTCGTGACGGACCTCATTCCCGCGCTTGATCATCTTGCCGAATGTCTACGTGCAAAGGCCACGGAGTTTGCCGAGGTCGTGAAGTCCGGACGCACACATTTGATGGACGCAACCCCCGTGACTTTGGGCCAGGAGTTCGGCGGGTACTCCGCGGCGGTCGAAATGGGTATCGAGCGCATCACCGCGAGCCTCCCGCGTGTCGGCGAGCTGCCACTTGGTGGCACCGCGGTTGGTACTGGGCTCAATGCAAAGCACGGTTTTGCGGCCGAGGTCGTCGAACGCCTTCGCGAGGAAACGGGACTGGACCTGTCGGAGGCCAGGAATCACTTCGAGGCCCAGGGAGCACGCGACGGGCTCGTCGAAGCCTCGGGGGTGTGCCGAACGATAGCGATCTCGTTGTATAAGTTGGCGAACGATCTGCGATGGATGTCTTCTGGACCTAGCTGCGGTCTCGCGGAGATCCATCTGCCCGACCTACAGCCCGGGTCTTCGATCATGCCGGGAAAGATCAACCCGGTCGTACCCGAAGCCGTGTGCCAGGTCGTCGCCCAGGTCGTAGGTAATGACGCGGCCGTTGCTTTTGGTTCTTCTGCGGGGAACTTCGAATTGAACGTCATGTTGCCGGTCATCGGGCGCAATCTCTTGGAATCGATCCGTCTGCTCGCCTCGGTGTCGCGTGCGCTCGCCGACAAATGCATCGCCGGGATCGAAGCTGATGTCGAGCGCTGCAGGTTCTTCGCTCTGTCTTCGGCGTCAATTGCAACGGCGCTCAATCCCTATATCGGATACGAAAACGCAGCGAAGGTCGTGAAGCAGTCACTCGCGGAAGGAAAGGATCTTCGTACCGTCGTTTTGGAACGGGGCCTCCTGAGCGAAGACGAGGTTGACAGAGCGCTCGATGTCTTGGCGATGACGCGGGGCGGAATCGTAGGTTGATGACGCAAGCCCGAGCGCTCCCGGAAGCTGCAGTTTCTCGTCGCGACGGCATCGCAGTAGTCGTGTCCGGGCTCGAGAGAATTGCCTCTCGGTGGCCCGACCGGTTCGTGGGTTCCGCCGAAGCTGTCGAAGGCATCGTTTTGCCATTACCGAAACCTGAGACGCGTCTGAGTTTCCCGTCCGGGTCCTAGTCGGGATGTCCGGCGACTGCTCGTTCGTCTGTAGGTAGAAGCCGTCGATCATCCATGTCCTCAATGAGCGGACTACCCTCAAAGCACATGGGATCGAGCGTCGAATTCCCGAGCAACGGCGCCACGGGCGAGGGTTACTTGGCGACCCCTTCATCGGGTATGGGGCCCGGCGTCATCGTTATCCAAGAATGGTGGGGACTCGTCCCCCACATCATTGATGTCTGCGAACGCTTCGCCGAAGAGGGGTTCGTTGCGCTCGCTCCTGACCTTTACCACGGCCGAACTGCGAGTGAGCCGGACGAAGCGGGCAAGCTCATGATGGCTCTTGAACTCGACAAAGCAGGCAAGGACCTCTCCGGAGCCCTTGATTTCGTCGCCGGGCGATCGAGCGGTCACGGGGTCGGCGTCGTGGGCTTTTGCATGGGTGGCGGCTTGGCGCTCATGGTCGCAAGCCAGCGCTCTGACATCGTGCGAGCAGTCGTTCCCTTCTACGGAGCAGCGCCTTGGCAAGGAGTACAACCTGACTACGGAGCGATCACCGCGGGTGTGCTCGGTCACTACGCAGAGCACGACGACTTTGCATCGGCAGAGGTCATTTCCTCCCTCAAGACCGCGCTTGCAAACGCCGGAAACACTGACGTGACCATTCACATCTATCCAGGGACTGAGCACGCGTTCTTCAACGACAACCGACCTGAGGTGTACGCGCCCGTTGCGGCCGCGCTCTCCTGGACGCGCACGCTCGAGTTCCTGCGGACTCGACTCTGCTAGTCAGCGTCGTGAAACGGTCGGGCTCTATTGCTTCGGGAGTCGTCGAAAACTATCTCGCGCTCGGGCTGAGGCTCGGACGTCATATCCCCGGTTTTGTCGACGCGTACTACGGGCCTGCCGAACTCGCGGACAAAGTGGCGTTGGAAGCACCCGTTCCGCCCAAAGAACTTGTCGCCACCGCACGAGCACTCCTTGGCGCAATTGACGGCGGCGAGTCGCTCAACGCCGCGGATGAGAGAGACGTTGACGATGAGCCGTCGGGCTCTGCTGCGATTCGTAGGCGATGGATCCGGTCCCAGGTCATCGGTCTCCTCACGAGCGCGCGCATCCTTTCGGGCGAACGCGTCGATTACTCCGAAGAGGTACAGGCCTGCTACGGGGTGCGACCACGACGCGTGAGCGAGGAAATCTTCCTCGCGGCGCACAAGGACCTTGACGAGGTCGTGCCGGGAACCGGCCCGTTGGCGGAGCGAATGGTCACATGGCGAGAGTCCCTAGCCATACCTCCATCGAAACTGAGAGACGTCGTCCAATCGCTCACCGAGGACCTTCGAGAGCGCACGGAGCTGCTCTTCGGGCTTCCTGACGGCGAACACGTCGAGTTCGTCTTTGTCACGAACGAACCATGGAGCGGCTTCAATTACTACCTCGGAAATCTGCACTCAAGAGTCGCCATCAATCTCGACCTTCCCGTCTTGTCGAGCTCTATTGCCCATATCGTGGCGCATGAGTCCTACCCTGGCCACCACACAGAGCATTCCCGAAAAGAAGTCGGCCTTGTTCGCAGCCGCCGTTACCTCGAAGAGTCGATCTTCCTCGTTGGGACACCGCAATGCCTCATCGCAGAAGGTCTCGCGGATCTCGGTCTCGAAGTCGTGATGGGAAGACGCCCGGAGAAGATCATCGCCGAGCACCTCGGCGCATTGGACATTTCCTACGACGCCGATGCCGTTGCTGTCGTCGCCGAGGCGGGGAACGTCTTGTCGGGTGCACGGGCGAATGCGTGCTTTCGCCTTCACGAAGACTGTGCCGACAAAGACACGGTCGTCGAGGAACTCGCACGATTCGCTCTGTTGCCGCGGGTCCGGGCAGAAAAGCAGGTCGAGTTTCTGACACATCCGACGTGGGGCTCCTACATCACGTGCTACGTGGAGGGTTTGCCACTGTGTCGAAACTTTGTCTCCGGGCGCTCCGATCGGTTCGAACGCCTCCTTAGCGAACAACTCATCCCGTCTGATCTCATCGCCCAATGACAAACGACTTGGGGTCGAAGTCCTCCCCGGCGAAGCTGTGGGGACGGCCAGGTCTTGGTCTCAGGCTCGTTAGGAGATGCGACACGACATGAATGCCCGCCGTCGTAGGGAACTGGTCACATCCACCGTTTCTTCGCGCGCCCAGCAGGACATCTAGCGCATGACAATTTCGAGCTTTCCCGTTGTTTGCACCTCAATTACCACGGAAAGGCTGCCTCACGCACGCGTCCTTGCGCGAAGCGTCGCCCGGCATCACGCGAGCGAGCAGCTCATCGCGCTGATCGTCGACGGGGAGATCCGAGAAGGTGACGATGAGCCTTTCGACGTCGTGTATCCGGACGCGCTTTCCCTACCGATGGACGCGTTTCACGAGCTCGCCCTATGCCTCAAGAGTGACGATCTCGCCGCGAGCCTGGTTCCAGCCTTGCTCAAAGCGCTCCGCGCTCGTTTTGAGGATCGATCGGTCGTGTATCTCGACGCCGAGACCGCTCTTTTCTCACCCCTCGATGAGCTCGGCACACTGGCGGAAGAACACGACGTTGTGGTCGTCCCGCGCGTGTTGTCAGCGATCCCGAGCGATGGATATGACCCAGACGAAATCGAACTGACTCAGCTGGGCACCTTCGATTCGGGGTGTGTCGCGGTCGGCCAAGGCGCTCAAGTGTTTCTGTCGTGGTGGGAGCATTCCCTTCTTTCAGCAGCAAATCTTGACGGTGCTCGCCTGGCGATCGCCCAGACGTTCCTCGACGATGTGCCCCGACTATTCGGCGCACACGTGCTGAGCGATCCCGGTTATGCCATCGCATCCTGGAATGCGCATGAGCGTGCGCTTCACCTCGGAGAAGACGGCACGTATCGCGTTGGCGAGGCGCGGCTTCGCACGCTTCACCTGAAGGGCTTCGACCCGGAGAAGCCGTCGCTCATCAGTTCCGAAGTCGGGGACCACCCGAGGGTACTGCTCAGCGAGCACCTCGAGCTCGCCGCGCTGTGTGCAAAGTACGCGCAAGAGCTCATTGAGTGCGGGTCGCGTTCGCTTCGAGGAGAACCTCGATTCGTCAGGTTCTCAGATGGAACACTCGTCGATGACCGGATGCGTCGTCTTGTTCGCAGGGATCGTGCCAAGCGCGCTTCGACGATGAGGGATTCCATACCCGATCCCTTTGCGGCAGACCGCCTTGCGGAGTTCTACGCGTGGCTCGCGTCGCCAGATGTCGAAGACATCGTCGCCCCGATGCTTCCGAGATACTTCCTGGAGGTCTACAAGGACCGTTCCGATCTTCAATGGCACTTCCCACGAGTTGGAACAGCCGATGCAAAGCAGTTTCGACTGTGGGTCGGAAGCCACGGCCTTTTCGAGGAGAACGTCTGCCTGGGGCTGCAAAGAGCGATAGAGGAGAGCCATTGGTGGAGCGCTCCAACTGGTGCTCGTATCGCTCCACCGGATCATCTTCATCCCGGCGTCGCGTTTGCCGGACACCTGCTTTCAGCAACGGGTGTCGGGGAGGCGGGCCGGCTCGTTCTCGACGCGCTCGTGCGCGCGGGAATCGAAGTGCGCGCAATTGCAACGGAGAGCGCTGCTCCTTATGGCGACCTTGGTGTCAGGGATGAACAAGGCGTAGCGGACCGTACGACGAACATCGTTTGGATCAATGCGGACCAACTTCCGGGTTTCGCGTCGGTGATAGGGCCCGAGTTCTTCGAAGGCCGCTACACCGTCGGCGGCTGGGTCTGGGAAACCGAGAAGCTCCCGGCTTCGATGGCTACAAGCGCACAACTCGTCGATGAGATCTGGGTGCCGAGCGACTACGTACGAGCGGCGATCGAGCCGGTCGTCGATCGAGACGTGTATGTCTTTCCCCACCCTGTCGTCGAGCCTCCTCATGCGGGATCTTTCGAAAGATCGAGATACGAGATCCCCGAGGGGTTCATGTTCTTGTTCATGTTCGATTTCTTGAGCTCGTTCGAACGCAAGAACCCTCTGGCGGTCATTTCCGCGTTTGAGAAGGCCTTTGCGCCAGGGTCCGGTCCAATTCTCATATTGAAGAGCGTCCACGGTGACAAGCATCTAGGCGACCTCGAGCGACTGCGACTTGCATCGGCCGAGCGGAACGACGTCTTCGTCGTGGATGGCCGATTTGACGCAGCCTCGCGCGGCGCGTTGCTTGCATCGTGTGACTGCTATGTCTCCTTGCATCGGTCGGAAGGTTTCGGTCTTGTTCTCGCAGAGGCGATGGCGCTCGAGAAGCCCGTCATCGCGACTGGATATTCGGGGAACCTCCAATTCATGGACGAAGAAACGGCTTTCCTTGTGCCAGCACGGATGACTCGCGTCGGTCCGAACGTCGCGCCCTACGAAGAAGACGGCTTATGGGCCGATCCCGACGTCGACGCGGCAGCTGCTCACATGCGGCGCGTCTATGAGCGCCCGGAACTCGCGAGACACACGGCCGAGCTCGCTCGCCGTCGGGTCCTCGAGGGTTTTGGAATGGATCGTGCCGTGCGGTTCGTTACCGATCGCATGAAAGAGATCGAGTCAATTAGAAGCAACGGATATGTGAGCGGAGTGGCGGAGGCAGCGCGCGCTCGTCTGTAGAGACGCGTCCCATCTTGTAGAGCAGGTCAAACAGACGAGGAGCACGTATGGGAATCCAGGTGCACCCTCGCCCTTTGTTTCGCGAGTTTTGTCAACGAGAAAACAAGGGTCATTGGGAATGATGGGTAAGAACCCGAGTCCATTACGCTATTGCGTGGGACTTGGCATTTAGGAGAGCTCATCGGTGACGGTGCAGGCCTGCACGATCATTGCGCGCAACTATCTTGCTGCTGCCAGAGTTTTGTCGACGTCCTTCCTGGAGCACCATCCTGATAGTCGATTCACCGTGCTCATCCTCGATGACGAAGACGAGACTATAGAGGAGTCGCGCGAGCCTTTTGAGATCCTTCATCTCGATGAAGTCGGGATTGATCCGAAAGAGGTCCTCCGCATGGCTGCCATTTACAGCATCACGGAGTTCTCAACTGCGGTGAAGCCATGGCTGCTCAGGACCCTTCTCGCAAGAGGCGCACCGGCTGCGATCTACCTGGACCCAGACATCAAGGTATATGCGTCACTGGATGAGGTGTCCGCTTTAGCTGACGACCATGGGATCGTCTTGACTCCCCACATCACCCGAGCACTACCGCGTGACGGTTTATCCAAATCTGAAAGCGAAATCTTAGAGTCCGGAATCTTCAACCTGGGATTCATAGCTGTCTCACCGAGTGCCGATCCGTTTCTCGATTTCTGGATGGAAAGGCTCAGGCGAGAATGCATTGTGGATCCATTGCACATGCGATTTGTGGATCAAAGATGGGTTGACTTTGTACCCGGGCTCTTTCCATTTCACGTGCTGACCGATCCTTCCTGCAATGTCGCATATTGGAATCTTGATCACCGAGGGTTGGACTTTGATGGACAGCGGTACTTAGTTGATGGGAATCCACTGCGCTTTTTTCATTTCAGCGGCTATGACCCACATGTTCCCCATCTCTTGAGCAAGCACCAAGGAGCAAGGCCACGCATATTGATGTCGCAACGACCAATGGTTCGCCGGATTTGCGACGAATATGGCGCATCGCTTCGCGCCTTCGGATACGACGAGACGATCAGCCATGAATATGGGTTTGCGCTTCAGAAGAGCGGCGTTCCCTACGACGCGGTGATGCGTCAGCTCTATCGTGGCGCGCTCCTTTCCGCTGAGAATCGACAGAAGGACGAGAATGCTCTGCTTCCACCGAATCCCTTTGATCCCGAAGAGACCGAAGCCTTTCTTGCTTGGCTCAATGAGCTATCAGAGTGCGGCGATGGAAGTCCGATTTCGCGTTTTCTCTTTGCGACGCACGCGAGTCGACCAGATCTCCAATCGGCGTTTCCAGATCCGACAGGCGTGGACTTTGAGCAATTCGTGGCGTGGACTCATAACGAAGTAGCAAGCGGACGTTTGGACGAACGGCTTGCGGTCATCGGTACTGTGAATGCCAGGGGCGCATCATTGGTTTCCTCATCGGATGTTCCTTCTGAAAAGCTCGTTCCCGGGATTCGGGTCGCTGGATACTTTCGGGCAGAAACCGGGGTCGGAGAGCAGGGTCGCCTCGCGGTCGCAGCGGCGGAATATGCGGGCATTCCAACTTCGACATATGTGGACATGACCTCGGCAAGTCGCCAAGAGCACGACTTTGTAGAAGAACAGCGATCTGATCTGAACGTGAATTTGGTTTGTGTGAACGCGGACGAGCTTCCAGGATTTGCGGCCCGTGTCGGTCAGGCGTTCTTTGAGAGGCGCTACACGATCGGTCTTTGGGCCTGGGAGATCGAGGAGTTTCCGGCTCAGTTCTCCGGATCGTTCGATTACGTCGATGAGGTATGGGCGAGCAGTGAATTTGCGAGATCTGCGGTAGCTGCCAAGACCTCGAAGCCGGTCATCGCCTATCCCATCCCCATCGTTGCTCCACGAGTTGTTCGGCAAAGTGTCCAATCAGACTTCGGGATCCCTCCGGGCTATCGCTTTCTCTTTTGCTTTGATCTCACGAGCATTCCCGCTCGAAAGAATCCGCTCGGTCTTATCGAGGCATTTGGCCGGGCTTTTCGGCCGAACGAAGGACCTCTTCTCGTCATCAAGGCTGTGAACGGCGAGCGCCGAATTGCAGATCTCGAGGAACTTCGCCTAGCCGCATCCGAACGGGACGACGTCTATCTGATTGATCGCTACTTCGACGCGGCTACGAACGCCGCGCTCATGGATAGTTGCAACTGCTATGTGTCTTTGCACCGGAGCGAAGGATTCGGACTGACCCTCGCTGAAGCAATGGCGCTCGGGAAGCCCGTCATCGCGACCGGCTATTCGGGAAACCTCGAATTCATGACGAAAGACACTGCTTATCTCGTTCCGTGGTTCGAGGGAACGGTGCCAAGTGGATGCGAGCCGTACCCTGTCGGTGCGCGTTGGGCCGAGCCGGACTTGGATGCAGCCGCGCAGTTCATGCGCCACGTGTATGAAAATCCCGAAGAAGCTGCTGCTGTCGGCGCTCGCGCCCGGCAGCACGTCCTCACCCATCACGGTCTCGCTGTTTGTTCCAAAGTCCTCACCGAACGCTTTGCCCACGCTCAAGCTGCCCTTGTGCGCCCGCGTGCTAACCCTGGTGGTTCATCGCGTCCCTCACTGCTCGGGCATCTGCGTCGGTCGTCGCGCTAGATGAACCTGCAGCAAAGCTCTTCGTGCTTGCTCACGAATGTGCCGGCGCGAAGGTGATGGCTGGTGGAACCTCGCGCGGTTCGCGCGGCGCGCTCTTCGAGTCGTTCGGCACTAGATGCTATGTAGGTCGACGCTGGCCGATCACGGTCACGAGCGGGGGAAGCACGATCGAATCTTCGCCGGGATCGACGTCGGTCAGCGAGGCGAGGTAGGTCGCAACGGGACCTGGGCCGGCATCCGCGGGGGCTTCTGCCCAAGCATCTATGAGCAGGAGTCCCACGTCGCGAATGAGCGAGGGAAGCATGGCTCCGATGTCGGGATGTCGAGCAGATGGCATGGACAGAGCGATCCCATTGACGCGGCCAGCAGAGGTGATCGGTTCTTGTGCGACGACAAAGCCGTCAGGGCGAACCGCACTCGCCATCTTTTGAAGAACCCTTGCTGGCTTTTCGACGTGCATCAGGAGAAATCGGCAAAAGGCGAGGTCCACGGGCTCGGGAAGCGCGAGGTCTTCACCTGCTTGGGTGATCGCAACGACCTGAGCCTGCCCAGTGGCAGCCGCGCTCGTAGCGACAAGATCTCGAGCTCTAGGGTCGCTGTCGACCGCGTAAATCCGGCCGTCGCGTCCTACGAGCGTGGCGAGGGCTGTGGATACGTCTCCCGCTCCGGCGCCGACATCGACGCACCGCCAATCAGGACCGACGCCGACTCGCTGTAGCGCGGTCGCCAACGGCCGCCTGTAGACGTCGTTGCGGAGATCGAACTCGAACATCCTCGCGAGGGTACAGGGCATCCCGCCTGGAGGAGGGCCAGACTCCAGAACGACCACGGACCAGCTACCTTGGGTGACGTGCGCGCGACGATGCTCTTGTGCGACGCGGCGCAGGTCGCGGACGGCAAGCTCTACGTTCTCGGCGGAGGATGGAGCCTCATCGGCCCCGATCCGATGCCGACCGGGATTGCGATGAAGATCGACGTCGACTGGACCGAAGCCGACCGGTCGCACCACTGGGAGCTCTTCTTGATTGACGAGGATGGCCAGCCCGTGCTCGCAGAAGGGCCGAACGGGCCACAAGCAATCGAAGTCCGGGGTGATTTTGAGGTAACCCGGCCAGATGCCGTGCCGGAGGGGACTCCGATCGACGTCGCCCTTGCGATCAACTTTGGCCCACTTCCCTTGAGGCCCGCAGCTCGTTACACCTGGCGACTCGCCATCGATGGCGAGTCTGCGGACGAGTGGATCTTGGCGTTCGCGACTCGTGCAGCACGCGAACCCTGATCTTCAACTTGGGGGCAGCCTTGGTGGGCCAAACTTGACTGAGGACGCCGTCTCACCTGGCCATCGGAGCTCAGATGGCGTTGTCGGGGGCATCCTCGCATGGTGGAGTGGCGCACGCACTGCGCGCGATGAGCTTCCTTGGCGAGCGACCCGGGACCCTTGGTGTGTGCTCGTCGCAGAGATGATGCTGGCTCAGACGCAAGTGGCTCGCGTCGCTGATCGATATCGCGAGTTCATCAAGTATTTCCCTTCCCCAAGCACATGCGCGAACGCGACGCTCGCAGATGTGCTGCGGGTGTGGGTGGGTCTTGGCTATAACCGGCGTGCACGGTGGCTTCACGAAACGGCTCGAGCCATTGTTGAGAAGCACAACGGAAAGATGCCGAGCAACCTTGTCGAGCTTCTCGCACTCAATGGGATAGGTCCGTACACCGCGCGAGCCGTTCTAGCGTTTTCCCTTAACGAAAATGCCGGCGTTGTTGATACGAACGTCGGACGAGTGCTTGCTCGCGCGGTGGTTGGACAAACGCTTCGACCAAGACAAGCACAAGCAATTGCGGACGCTCTTGTTCCAAACGGCATGGGACGCGATTGGAATTTGGCTCTTATGGACTTTGGAAGCCTTGTGTGTACCTCGAGATCCCCGAAGTGCTCCGTATGCATTCTCAAGAGCTCCGGTAGATGTGCGTGGCAATGCCAAGCTCATCATCGAACGTTCGCAGATCCAGCGCGAGGTTCTGCTGGTGTATCAGTGCGTCAAGCAAGATTTGCGGGTTCGGATCGCCAGGGAAGAGGCCGTCTTGTGCGCGCGGCTTGTGATGGTCCGTTGGCGCGGAGCGATCTTGCGGTCGTGTTGGGATGGCCAGATGGATACGAGCGCGCCGAGAGAATTGCACGTGGTTTGATCGACGACGGGTTGTTGTTGGAGGACCCTTCAGGCGCGCTGGTCCTCCCATGACGGCTGCGGCGAATGCAATCAGAAAGAAAATGTAGTAACCGACCAATTGATCGCGCGTTTAGTCAACAATGGTACCCATTGCAAGAAAAGTCCACATGAGAGGAATGACACGGTGGCAGATGTCAAGATGTCTGAAGAAATCCGCGATGTTGTCATCGTCACTCCGGATGTACACCATGATGCGCGAGGGCGTTTCGTAGAGACCTACCGGCGTTCATGGTTCCCGCTTGGTCGCGAGATGGTCCAAGCGAATCGATCGGATAAGGAAAAAGGCGCGGTAGTCGGATTCCACTATCACCTCCATCAGGCGGACTATTGGTATGTCACTCGCGGTCGAGCGCGCATTGTTCTGCACGACCTGAGGATCGGATCGCCTACTCAGGGAGCGACTCTCACGCTCGATGTGGGGGACGAGAACGAACAAGGCGTATTTGTTCCTCCTGGAGTTGCGCACGGTTTTGCAGCGCTCTCCGACTTGACCCTTACCTACCTTGTCGACAGCTACTACAACTCCCAAGACGAACTCGGAATCGCTTGGGATGACCCCGAAATAGCTGCCTCTTGGGGTGTGGAGAGCCCGGTGCTCTCGGCACGAGATCAGCAAAATCCGCAGAGATCCGAGCTTTCCGATGCCTTCCGCCCACGGTTCGCGTCGCGCACATAGTCGAACCCAAGGCCGCGGTTTCAGTCGGTCAAAATGTGGACTTGAATAGTACGGTGTGCGCCTTAGTAGCAGATTGAACAGGCAGTGACTGCTCTCGTCGTCCTCGGCATTTTTGTGGCCCTCCTCATCGGGGCTGGATGGTCACGCATGGCGTCGGCTCGGGCCGAAAGGCGATCGGTCAACGCGTATGAGCACGTCCTCGGCGTGCTGGGTGACGTCACGAAGCGAAGCGAAGCCGTGGCAAACATCCATCCCCCGACTCCGGGCGAGCTCGCCCGCCCCCATGTGCACCAGTCGAGCGGCTCACTTCGTCCGGTCACGAGTGGCCTCGAGCAGATCCCGCCGGCTCGCATTCACCTTGAGCCCCCGGTCTTGCCGAGCCGTGCGGGCCACAGACGGGTCTTTGAACACCGACATAACCCGATTTCCCGCGAACCCCAGCAGCCGAAAGACGCTCCAAGCACTCTCGAGGATCCCTCGCGAAAAGCTGAAGTCGAATTCGCGGAAACCCTCTCGTCATCTGGAGTCCATCCCGCACAAGACCCAGATCTCTCGGACAGCACGGACCTGACGAGCGTGAGCGAGGCGGATCGAGACGGTGCACAACGGCAAGATCGCGCGCCGAAGGTGGGACGTGTGAGGAAAGCACCCCAGGATCGGGTCTCTCATCGCGCCGCAACTGGTGCGGTCGCAGCGGTTGCACTCGGCGCGCTGGCCGTAGGAGGGTGGCAACTTGTCGCGAGGCAATCGGATCACGGCGGGTCACTGTCCAATGTCGCGCAAGGAGCTCACGCGAGTGGCGCCTCATCTACAGGTCATTCACTTTCGAATCCGGCTGTACCTCCGTCTATTCAACCGCTGTCATCTTCCGGTGCAGTTGTCGCGTATTCCGTCCCATACAGCAGCTATTCCATCTCCTTTCAGACAACGGGAAGATGTTGGATAGGCGTCTCGCCTTCTGCTCAACCGAGTGGTGCATATTCGGCGATGCAGACCGTCGAGGCAGGTGGGACTTGGAGCTACCAAGCCGATGGAGCTGTCGTGGTGCGCATCGGAGCACCCAACGGTTTGACCATCGAGGTAAACGGAGTAGTCGTCGTCTTGCCCCCGGGAAGAATGAACCCTTACGACATCACGCTTACACCGACGCCGTCAGCTTCCGCCTGAGCACGGGTGCAAAGCGGCACCTCGCTCACAAGCTCAACGACAGACAGACGATTGCTTACTCTCAGGATTAATGCGTCGAGCTGTGCAGAGTTTGACCGAGGAGTCACATTAGCGAGGTCAACTATGTGCGCGATGCAGCTCGTGCTGCGCCGGATCAGCATCAGACATTTGGCGTGACCGATTCGCGACGCAGTCCCACAGCACCGTCGCCAGGAGCAAGAGGAGAATTGGTGCAGTCACGAGAACACTTGAATCGACTATGGGTCCATAACCGAAGAAGGCGTAGGACTTTGGGGCGAGAGTCAATCCGAAGAGGCACGCGATGAATATCGTTCTGCGATTCACCTCAGCTTCTCGAACGAAAAGAGCTAAGGGAACAAACACGTAAAGCAGGTCGTAATAGGGACCTTTTGCTTGAAGCAGGAGAATCGCGCACGTGACGACGGTCACCGCTCGCCATTCGACGCGCTCCAGAAATACTAAGTAGGAAATCACGAGAATCGCCCCTATGAATTCTTCATAGACAATCGCACCGCGGATCCCATTCGCGACGGCTTGACCACCTGGTTCACCGTTTATCGCGTAACCAATCGCCTGGACCCATCCCACAAGAGACGTATTGAACGGAGTCGATGAAGATGCGTTGCCCACGTTTTGTACGAAATCGTTGTTGAGGCGCACTGCGCTCAATTGCGAGGCAATGGTGCCGGGAAAGAGGAAGGATGAAGCCACTGTGGCTCCGACCGCGACGAGGATTCCTACGACGAGATACCGAACTTGGCGTTTGCGAAGGAATAAGAGCAGATAACCAAGCGGGAATACCTTCGCTGCGCCTGCTAGAGCGAAGTAGATCGCCGATATCGATCCTCGTCTTTCCTCGAGGGCGGCTCCACCCAAGATCAGGAGCATGACGACTAACAAGGCGGTGTTCCCGCGGTCGAGTGCGAATGTTGTTGGCAAGCAAAGGAGCCCGATCGCAACGACAGCGAGTTTCATGGGCAACGCCATTCCCGCGCAAAAGGCCCGGAGCAACCACCAAATCATGAATCCCAGGAAGAGCGAGCAAACAGCGATGAGTGCCGGATACCCGCTCATCCATGACACGGGCGCGATGAGCACGTATCCAAACGGTGGGTAGTTGCCTCTTTGGTAGCCATAGGGGTTTCGCGACAGGAACATGCCAAGGGTTTGAAAAAAGTCTGAGAAACGAACGGGAAGAGAAAACAGCCAAGTGCTGTCCGAGTAGTAGGGGACGCTTTGTCGCTCTCCCAAGAGATAAAGGGTGTCTGCAACGATTCCCGCACCGGCCACGCCAAACGCCACGTTGACGAGAGCCTTTCCTTTCGGACGGCGATGGGGTATGAGCCGGCGAAACAACTCGCTTGCTCCGACCAAGGTGCCCGCGATGATCATGAGCATGGCGAGGAGCTGGAGGAGCCGGATTCTGAGCGCGCCATCTGTGTTCTTCGAAGAGCGGTACTCCTTGACCGTGAGGCGTACGTTTCAGAATTGCACCGAGGCATCGCTTCGTGCCACGCCAAGCTGCAATGAAACTGGCGCGGTGGCGAATTCCGGTGTGTTCGTGTTGTACATGAACACGAGCCTCCCGTCGAGGCGCATCTGGATCAGTTGGCTCCGCGACTGGGTGATCTCCGCAGAGACCCACTTCTTCGGAAGGATCACGCCAAGAGCGGTCGGCCACCTCTCGGGTGAGCTGACCAACGGGATCTGGGCAAACAAAAGACCACCGTCGGACAATTCAAGCTCGAAGTACTTGTCGTAGTTCTTGGGATTGCCCTCAATGAGCACGGGTACGTTCGTGGAATGAATCGGGTATGCCACTGCTCGGATGTCAAAGTAGAGATCCACGTCGAGTGCAGCTGCTTGTCGGAAGAGTCGCGGCTCGTCTGCTAAGTAATACGAGGCTCGTTCTCCGACGTGAATGGAGCGCGGAGCGATCTGCTGTTCACCGACATTCGTGAGGATGACATTGCTCGGCGGAGTGATGTACTGGAGCAAGAGTGCTCCGAAAACGACAAGGGCGATCGCAGTGGTGAGCAAACACAGTCGGCGATGCCTTGCGGACAGCGCATTCCGCAGGTTCGCCAAGAAAGCCCTTGTACCAAAGGCCGCGCTTCGTCTCCAAGGTTTGAAGAGCGCGAGAACAAGTAGGACAGCGCCCAAAACCAACAAGAAGATCCCCCACAGCATGAGCCCGTTCTGCCAGCTCGCGGCGTTCAACTGCCGTGATCGCACCATGGATATCTGAAGAGCGGTGATCCGGCCATCGAAGGGGTGCTCGCCTTTGAATTGCGCTCCGATCGCGATTGCACTCGAGTAGGGGAAAGTGATCTTCTGGGGGAAGTCGTAGAAGAGGACTTGCTTAGTGTCCACCCAAGCAGACATGCGGCCGTTGCTCGACACTTCGATCGCGACTGAATACGGGCGCGCATTTCTAAGGTGCGGTACGAGAACGAACGTCGTGTGATGGAGTGTTGAATTCTTGATCTCGCTTGTGAGAAGGAGATATCGGGATCCGTCGATCAACGACGAGATGTCGACGGCAATGAAATCGTTGGCGGATCCCACTTGTATCAAGTACTCGTCGTCGATGAAACGATCCGACGAAAAATCAAATGAGATATTCAGCATCTCCGGTTGTCCAGATCGGATGTTGCTTGGGACGCGAAAGAAGCGATGAGTGCTGGGTGTGGTGGAGACGCCACGCGCAATGCTTAAATGCGACCGCACTTGGCTCGGTGCCGGAACAAACAGCGATGAGAACATTGTGGCAATGCCCGCGAACATGAACAGCGCCGCGATATACCGTCCCGTCTGATGATGTTCGAATGTCATCGCGCTCGCTTAGCTGTGGGGATCTTCATTCGACGATGTCGAATCCATGCCGATGAGCCTCGTGGAGGAATCTCGACTGCATGGAGCGCTGCGAGACGCGAGGCTCGCACGGGTTGTAGGGCATCGGAGTTTGTCACTCGGGGTTGCCTATTCGCTCCGTCGCCGTTAGCAGATCTGAGGCTACAGAGGAGCAGATGCTCGGGCCGATCGGCGACTTCTGCCCGCACGGTTTAACGATAACTTGCACGAATTCGCTGTTTGGACGTGTAGACAATGCTGCGGAATCTTCGGTTCGATGCCTGTTCAGACCGGTGAGATGTTCATTTCAACGGACTGAGGAGATCAATCACAAGCCGTGCAAAAAGAACCCGATCGGTATGTGTGCACGGGGCTCGATCGACTCGTTCGTTGGCCCGATCGCGCTGTTCCATCCTCATAGACTATGGACTCGCGGAACTGCGCGAGTTGTCTTGAGTCAACGTCACGTGGATCGAGAGACGTGCATTCTGACGACGTGGCAGAATGCGATGATCTGTTTGGGGAAGCTCATGCTGGGTAAGAAGAAGGTTTCCGTCGTGACCTCCGCTTACAACGAGGTCGACTGCGTCGACGAGCTGGCGCGGCGCTTGTCAGCGGTGTTCGAGACGATGCCCGACTACGAGTTCGAAGTTCTCGTCGTCGAAAACGGTTCGACCGATGGAACCTACGAAAGGCTCGAAGAAATCAGGAAAACAGATCCTCGCTTCAAGATCATCCAGCTTGCTCGGAATTTTCACATGGACGGCGGCATCACTGCAGGGTTGGCATTCGCAGACGGCGACGCAGTTGTCCTGATGGCAGCAGACCTCCAGGATCCACCTGAGCTCATTCCCGAATTTGTCGCGCGCTGGGAAGAGGGGTACGAGAACATCTTTGGAGTCGTGACTGCGCGTCGCGGAACACATTGGCTCCGCAGGACGAATTCCCGCCTGTTCTACTGGACGATTGGGCGCCTAACCGGGCAATTGATCCCGCCGAACGCGAGCGACTTCCGTCTGCTCGATCGCAGAGTGTATGAGCAAGTGCGAAGAATGGAAGAACGCAACCGATTCGTCCGAGGATTGGTCGCATGGGTGGGCTTTCGTTCCATTGGCATCGAGTTCGAACGACCGGAGAGATTCGCTGGCGAATCCAAGGCATACCCGTTGGGGGTGGTTCCCTTTGCGGTGAGGGCGGTGTTCTCGCATTCTCTCGTTCCCTTGACGGTGATCCCGATCGTCGGGATTGGGCTCTTTATTGCCTCACTTCTCGCGTTGGTTGGTCTCGCGATCGAGTGGACCTTGAACGGAGTTCCATTTCCAGGTTTCGGGACGATCATTGCGGTGATGGTGATGCTGTTCGGGATCCTTTGCTGTTTTTTGAGCATCGTGAGCATCTACGTGGGACTTATCTACCAAGAGGTAAAGGCCCGCCCGAACTTTGTCGTACGCCAGGTCCGAGGTCTCGAAGGTTCATATCCCCCAGAGCCAACGCGCGCTAAAGACTCGAACGGGCGTCAGTCAGCGAACAGTGAATTCCGTACGTTCGATGATGGCACCTCTTCGCATCCGCGGTCATTGACACAGGGAACCATGCCTCCAGCGGACATATAAGAGAGTATCCGATGCTCATCGGATCGCTCTTCAGCTTGATTGCGGCCGTGCTATTCACGTCAGGCAACCTCATCGAAAAAGTTGCCGTCGAACGGATGCCGCCATTTTCGGCGAAGCGAGTCATGCGCATGGCTCGATCACTCGTCGGCTCAAGGCTGTGGTTAATTGGCTTTGTCATATCGCTTGTCGGACTAGCGCTTCAGGTAATGGCGTTTTCGCGAGCCCCCATACTCGTGGTACAAGCCATATTTGGCGGGGGAATCGTGCTTCTCGTCGTTGCTTCTCGCGCCTATTTACACGAGCCGCTCCGCCGTAGGGAGGTCTTCGGACTCGCCATTGCGATTCCCGCTCTGGTCCTTGTCAGCATTTCCCTCGAGGGTTCTGCGGATTTAGTCGGAACAAGCGGTTCAGAACTCGTCGTAGTTGTGTGGTCAGCGGCAACCCTCGCTGTCGCCGGCGTTGCCTACGTTCGCCTACGGCAGCGAGCAGGGGATCAGGGCTTCCTCTACGGAGTGACCTCAGGACTTGCTTACGGCGTTGCATCGCTTGGAACAAAAGGCGCGGCGACTTTGGTTACCCGCAACGGCGTCGCCGCGGGCATCCCTCACATCTTCTCTTCGCCATATCCGTACATCTTCGTTGTGGCATCAAGTGTGGGTTTGTTCGTATACCAATCTGGGCTGCAACGATGCCGCATCGCGGTTGTCGGACCGGTCTCGAGCGTTTCTTCGAGCGTCTACGTGGTAGCGATCGGAACCTTTCTGTTCGGCGAGCGCCTTCCCGACAAACCCGTCGTATTAGCCCTACGCCTCATCGGTTTCGCGGGAATACTTCTTGGCTCGTGTCTTCTTGCACGATCTGAACGAGGAGTTAATCCAAGCGAAGCAATGGTCGACGCGCCTCATCTCGGCCTAAGGACCATTGAGGAAAGCGTCGCATTCCAAGATCGAGGTTCTTCCATCGATCATCGGACGTCGAGCGCGATGGCACCCGAGGACACCGAAAACTCAAGCTCCAATCGATGAGCATGGGCGGTCAACCCGTCCGCTCATATGCGTTGCTGATCCGAGACGAGGCGATAGTGAAGACGAGGTGCTCACTTTTGTGTATTCGTCTCGCAAGCAAAGCAGCCTATTTGATTCCGTATCTCGCGCAGAAGGTATTGATACGGTCGATCATGAAATCGAGTTGTGCGCTTTCCATGCCCGGATACACGCCGATCCAAAAGGCCCTTGCCATGAGACGATCTGTCGCCTTCAGGTCACCGACTACCCGGTATCCTTCTCCATTCGCTCGCATTTCATCGAAGCATGGATGCCGGAGGAGATTCCCCGCGAAGAGCATGCGGGTTTGGATACGAGCCGCTTCGAGGAACTGGATGATCTCCGATCGGTCGAACGGAGCGTCCTCACGAACGGTCATGAGCAATCCAAACCAGCTCGGGTCAGAGCCGGGCGTCGGGGCAGCAAAATCGAACACCTCCGAGAGATGTGACAAATTCTTTTGCAGGTAAGCGAAATTCCGGCGCCGTGCAATCCCGAAATGGGGGAGCTTTGCTACTTGGCCGAAGCCGACTGCGGCTTGAAGATCGGTCATCTTCAAGTTGTACCCGAAATGTGAATACACATACTTGTGGTCGTAGCCGAACGGCAACTCTGAGAATTGCTGAGAGAAGCGCATGCCACACGTGTTGTCCTTGCCGGATTTGCAGTAGCAATCCCTTCCCCAGTCACGCATGCTCGCGACGATGGTGTCGAGTTGCTCATCGCTCGTGTATACGGCTCCGCCTTCGCCTGTAGTCATGTGGTGGGGTGGATAGAAGCTGCTCGTCGCCAAATGTCCAAAGGTGCCGGTCATCCGTGTCTCCGGCTTGTTGCCGAGATTCGAGCTGTACGTTGAGCCAAGCGCGTCACAGTTGTCTTCAATGAGCCAAAGGTCATTGTTCCGGCAAAACGTCAATACGGCATCGATGTCGAACGGGTTTCCGAGGGTATGAGCGAACATTGCGGCTCGCGTCTTCGCGCTCAAAGCATCTTCTAGTCGAGAGACGTCGACATTCGCTGTTGTTGGATCCACGTCGATGAACACTGGCAGAGCGCCAAATTGGATGATCGGCGCGACGGTTGTGGGGAAGCCTGCCGCCACGGTGATCACTTCGTCACCTTTGCGAATGCGTACGTCCCCAAGACGCGGCGAAGTGAGCGCGGAGAATGCAAGCAGGTTCGCGGATGATCCGGAGTTGACCAAGCGACAAAAGCCAACGCCAAGGAACTTTGTCAGCGCATTTTCCAAACGATGAGCGAAACGGCCTTCGGTGAGCCAGAAGTCCAAAGAGGCGTTGATCAAATTGAGCACCTCGGTCTCGTCGCTGACCCTTCCTGCGTAACCGATTGTGCTCTTGCCAGGGACGAACGATGGTCGCTCGTCGACACAGGCCTGTACGTATTCAGAGACGAGCTCGAGGATCTGCTTGCGAACCTCGCGCGATCCCTTAGTGCCTCGAGCCGTCGCATCAGGTGCATTGCGCTTTGTCGAGGCAGGCATTCCATGCGACGTGTCGTTGCTCACGTGCTCCACCGTCCGCCTCGAGGTTCGGAAGAATCCATGTGTCAGCTCCGGGTTCTTGGCGGTTCCAAACGATCAGAACGGTCGAGCTCTAAGTAGCGCTCGATCTGGGTAACGGTCGTCGTGAATCCGTCGAAGTTGTCTGACTGGATAAACGGCAAGTACCACGAAGTCGTCCAGTCGATGGTCTCATCAAAGTTGAGAAGTTGATGCCAGTCGAGCAACTCTCGCGCCTTTGAGCTATCGAGGGTGAGGAATGTCCGTTCAGGTAGCTCTGCTGTCGAAAGGTAGGCAGGAGCCTTTGCGATTCCCCCATGGCCGTTCCAGCTGGAAAGGAGAGCATCGACGAACTCGCCGACGGTTCGCGCTGCTTCAGGCGGCGGACCGAAGTTCCACGCTTGGGCATACGACGCGCGATCCCGTACGAGAGCGTCTCCCAACCTCAAATAACCAGCGATCGCATCGAGGACATGTTGCCAGGGACGTACGGCCTCGGGATGACGGAGGAGGACGGGCTGACCCTCGCGTATAGCGCGGATGCAATCGGGCACGACACGGCTGTCCGCCCAATCTCCTCCTCCGACGATATTGCCGGCTCTTGCCGTAGCGATTCCGGGTCCGGACAACGAAAAAAAAGAGGACCTATAGGAATGCGCGATGATCTCTGCTGCTGCCTTGCTGGCACTGTACGGATCTTCGCCCCCGAGTTTGTCGGACTCGACGTGCGCGCTTTCAGCCGTCGCGTAGCACTTGTCGCTCGTGATGATGATGCAAGCCTTGGCCGACGGATGACGACGGATGGCGTCGAGGACATGAGCGGTCCCGATCACGTTCGTTGAGATCGTCGCTAGCGGATCGGTATACGACGGAAGCACGAGTGCCTGTGCAGCGAGGTGAAACACAATATCTGGTTCGTATTTGGCGACGGCCTCGTCGACGAAGGAAAGCTCGTTGATATCACCTTCCAGCGAACTGACCCGCGCGCTTAGTCCGACGCATTCGGCAAGACCCCCCTGTTCGGCGGGAAGCGCAAGGCCGACCACCTGTGCGCCGGAATGTTCGAGCACGAGAGAGAGCCACGAGCCGACAAAACCGTTGTGACCTGTCACGAGGACCGTTCGACCTCGGTATGCAGTTTCCAGAATCGCGCCTAATGGCTGTTGGTACGTCACCAAATTTTCCAGGGAGCGCTGCCAGAGGCCCATAGCTCCTCGAGAGCCGTCCTGTCTCTGACCGTGTCCATCGGCTGCCAGTACCCGTCGTGGTGGTAAGCAGAGAGTTGTCCTTCAGCTGCGAGCCTTTCGATCGGCTCGTTTTCCCACAACGTGTCGTCACCGGAGATGTAGTCGAGCGCCTTCGGAGAAAGAACGAAGAACCCGCCATTGATCCACGCGTCCCCGCCCGCGGGCTTCTCCGTGAACCGTGTTACGAGGTTCCCGTCGCCTTCAAGCGCTCCAAACCTGGCAGGTGGTCGCACAGCGGTGACCGTCGCGATCGTTCCTTGAGTGCGGTGGAAATCAACGAGGGCACGAATATCGATATTTGCGACGGCGTCCCCGTAAGTCATTGCAAAATCATCGTCGTCGAGATATGAACCGATTCGGACCAATCGCCCGCCAGTCTGCGTGCTCTCGCCAGTATCGACGAGGGTGATTCTCCACGGCTCGAATTCTCCGCGATGGACGTGCATCTCCCCTGTAGACAGATCGAATGTGAGATCTGAATTGTGCAGAACGTAATTAGAGAAGTATTCCTTGATGACGTAACCCTTATACCCGCAACAAACGATGAAATCGTTGAAACCGTGCGCGGAATAGATCTTCATGATGTGCCACAGAATTGGCTTGTTTCCAATTTCCACCATTGGCTTCGGACGGACGAGCGTCTCTTCGGACAACCGAGTTCCGAGACCTCCAGCAAGAATGACTACTTTCATTTCCGTACGCGGCTTCCTCGCTATGCGATCCGATGGCCGCCCACAAATCTAGCGGCTTGGCGGTCCGAATTAGGCCACTGAAGCACCGACGTCAATCGCGCCGATGCCACGAGATCGTCTTCTGAATGGAAGTGTTCAAGTCCGTGCGCGGCTTCAGGCCCAATTCCCTTTCGATACGTTCGATGATTGGCACATAGCACGGCGCGGGACCGCTTTGTGGCGATCCGAGGATTTCGACGGCCGGATCCTTCGCAAGATCAGCGATTCGTTGTGCGAGAGCCGCAATGGAGATGGGTTCGGGTGAGCCCACGTTGTAGGCGTGGCCGGGAGTCCCGCGCGCCAGTAAAGCCCAGCACCATTCCGGCAGCTCTCCGCTGTATAAGTAAGAGCGCAAGGGCCGACCGTCTCCATGCACGCTGATCGTTCGATGATTGAGCGCGTCACCGAGAAAGTTCCCAATCGCGTAGTGGCCCTCGAGCGGCAAGCGTGGCCCGACGAACGCGAAGAGCCGTGCAACGACTGCGCTGATGACGCCGTCGCATGTCGCGGTCGCGAAGAGCGCTTCCGCGAGCCGCTTCGCCAGTCCATAGGTGGAGTGCGGGTCGAGGGGGTCAGCGCTCGTGAGCATTTCTTCACTCACAGGCATGACCTGGGGACCGTAGACGGCCCCCGAACTCAAGAACAGCACTCTGGCCTTAGTCCTGGCTGCGAGGTCGATGGTCGACCGGGCACCGTCGACGATTGTCGCCGCCATTTGGTGAGGCGCACCGTCGCCTATTCCAAAGGGTGCTGACGAGCTGGCGGCTCCGTGCACTACGACGTCAACGCTTCCGATGTCGGGGAGCGACCGGACGTCACCTCGGACGAGCGTGAGTCCTTCGGCCTCCTCGAGCGGCACTGCATCGGGATTGCGCGTGAGAACGAAGAGTTTGAGCCCCAGCTTTAGCAAAGCGTCGGCGTGCAGCAACGACGCAACGAGCCAGCTCCCGAGGAACCCTGTTCCTCCGGTCACAAGGACGCGAGCATCCCGCCAACACTCCAAGTCAGCTTCGGATGCAACGACAGAAGCATCGAGGTCGTCGATCGGGAGTTGCCAAGGTGTGCCGACCACGGAGCAGAGAATAGTTGTCCGACTGGACAGCGATAGATGAGCGTCTGATGCGCCGCGATGTGCGGTCGCGTGATTCTCGGAATGGCGACATTGAACCCCGCGTCAATTGCGTTCGCCTTGCCAATGGGTGTGTTGTCCGAACGGCGCATCTCATGTGGAGAGGGTCGAATTTTGGGTAGTCGACGACGCGCCAGGACCCTGTGACAAGCGGTTAGTCGACAGCAGCATCGCGTGCCGTTGATGGCGGAACGGTACGGAAGATGGCTCGCCGCAACGAACCCTGATCTGAAGCCGATCCTCATGTGAATCTGTACGAATCTGGCCCAGATCCTGGCACACTGACTCGGAGATCCGGGATCCGGGGCATAATGGCACCCGCACATGTAGCGAGGGCACTGCGCAGAGCGACCTTGATCGGCGCTCGTCTGAGTTCGATAGGGACCGCACCGATATCACAGCTCACAGCGATTACGGGAGTAAGGGCGATGGGTCAGATCCAGCAGCGTGACCTTGACATCTTTCAGAATCTGTTCGTACTCGAGGCAGCCAACAACCACTGGGGAGATATCGAACGAGGCAGGCAGATCATCAGGGAGTACGGCGCGATCGTTCGATATAACAATGTCAAGGCAGCGATCAAATTCCAGTTCCGCGACATTGACAGTTTCATACACGAGGACTTCAGGGGTAGTCAGAAGATTCGGTACATCAACAAGACCGAGGCGACGAGGCTATCAAGCGCGCATTATGCAGAGCTCGCTCGGGCAATAGTAAATGTGGGCTGTATCCCGATGGCGACGCCGTTCGACGAATCTTCGGTCGATTTGTGCGTCGATCTCGATTTCCCGATCATCAAGGTCGCAAGTTCGGACTGCAATGACTGGCCGCTTCTCGAGAAGATTGCTTCAGCTCGTCGTCCTACGATTGTCTCATCGGGTGGTGCTTCGGAGAAATCGCTCGATGAGATCGTTCTTTTTTTCGAACATCGCGGTATCCCGATTGCGCTGAACCATTGTGTGAGCCTTTATCCGTGCGAGGATTACCAGCTGGAACTCAACCAGATTGACTACTTGAGGAATCGATATCCGAATCATGTCATCGGATTCTCAACGCATGAGTATCACGATTGGCAGTCGTCGATGATGATCTCGTACGCAAAGGGAGCGCGCACGTGGGAGCGCCACATTGATATCGATTCCAACTCGGTCCCGGTTTCGACATATTGTTCCTTGCCCTATCAAATAGATGAATGGTTTAGGGCATTTCATAAGGCACAGGAGATGTGCGGTGGAAGCAGCGATAGTCGACGCATTCCATCAGTCGAAGAGATCGAGTACCTAGACACGCTTGTTCGGGGTGTCTACGCGAGACACGACCTGGAAGAAGGCTACGTGCTTGATAGCGCGACGTTCAATCGAGATTTCTACTTGGCAATTCCACTGCAAAAGGGGCAGCTTTCATGTCGCGAGGTGTTGAACGGCGAGACCCTCACAAAGCCCGTTTCTGCCAATGCCCCGCTTACCGTGAACGACGTCGACGGCCCATACAATTCTATTC